>Ga0316196_10001201_pt1 | contig 11228 bp, 9 predicted proteins | sample Eddsed2cm_MG_FD_204938 | JGI IMG/M metagenome (GOLD analysis project Ga0316196, IMG submission 204938) | Coastal sediment microbial communities from Maine, United States - Eddy sediment 2 cm | ecosystem: Environmental > Aquatic > Marine > Coastal > Sediment | place: USA: Maine | collected... | reverse complement strand
AGCGGCCTGACGCAGGCGTCGGGCCGGATCGGCTCCGTTTCCGACCGCTAAAGGCGGCATGACAATGCCGAATTGCGGACCGGTAAACCTCAGGCGCTCGGCGATTTCATGGGTGGCCCGGATGGCGTACGGGCAGATGTCGAACCGGCGGCGGTATTCTTCGGGTGAGGCCAGCCAGGCGTCTGCCGGCGCAACATCGTTGGCGGCCAGACGCGAAAATGAGGTGTTGCGGTCGATGGCTCGCAGCAGGCGGTGAACGGCCGCGTCCCGGGGGTGCAGAAAAAAGCTTCCCGGTGTTGCCGCCAGGGATACCCCCAGATGTTTTGCGACGCGGCGCAGCGTATGGGTGGGCGGCAGGGGTTTGCGCGGCATGACGGCCACCACCGTCGCCCCGGCCGAATGGCAGGTGCGCAAAAGATCAGCGTCTTGAGTCAATACCGTCAGACCGGTTGCATAATTCGGCAAGTCCTCTTTCAGGTCGAAGTCCGCCGCCATGTGACGGCGGGTGAGCAGGCGGCAGAGGTTACGATAGCCGGCGTTATTTTCGACCAGACAGACGACGCGCTGCTTGCGATGGGGATCGGTGACCTCCGCGCCGACAATCGGTGTGAGACCTTCGCGTTTGCAGGTTCTCAGAAACGGCCACAATCCATAGAGATTGTCGGTGTCGGTCAGTGCCAGGCGATCATAGCCCAGACGCTTGGCCGTCAGACAAACCTGTTTGACGTAAGATGTTCCCCACATGAGGGAGTAGCTGGATCGGAGGGTTAACGGGATCATGGCAAAAATTGTTCACCGCAGAGACGCAAAGGACGCAGAGAGGATTTCTTATTTTGCTTTCCATTGGAAAGAACGGAAAGCAAAAAACAATCTGCTTTCGGCAAGTCCTGAGCAGATAACGATTTGTTGCATCTACCTTGTCGTGTCCGCGATAATAAAAATTATTCTTCTAGTCCGTTTACCATACGAACGATGCCGTCTCGCATGACCGGCACGTTGAAATTTAGCAGTAAACCCAACTTTAAACCGGACAATTTTAAATATGTGAGCAATTGGGCTTTGTGAATGGGATTGATTTTTTCACACGACTTCAGTTCGAGGATGATGGCATTTTCAACAACAATGTCGAGCTGATAGCCACAATCCAGTTTTTCTCCTTTGAAAACAAGAGGCAATGGTTTTTGGTTTTCAAACCACAACCCGCGTAATTTCAACTCATGGCACAGGCATCTTTCATATGCGGATTCAAGCAATCCTGGACCAAGTGCCTTGTGTACCTCGATGGCGGCTCCGATGACCTGACTGCTCAGTTGATTGATGTCCATAGTTTGTTCCTTTGTTTTTGCCCGTAAGGCTTGCGGTTTATTTCTTTTCGGCCTCTCACCGAAAAGAAAGAAAAATACCCCTTTGCGCTCTCTGCGTCTTGGCGGTGAATCCATTTAAGCGCTAGGCCGCTAAAGAGCGGCCAAACCGCACGGCCTCATGGCCGAAGCGGTTGCGGATATCGTCGATGGCGAGGATAAGATTGTCGCGGTCTTTTTTTTTCTTTCGTTCGGCGGCAAAAAGATCCTGCTGGGCCGGCGGAAATGTCAGCCGGTCGCAAATCAAGCGCACATGGCGGATGCGCACCCGTCGGGTCCAGGCCAGGAGCAGCGTGCGTCGGGCCAGTGCGAAAAGGGTCAGATCGTTGGCAGTGGCCGGTTTGACTGCCAGCCGGCGGATACGGCGCATGCCGTCGGAATAGTCAAGGATGACGGCGACCTGCCCCGCAGCCCGTCGACGCCGGCGCAGCCTGCCGCCGATCTGCTCGACAAGGCCGTAGAGGACGCGTTCCAGGACGGAGATATTGTTGGTGTCGTTGCCGAATTCATGATCAGCGATCACTTTGGGCGGCGTTTGTCCCACCGGCAGGACGGGAGAGGGGTCGATACCGCGGGCGGCTTCGTACAAAAACAGAGCACGGGCCCCGAAAGGGATCTGCAACTGTTCCAGGCTCAGGGCGGTGAACTGGAACACCCGGGTGAGGTTAAATTCCCGCAGTCGGCGCAAATCGGCTGCTTCGATGCCCGGCACCAGACTGATGGGTAGCGGTGCCAACAGCGATTTTTCTTCGCCGGCACCGACAATGTACTCCCCATCGGGTTTCACCAGGCGGGTGGCCACCTTGGCCACCAATTTGTTGGGGCCGACCGACCAGATGGGATCCAGGCCGAGATCTTTTTTGACCTGTCGGCGCAATCGCCAGGCGACATCCACGGGGGGCCCGAAAAGACGGGCGGTGCCGGAAACATCCATAAACAGGTGTCCGTCGGCTTCGCCGGTTTCGATGAGCGGGGAGTATGGCAAGGTCTGCTTGAGCAACGCCCCCATGGCGTGTTCATAACGGTCCGGGTGGGGCGGCAGGATTTCGGCATTTTTGCACAAACGAACGGCCCGGCGCAATGCCATACCTTTGCGGATGCCGTTCCGATACGCTTCTTCGCTCATATCGTAAACAGCCGCCCGGGCCGCCCCCTCGGGTGCAATGATCACCGGTCTGTCCTTCAGCCGGCAATCCACCACCCGTTCCACCGCCACGGCGAAGTCGGCGACATTTAGATGGATGATGGAACGGTCATAAGCGTTCACCCTTAACCTTCTTTTCCCATTATTCCCCTTTCTATCAAGAGATTGATGAGTCTTACCGCATTCCGGGGGGCCTGGGCGCGGACATGGTTGTTGAAAAAAATGACGCCGCTGCTTGCCTGCCGGGCCATTTTTGCGATGTGGGTATCCGCCCACCGGCGCAATTCATCATCCCCATAGTCATAGTCGAATTGCTTTTGCATGTTACCGGAGCGCCAACCCTTGGCGTTGCGGCCGTGAAAGCGGATATAGAAAAGCCCGGGATTGGTGACGATATCGAGTCTCGGAAACAGTCCCGGTAAATCCGGTTCATCCACTGTAACCAGGGTGGTGCGGCGTCGCTCGAGTTCGGCAAAGACCCGGTCGGTGGCCCAGGATGCATGGCGAAACTCCACCGCCAGGGGCAGGCCGTCCAGTTCGTCTAAAAGGGCGGCCAGATAGCGGCGGTTTTGGGGTGCGCGCACAAAAGACGGCGGAAATTGCAGCAAAACTGCTGTCAGTTTGCGGGCCTGTATCAGCGGGGCGATGCCGTCGCGGTACTGAACCGCCTGTCCCCGCCACTGGCCGGGGTCGATTTCGTGAGTCAGGGTGCGGGTCAGTTTGGCGGCAAAGCGAAAATCGGCCGGTGCCTGCCGGTGCATTCTTTCGAGTGCACGTGCCTTGGGCATCTGATACCAGGTGAAATTCAGCTCGGTGATCGGAAAATTTTGGGTGTACAAGGGCAGCATATTGCCCGATTTCGTCCCCGGCGGATAAAATCCGGCATCAGCCCACTCCGCATACGAGTAGCCACTCGTGCCGACCCACAGTCGGCAATCGTGTTTGGGTGTTTTCGTGTTCATTTATGTCTTTTCAGAATTCCAAATTGATTTCACCGCAGAGGCGCCGAAGACGCAAAGATAGTTCTCTTATTTGATTTGCCGTTGAGAGGACGGCAAATCAAAAACAATCTGTCGTGCGGACCATTGTAACGATGATTCATTCAATTCGTTTTCGTTAAACTCCCCAAAAGCGGAAGCTTTTTCCTTCCCGTTCTCTCAACGGGAAGGAAAAAAACCTTTTCTTCCTCTGCGCTCTCAGCGTCTCGGCGGTGAGATTTGATTTTTTATCGTGTAGCATAGACCACCAATACTCATTTTATCCCATCCGGCCCGCGCTGAATGCCGATGACCTTACCCTGGAGCAGGATTTCGTCGAAGCCGTAACGCAGGGGCGCGTAGTCGGTATTTTCCGGACGCAATTCGATATATTTTTTGCGCAGGAAGAAACGTTTGACGGTGGCCTCCTCGTTGTTGATGAGTGCCACGACGATCTCACCGTTTTGGGCGTACTGTCGGGGTTCACAAATCGCCAGGTCGCCGTCCAGGATTCCGATATCTTTCATCGACTGGCCATTAACACGCAGGGCAAAGAGATTTTGGCCGCGGAAGACGGCGGCGTCCAGCACCGCGCTGCCGTCCCATTCCGTCTGAGCGTACATCGGCAGACCGGCGGTGACACGGCCGATGACCGGGACCTCCCGCCAGCGTTGCGATGCCGACGTTTCGCGGGCCCGGTTTAAAAGATGGACCGTACGACTGTAGCGTCCCTCCCGTTTCAGGTAACCTTTCTCCTCCAGCGCTTTGAGAATTTGAGCGATGGCGGCATGGCTGACTCCCTGCTTCGCGGCCGCCTGACGCAAACTAGGAACCTGTCCGTTGGTTGTGATTTCATGCTGCAGATAATCCAAAACACGCTGTTGCTTTGCCGTTAATGCCGGTTGCATGGAAACCTCCAATCAGCGACCACCAGCAGAGCTAGAGGGATGAGGATGGCACCTTGAAGGGGCCGTGGCCACCTCTGCTGGTGGCCGCTGATTTTTAAAAAGAATTTTTTGATCTCTGTTTAATTCCCAATATAATCAACCATAATGTAAATGTCAATGTAAAAATAAATGTAAAATTTATGCGGGGAGTGTAAAGTGCAGCAGGTCGATAACATCTGTCAGAAGCTCAATGTCAAAAGTCACCGTGAGGCAGCCGATAAGGCTAGGACGCTTGGATTATTGTGAAGGGGAGACGAAAATGCAGAAGTCAAAGAAAATTATTATTGAGATTACTTCAAAGCCAGGATAGGCCGCGCCAAAAAGAAAGGGCCGGACATCTGAATGCCCGACCCATTTATTACTCCACGAAAACCGCCTATCCTATGTGATTAACGGCGCCATTTGAATTCATCCCGCCGGTTTTCTGCACGGCCCCATTCCGTTTCATTTGTGGCCGCAGGCATGGAATAGCCAAAGGACGAAGCCGCAATTCGATCCCCTGAGATGCCCTGATCGAGCAGGAATTGCTTGGCAGCCATCGCCCGCTTATCGCCGAGTACTTGGTTGTACTTCTCGGTGCCCAGGTTGTCGGTGTGACCTCCAATTTGTACGGTAATGTCGGAATTCTGTTTCATGACGTCCGCAATTAGAACAAGGGAAGCGAAAAATTCGGGCTTGAGATCGGATTTGTCGAAGTCAAAGTAGATGTTGTCAATGAGCCAGCAACCCCTGTCGTTCACCGGCGCTCCCATAGGTGTATTGGGGCACTGATCGATATCATCGGTAACACCATCCCCATCGCTGTCCCCCGGCTTGGGCGGCGGAACAACTTCGGCTTTTTTCTCGACTTTGGTCAAAAAGACGGCCTCAACCCAGTCCGCCAGGTTTTGAGGGGTATCCAGATTTTTGGCAGTCTGGTAAAAACCGCAGCCACCGACATCGGCCATTTCCTTCATTGTTACAACTGATTCGGGGAGGCCACCGCCGACCAGCACCGGATAGACGCAGACGTTTTCTCCATAGTTGTCTTTGATCCCCTTGACGGCAGTTACGGGATCGGTGCCCTTGTATTGTCCGTCGCCCACAAAAATCAGCGCCGTCTTGCCTTGAAGGAGAATCATGCCCTCTTACCTGGCAAAAGGTACCCAGTACTGAGTCATTTCTTTTAACATTTTTTGATTGTCGGCATCTGATAAAAAGCTATTTGCTGATTCTAACAGCTCGGTATCGTCTTTTCTGACACCCCAGGCCAAATTTTCTCTCGTTAAAAGGGCAAACAGGGCCGTCAATCCTTTGTCTTCATTTTCAGAGGCTATATAGAGAATCATGGGGGCATCATAGATAAACATATCAATATCTTTGTCGATCACAGCCTCGGCAGCAGCTTGCGGTGATGAAAATATTTCTTTTTTGACGTTGCTAAAACGTTCGTCTACGAAATATTCACCAAATGTGTTTTTAACAACCCCGATACCCGAGCTTGTAGCTAGAGAAAAAACACCGGTGCTGAAACGAACAGAATCTTCCCTGCGAATTAATGCCATCTGTCCACTTTCCAAATACCTTCTGGTGAATGCAATTCTGACTTCTCTTAGGGGGGTCTGAGTCATCCCGGACATGATGATATCAGTTCTGTTTTCCAGCAAAGCCGGTATCTGATCCTCCCATTCAAGCTCAACAAATCGCAGGGATTTACCTAAATGTTTGGCAAGTTCTTTTGCAAAATCAGCCTCCAGGCCGATGATCTTCTTTCCCTTTTTGAAGATGAGCGGCGGTGCATTCGGCGTAACCCCAACACGCAAAATATTGATGTCAGGTTCAATTTCGGTAGATTCTGCCGCCTTTTGGTCGGTTAATGCACATCCCGTAATGAAAGATAAGCTTGCGACAAAGAAAATCAGAACCCCTAGGTGTTTGATGTTCAATTTCTTTGGCATTCTTTTTGTCCCTCCGATTCGATCTGTTCACCATATCACACACTTTAACCCCAATCGAGTTAAAAAATTATTGGGAGTTATTAGTATAGTTGGCTGGAGGCCGGGAGGCTGGAAAGCCTGGAGGTTCACAAATATTACTTCTCCAGCAACTCCCGGGCATGATCCAGTGTCGTCTGGGTGATTTTCTCGCCGCCCAGCATTCTGGCGATTTCGCGGTAACGATCTTTTTTGCTTAGCGGCTGAATGGCAGTTCGGGTTCGGCCTGCATTAACTTGCTTGGTGATGCTGAAATGACGCTTACCGAATTTTGCGATTTGAGGCAGGTGGGTAATGCAAATAATCTGGTGATGGTGCGCCAGTTCGCGCAGTTTACGGCCGACCACTTCGGCCGTACCACCACCGATACCGGCATCGACTTCATCAAATACGATGGTCTCCACCGCACCGGTCTCAGCCAAAATGGCTTTCAATGCCAGCACCACCCTGGAAAGCTCACCGCCTGAAGCAATGCTCGCCAGTGGCTTTAATTCTTCCCCGGGGTTCGGTGCAATCATAAAAGTGGCACGGTCAACGCCGGTTTCAGTGATGGTATGATGGTCGGATGTCAGATAAATGCTTGCTTTCTCTTTCGGTGCGATGGGCCGCAGGATCACCTTAAAATCGGTATGAGGCATATTAAGGGAGTTTAATTCTGCGACCACCTTCAGTGCGAAATTATCGGCCGCCTTTTCCCTTTTTTTCGAAAGCTGCATCGATCTGTGCTTCAGTTGGGTATGTAATTTAGATAGCTGATCCTCCACATCTTTTATTTGTTCGCTTATATTTTCTACCTTAAATAGCTCCTGATCGATAACTTCCAATCGGGAGAGAACGTCTTCAAGCGAACCGCCGTACTTACGTTTAAGTTTGTTGAGTGTGTCGAGCCGTTCTTCAACAGTTTCAAGCCGCTGTTCATCCATCTCTAGTAGCTGTAGATGCGAACGCAGTTCTTCAACCATGTCCTCGATTTGATAAGCAGCCGTGCCCAGGGAATCGGCCTTGGCGGCCAGCTGGGTATCAATCCGGCCGGCATTTGTCAGATTTTTTTTTACTTCCAATATTCGTTCGATGACAGATCCCGACGATCCGTAAAGTTCTTCAATGCTGGTATATACCGTCTGATAAAGCGTTTCCGCATTTTTCAGACGCAATCGTTCGCTGTCCAACTCGGTGTCTTCTCCCACGATCGGATTGGCTGCGATGATTTCTTTTTTCTGAAATGTAAGCAGCTCGATCTGTTCGGCCCGGCGCTGCCTGATGGTATTCAGACGATCGAGTTTCTCGACTAACGGCAGAATCTGATGATAGTTGTCATAGGTTTGCCGGCGCAACGCCATCAAGCCCCCGAATTGGTCAAGTATCGCTAGGTGTTGATCTTCTTTCAACAGACCCTGGTGGGCATGCTGGCCGGAAATACTGGCCAGATTTTCGGTGATGTTATTTAGCAGCCCGATCGTCGCCAGGCGGCCGTTAATATAGACTCTGTTGCCGTCGGAGCGTGCGATGATTCTTCTGATCAAAAGTCCTTCACCCGGATCATAGCCATGCATGGAAAGGGACTCGGCAATGCTTCCGGATGGTGAAATTTGAAACAGTCCTTCCAACTCGGCGGTTTTGGCACCGGTGCGCACAAGATCGGCCGAGGCCCTGCTTCCGAGCAGCAGATTGACGGCACTGAGGATAATCGATTTGCCGGCACCGGTTTCTCCGCTTAAGATGGTGAGGCCGGCGGAGAAATTGATTTTAAGATCGTCGATGATGGCAAAATTGCGAATGGAAAGTTCTTTAAGCATTATCGATATTTAACGCAAATAAACCCTGATATCAAGCCTGGGTTTCTCTGCGAAATATATTACACAATGCCCCATCCATGTAAACCCTAACATTACAAGCTCAAGTATAAGAAATAGAATTTCAGAACGATTCGCCCGAAATCCATTATTTTTGACGCAACCACAGACATTTGTGTTGCATCAGATTTTACGACACGTCAGTAGTTCTGAAATTTTGCTAACCGCTTTTATCCGCCAGCTTGTTCAGAGCCTCACCGCTTAACCGATATAGGATCCATTCTTTCATGGGGCTGGCGTCAAGATTTTCGTAGGTCCTGATCGCCGGTGTGTTCCAGTTTAAAACCGACCATTCGAAGCGGCCGCAGTCTCTTTCTCTGGCTAACGCGGCAATATGGGCCAGCATCTTGCTACCGAAGCCTTTGCCGCGGTGCGCCGGCTGGACATAGAGATCTTCAAGATATATTCCCGGTTTTCCAACGAAAGTTGAAAAATTATGGAAAAAAAGTGCAAAACTGATCGGAAGGCCCTCATATTCTCCTATCAGGGTTTCGGCGAACGGGCGTTCACCAAAAAGGGTTTTACGGATGTCGTTTTCCGTTGCAGCGACTTCATGAGAAAGATGTTCATATTCGGCCAGCTCCTTTATTAAAGATAGGATGACAGCTGCGTCCTCCTCCATGGCTGGTCTAATTTTAAAGGTCGATGTTGTCGACAAATCCACCTCCTGAATTCATGGTTTAATGCAATAAACCTTCAGCTTCCTTTCCCGCTGGTTTCCAGGCCAGAGACTGGATTCTTAAAACTGCACGGCATCAACGCTGCACACTTGCCACAGATATGGGTGCTTTGCGGAAGTTCGGAAAAATAGTCCATAGTGCGGCGATTTTCATTCAGGCGATCCCAGCAGCTTTTGCGCTCGAAGCTGTCTTCACTGAGCGCTTCCACCGGGCAAGCCTTGATACAATTGCCGCACTCTTTACCGGCTTTATGCAGGCAGGCTTCTTCGGTCTGAATAAGAGGATGTTCTCCCAGTTCAACCTCACTTACCAGACTACCCAGACGGCCGGTGCACCCAACGGGCGTGATCAGCATGTGGTGGATGCCGAAGCGGCCCAGGTTCACTATATGCGCCAGATGCTTATGAGACCAGCGCGCCATCAATTTGGCCTCATCAAAGTTATGGGTGGCCGGTGTCAAACCGGATTTAAATCCTTTCTCTGCCAATAATTCCTCCAGGGCCTGGCTCAATCGATTGATGAGGTCATTGGTCTGAACATAGGCAACCCCCCAATTTCGGCAGGGACGGTCCCCTTCTCGATTTTCTTTTACCAATTCCTTTTTAAATGGAATGTAAAATACAATGACGGACTTCGCCGTGGACAGAAGATCCCGCGGGTGAAGGTGATCGTCTGCCGCAATCTGCGGTAATCGATCGAAGCGTGAATCGATGGGGGCGGTGGCCAACAGGGGTGTCTGCCACCAACCGTCTCTCCCCAGCCGACCGGGTTCCCGCTCCACGAAATTCTCTGCGAATTGGCGCAATGCATCAACCGTGACAGGATGACTCATAGGTGAATTCCTCCCCGTACCCGTACAAAATTTAAAATCCTATTTAATCCAAACGGGTTATCTCTGCAACCTATAAATCAATTTTCTGATGCCGGAAAGACGCGTACTGCTGCTGAGTGGCCCAAGGCAAAGCGGTAACACTACACTGGCGCGTGAACCGGAATCCGGTCAAACAGAATAATGATCGGAGTTTTATCTTGAAATAGCTCCAAAAATAACGTACATTTTTGGAGCTATGTTTAAGAGAGAGATAAATCCCACGAAATCAAAGAGTTATTTTCTATTTGGACCACGGCAGACTGGGAAAAGTACCTTTGTAAAATCATTGATCAGTCACAAAGACTTATATGTCGACCTGTTGCCCCAGCGAAATTTCTTGAACTATGCCAAAAACCCCGGAAGGTTGCGCGAAGAAATCCTTGCCCATTTAAGACGTTATGATGATCCTCTGTGTCGGGGAACAACTTGGAGGCTTGAAGAGCTTTATTAAGGACAATCCAGGCATCCCGGCTTACGTTTTGGGGGCCGGGCAAAGCAGACGGAGGTTGCATGACGATATTACCGTCATAAACTGGGACGAATTTATTCTTGAAGAATTGGAAGTATTTGAATAAAGGAGCAGGGCTTGTAAATCGGAAAAACAATCCGTCCAAACAGGAGCCGGGCTGCTGCAGCACTTCTTACGGCTGTCATTTTCAATTTTATGCATGAATCCTGAAAATCTTTTAAGTTTGGACCGTGGCAACCTTAATAGTTGGAAATTGAGGGGACATTAAAATAGAAGGTATGCGAAGACAAAAAACGATTGCCCGCGTCAAGATATCATTTGAGTATCACTGCGCTTAACCCACTGTTTAAATTAAAGATACATAGCAGATGCATGCAATCCAACCCTATGCAAACTTTTAGCTACGCTCAACTTACCCAAAAAATTCACCATCCATACAAAAATTAGAATTGACAAACAAATTCATCTTCCAATATAGAGTGCTAACTATTTTCGCTTGTTTCGCTTTCAAAAAGCCTCTTCTTATCATTTCATTTCCGGACTCACTTATGATTAAAAGAAATCTCATAATAATTATGGTGCTCGCTGGCGTTGGTCTAATTTATTTCCAAGCGGAAGCTAAAGCCTCGGATTTAGAAAAAATCCCCAGTGGCAGCCCAAATCCTACAGCTGCTTCTGACACGGCGCGCTTAAATCCTAAAGAACCCGCTGGGGAGCGGATAGGAGAATTTTCAAAAGGCTGTCAAAAATGGCAGACTTATGTCTCTGCCGCAGGGTTCGATAAGGGCAAAGGGGAGATGTATGCCTTTCATTTAGGCTATGGATACTTTTTTATGGACGATTTTTCGGTCAACATTGATGTGTTGGGTAGCTATATCCGCTCCGGAATCGACGACAACGGTGTTGCGGCCGGCCTGGATCTGATATTGCGACAACATCCGATTAAAGGCCCT
>Ga0316196_10001200_pt1 | contig 11230 bp, 11 predicted proteins | sample Eddsed2cm_MG_FD_204938 | JGI IMG/M metagenome (GOLD analysis project Ga0316196, IMG submission 204938) | Coastal sediment microbial communities from Maine, United States - Eddy sediment 2 cm | ecosystem: Environmental > Aquatic > Marine > Coastal > Sediment | place: USA: Maine | collected... | reverse complement strand
CCAGTTCGGAGGTCCAGCTGCCCATCGGTCCGCGTTGAAGCAGGTACGGCGACAACAGCTGCTCAGCCGGGTAGAGGTGAGTACGCAAGCCGGCCATGACCGCCAGCATAGGCAAAGACCACAGCGTGGCGGTGGCCAAATCGGCGCGCCAACGCGGCGGATGCGCGCCAAGCTCGGTGGCGCTGACATTCGCGCGACTTAGACAGTATCGGGTTCCCATGAACAACAGAACAATGAACACCACGGAATGAAGGGATCTCATGGCGTCCGGTGACCATCCCAGGTCACCGAACCACCGGACCAGGTCTCCCAGCGCAAAGAGTGACAGGGCGAACAGTGAATACACCAGGATCAGATTGACCAGATAGGCCGCGAACATGCGCTGGCGGTTCAAGGCTTGCAGCAGAGCCGCGGCCGTCGTCTCGTTGGCTTCACTCATGCGTCCAACCAGAAGGCGGGCCGTGTTGCGCAGCAAAGCGTCTCGCGCCGTGGCGAACCTCGGCTCGTTAACCAGGCGTGCGATGCTGATCCCGAACAGGCGCACTGGCTCCAAGGCGACTACCGAAGCCATTGCACGGGTTGCCGGGAGTTTGCGCTGGCCGGCGGCGAGCAGTGCAGGCTCGCCCAGGGTCTCGCCTGGTCCCAGCACGTTGAGCCGATGAAGGGTTCCGTCCTCGGCGGCCTTGAGCACCTCGACGCTTCCCGCGCAGATAATGTAAAACGTGCCGCTCTCGGCCCCTTCGGAAATCAACTGGGTGCCGGCAGCCACATCGCGCCACTTCCCGGCCTCCGACAGCAGCTTCAGGGTGCTTTCGTTTATCCCGGCCAATACCGGTGCGTTGCCCCATGTCGGGGCGGTCGTTGTTGCATCGAGCCCCATGGGCGCTGACCCTCAAGAAGACCTTAGTTGCATCGACATTGTACGTTTTGCCGGGCACGCTTGCCGCCGTGCGGCGTCGGTCAATAGCGTTCCAGCAGCAACGCGACTTCCTGCGACAGGTCCAGATCACTCAGCGCGTCCGATTCGGCATGGCGGATCGCCATGTACGTTTTTGCGTACTGGGGTCCCAATGCCTCCAGCAGGACTTCATCCTCACTGAGATGCCCCAGGGCTTCAGGCAAATTCACGGGCAGGCGGTCGATGCCCAGGCGTTGCCGCTCCTGGTCCGTGAGATCGCCGGGATCGACCTGCAGCGGTTCGCCCGGGTCCAGACTCTGACGGATGCCGTCCAGACCGGCGGCGATCACCGCACCCAATGCAAGATAGGGATTGGCGGTGGCGTCCACGGTTTTGAGTTCGATGTTGGTGGGTGTGCCCTGCGCCGGGTCGCTGGGCACCCGCACCGCGGCTTCCCGATTATCGATACCCCAACAGCGAAAAGCGCCGCTCCAGCAATGGGGTTGCAGTCGGCGGTAGGAGTTGGGCGTGGGCGTGGTGATCGCCATCAGCGCGGGCAGATGGCACAAGACGCCGGCGATGAACTGGCGTGCCACCGTCGACAGCCCGTCGGGTTGCGTTGGATCGGACACCTGGTTGTGACCGTCACGCCACAGGCTCACGTGCAGGTGGCAACCGCTGCCGGCCTGATCCGGGAAGACCTTGGGCAGGAAGGAGCCGATCAGCTCATGCTGCATGGCGATTGCGCGGACGGTTTCGCGGAACACGATCTGTTGGTCGGCCGCCGTCATCGGTGCGGTGTGGCGCATGGAAATCTCATGCTGACCCGGCCCCGATTCCGGATAATACTGCTCCAGGCGAATGCCCTGCTCGCCCAGTGCCGTGGCGATCGCATCGATCACTCGGTGCTGGCGGTCCATTGCCAGCGTCGCGGCGAATACGCTGTTGTCACTGGGCGCCGGTTCGGCGTCTGTCCGTTGCAGCAGATAAAATTCATTCTCGAACGCCGCCATGAGCTGCAGTCCGCGAGCGCCCGCCCGCCACACCGTTCGGCGCAGAAAATCCCGCGGACAAATCTCCCAGGGTGCGCCGTCCACAACCATGTCTCCCATAACCCGCGCATGACCTGGCGCGTAGGGCAACATACCGAGGCTGGACCAGTCCGGTTGCAGTCGAATCTCACCGACCGGCCCCAGGCCACCGCCCGCCACCGGTGCATCGAACATTACCGGCAGCGCTTGCTGAGCGGGCGAGATGCCCACGCCGTGGGCTATATGGTCTGCTAGGGCGTCGCGATGGATTGCCTTTGCCCGGATCACGTTGGCGTTGTCACACCACAACACGCGCAAAAAGCGGGCGTCCACGGACGCCAGTGTTTCGACGATATCGCTATCAGTCATGGGCAAATGTTCCTGCCGGTACACCGGCCAGCCTATACCGTCTGCAACGGGTCCCGATCGATTCGGGCCGCCGGGAAGGGTGTGCCGGTGGCGCCTGGGATGATGATGCGCGTCCATGCGCCAAGCTTTGCATCACGTTGGGCGGAGCCGCTCAGGTCAGCCTCCGCCGCGATTCGCGTCAGCAGGCGCAGGATCTGAGCAACTGACCGGGGCGGCCGGCCGCCGGCAGCACGCCACTCTCGTCTGCCACCTGGATGCCGTTGACCCAGGTGCCGATTATACCGACCGGATCGGTGGTCAGCCGCGGGGCGCCACCGGGTAGATCGAACACCCGCCGTGCCGGACCGCGACCCACGGTTTCCGGGTCAATCAGCAGCAGATCGGCATGGTATCCGGTCTGCAAGACCCCCCGTTCGGGGATACCGAAAATGCCGGCCGGTCGACCGGTGAGATGCCAAACGGCGCGCTCCAGACTGAACAGTTCTTTCTCACGATGCCAGTGTCCCAGCAAGTGTAGACCGAAACCGGCATCACAAAAGAAGGTCAAGTGCGCTCCGGCGTCGGACAAGGCGATGGATGCGTCGGGATGGGTCATAAGCCGGCTTAGCGCTTCCTCGTCGCTGTTGATCAGTTCGGCGATGAACAATGTCTTGAGGTTTTCGCTGCCGGCCAGATCCAGCATATAGTCCAGCGGATCCTGGCCCGCTTCCGCCGCCAGTTGCGCAACGCTTCGCCCCTCCAGAGCCGCATTGGCCGGATCGGCCACCTCCACCACACGCAGTTTCTGCCATTCGCCGTTGAACAGGCGAATCGCCGCCGGTTTTGTCAACTCGCCCCGCACCGCGGCGCGAAAACGCGGATCGGCCAGCATCGCGCCGAGCGCATCGCGGGGCACCTCCATGGCCGGTCTCCAGGCCGCCAGGCCCTCGAACGGATAGGCCGACTCCAGGGTGAACTCCATGGTCAGCGGACAGCAGGACACCTGCCCGTACAGGGTCCGTCCCCGGGCGTTGGCGGCGGCGATGTCGGCCAGGTTGTCGAACACCCCGTTGGGCACCATGGGATTGTGCAGCAGCGCTGCGATCATCACCGGTCGCCCGCTGGCGGCGGAAAGCTCCTCCAGAAACGGGATCGGGGTCTGGCCGCCCCGGGTGAGCATGAACATACCCCGTCCGGTGGAGCCCATGGCGTTCAACAGGGCGCGAAACTCGTCATCCGCCGCCAGCCGGGAAGGCATGGGCGCGCCACCGTAGCCGTTGTGCTGTGGCGCCGTGCTGGTGGCAAAACCCACCGCCCCCGCGGCCATGGCCTCGACCACCAGTTCGGCCATTTCGGAGATTTCCTCCGCGCTGGCGGCTCGGGTGCCCGCCTCTTCGCCCATGACCCAGGTGCGCAACGAGGAATGTCCCAGGAAGGCGGCTGTATTCAACACCGAACCGCGCCGTTCAAGGGCATCCAGGTATTCGGGAAACGTCTCGAAGTCCCATTCGATACCGCTGCGCAGCACGTCCAGCGACATGCCTTCCACCTGGGTCAGATTGCGCATGGTAATCTCGCGGCCCTCGGGTTTGCAGGGCGCGATGGTGAAGCCGCAGTTGCCCATCACCACCGTGGTGACGCCCAACGATGAAGAGGGCCGCAGTTCCGGGTCCCAGGTGGCCTGGGCATCGTAGTGGGTGTGGGTGTCGATGATGCCCGGCATCAGGGTCATGCCTTGGGCGTCGAGATATTGGCCGGCGTCTCCGGCAAACGCCCCGGCGGCGCCGACTCCGGCGATGCGGCCGCCCCGCACGGCGAGCGCGCCGGTGTAGGGTGCCGCCCCGGTTCCGTCCACGATGAGGGCATTGTCGATCACAAGATCGTGCATATTGGACTCCAGGAATAGAAACGCATAACTGACGAAGTGTAGGCTTAAATCAACTCGGCGTCGGGTCCCCTCGACGGTTACCGGGTTGCGGCGCCCAGGCACTGCATCAGCGTATCCACGTTGCTTTGCAGAAGCTCGAAGTACTGATCGGGTCCGCTGTCGAGATCCGCACCGACGGGATCCAGAACGCCGGTTCGGATGTCGGTGCCCTCGGCTATGGTTTTGATCAACCCAGGCTCGAATTGCGGCTCGGAGAACAGACACACAGCGCCGTGGGCGCGAATCAGATCCCGGATTTCGGCGACCCGGCGCGCGCTGGCCCCAAGCGTGGGATTGACCGTCAGCGCCCCGGCTCCGGTAAGCGCGAGGCGATGCTCCAGGTACTGAAAGGCATCGTGAAAAACGACAAACGGCCGCTGCCGGACCGGTTCCACGCTTGCCATGGATTGTTCCAGCCATGCATCCAGACGGCGCTTCAACGCTGCGCCGTTGCTTTTGTATGCGCTCGCCTGCTCAGGCGCGATACGGCTCAGTGTGATAACGATGGCGTCCACCATCGCCTGAGCGTTGACCGGATCCAGCCAGATGTGCGGATCCGCGTGGCCACCGTGACCGCCGTGATCGTGACCATGGGCGCTATCCGCGGGTGTCTCCGATCTATGCCAGTCTCCAGCCGAACGCGTCGCCAAGGTGAGCATCCCCGGGGCGTCCATCATCGCAAGCGACTCGGCTTTGGGTGCCAGGTTCGCTACGGATTGGCTCATAAAGGTTTCCAGATCGGGTCCGATCCAGAACACGGCGTCGGCGGTGGACAGTGCCCGTGCATCCGATGGTTTGAGCTTGTAGGCGTGGGGCGAGGCACCGCCCTGAATCAACAGATATGGGTCTGCGGATTGCCCCATCACGGCGCTGACCAGTGAGTGGAGTGGCTTGATGGTTACCACCACCTCCGGCTCCGCCGAGTAGCCGCGGGCCGCACAGGCCAGCATTAGGGTGGACAATATCAGCAGGTGGGGGCGTCGCATTGGGGTGGGCTACGGATGATGCTTGGGTTCGTAATGGTATAACATGCGTCGCTGCAGAACACGGTTGATGCAGGGGCTGGAAACGGGGTATGGGCAGGAGTTCTCACCACATGGCGCCGCCTGATTCGGCTCCCGCGCTCATCCGTGCCCATGGCATCGGGGTGCGGCGCGGCGACCGATGGTTGGTGCGGCAGGTGGATGTTGCGGTACGACGCGGCGAGATCGTGACCCTGATCGGACCCAACGGAAGCGGTAAGAGCACCACCGCCAAGGCCTTGGTGGGGATTGTTCAGCCGGACGAGGGGCGGGTCGAACGCGCGGCCTCGTTGCGGCTGGGCTATGTGCCGCAGCGGATACAGATCGATCCCACCCTGCCCATGACCGTGCGCCGATTGATGCGACTCACCGGGCCGTACCCGGAACATGAGATCGACATCGTTCTGGAGCAGGTCGGCATCGCCCATCTCAAGACCGCGCCGGTCCATGGTCTGTCCGGCGGCGAGTTCCAGCGCGCATTGCTGGCCCGGGCACTGATCCGTAAACCCGACCTAATGGTTCTGGACGAACCGGTTCAGGGCGTGGATTTCGCCGGTGAGATCGCCCTGTACGAACTGATTGGCGATATTCGGGATCGGCTTGACTGCGGTGTGCTGCTTATTTCACACGATTTGCATATCGTCATGGCTGCCACCGATACCGTCGTGTGTCTCAACGGTCACGTTTGTTGCCACGGACCGCCCAGCTCGGTGGCCGAAAGCCCCGAGTATCGCGCCTTGTTCGGTAGCGATGCCGCCCACGCGCTGGCGGTCTACCGGCATCACCACGACCACGCACATCTGCCCGACGGCCGTGTCGTATCCTTGGCCCCGGGTCAGGCGGAGGACCGCGGTGCTGGATGATTTCTTCGCTCGCGCCCTGATCGCCGGCGCCGGCGTCGCCCTGATGGCGGGCCCATTGGGTTGTTTCATCATCTGGCGGCGGATGGCCTATTTCGGGGACACCATGGCGCATTCGGCCTTGTTGGGGGTGGCGTTGGCGTTGTTGTTGGAGGTGGATCTGATCGTCGGCGTGTTCTCCGTTGCCGCCACCATATCCATCGCGCTGATGTTTTTGCAGCGCCAGGGAATGTTGTCCACAGACTCACTCCTGGGCATCCTGGCGCATTCCACCCTCGCACTGGGCCTGGTCATAGTCAGTCTGATGGCCTGGGTGCGGGTCGATCTCCTGGGGTATCTGTTCGGCGACATTCTGGCCGTTTCCAGAACCGACCTGATTGCGATCTATGTCGGCGGTGCGGTGGTTCTGGCTGCCCTTGCGGTCATTTGGCGATCCCTGCTGACCGCCACCGTAAACGGCGAGATCGCCCAGGCTGAGGGTCTGCACCCGGAGCGGTCACGCCTGATTTTCATGTTGCTGATGGCAACAATCATCGCCATTTCCATGAAGATCGTGGGCATTCTGTTGATTACATCCCTGCTCATCATCCCGGCGGCCACCGCCCGGCGTTTTGCCGCCAGCCCCGAGCAAATGGCGGTGCTGGCATCTGTGCTGGGGGTTGTCGCGGTCCTGCTGGGTCTGGTGGGGTCTTTAAAACTGGATACGCCCTCGGGCCCGTCCATTGTGGTGGCGGCCCTGGTTCTGTTTCTACTGAGCCTGTTGCGTCTGCCTGGCCGGCAACGGAGCGGGGTCGCGTCATGACTGAGAAAACCGTGTTAACGCGGCACCAGGAGCTGGTCTACCGGCACTTGACCGGGTCTGAGAAGGCTTTGAGCGCCTATAATCTTCTGGATGCCTTGCGAGGTGAAGGCCTGCGCGCGCCGGTTCAGGTCTACCGGGCGCTGGGCAAGCTGATTGACCACGGTCTCATCCATCGCATAGAGAGCCTCAACGCTTTCGTCGCCTGTAACCACGAAGGGCACCAGGGTGCGGCGGGTTTCGCCATCTGTGACGCCTGCGGCGAAGTGGAAGAGTTTCCGTTGCCAGACCCCCTTTCGCCCATCGATCGCTGGGCGGCGGGTCGTGCGTTCCGGGTTGAGCACACCACCGTGGAACTGCGCGGTCGCTGCCAGACCTGCCGATAGGGAGCCTCCGACCTATTCGTGAACGTGCATCTTGGGACTGAACTGCACAGCTTCATCGTTGCAGATCTTGGCAATAGAACAACTACTATCCGCGATCTGCCCCGCGTTCCGCCCCTTGAATCTGCACACTTCACCCTCCAATCTGCTTCGCCCAGAATAGTTCAGAGGCTCCTGAGTCGATGCGGCCTGGCCTATTCTTGAGGCAACAAATACACAGTTTTGGCGAGGTTTTCCGCCTCTCAACAAAAACTGGGCATTCTCTGATTTCATGCTATCCTTTCAAGCCAATTTCCCTCCTTGATCTGGTCTAGAGTGAAAGACTGAGCTTCTGCAGGCATCCTCCAACACACGGGTCGTACCCGCTGCCGGAAGCGAAGGATAGGATATCGTTGCGGTGATGATCGCAGTTCGGGTATCCGCGGGAATGCAGAATTCGCCGCCAGGCGGCGAGTCGGTACCGGATAATTTGTGCCGTTGATTATCCGTTAGCGCAATGACGATCAACGCACGTATCTCAGAGTGAAGTGAATGAATATTTATGTAGGGAACTTGCCGTACGGCATTACTGACGCCGAACTCCAGGAACTGTTTGGGGAACATGGGGATGTCTCCAGCGCCAGTGTCATCACGGACAAGTTCAGCGGTCAGTCCAAGGGATTTGGCTTCGTCGAGATGCCTAACAATTCCGAAGCCGACGCCGCAATCAAGGCGCTGAACGACACTGCATTGAAGGGACGCAACATCAAGGTCAACCAAGCCCGGCCTCGCACCGAGCGACCACAGCGTTCGCCCCGCTACTGAGCGCTGAAGCCGACCGCGGTCGGCACGCCTGATTCTTCGGGCTCCGAGCCCCGGCCGACGGCCGGGGCTCGCTGTTATCCGGGGTTTGAATTCTCGCCGGGGCGGCGTCGATTGATCACTCCGCATCGCTCGAACGAATTCTCCTGGCCCCATACGCCGCAGCGGATAGCGTGCCCCATGCGTCAGCATCGGCATGCTCCCATTCTCACCATCCTGTACACTATTCCTTTCGACATTCACCTCGCCGAGGGTCGCATATGGGAGCGCACACGACATGGCCATATTGACCGAACTGTTGGAAAAAAACCGGAAGTGGTCCATGCGCATGACCGAGCTCGACCCGGAGTTTTTCCTGCGCCTGACCCGCCAGCAAGCACCTGAGTACCTCTGGATCGGCTGTGCCGACAGCCGTGTCCCCGCCAATGAGATTGTCTCTTTGTTGCCCGGTGAGTTGTTTGTTCACCGCAACGTTGCCAACGTCGTAGTGCATACCGACCTCAACTGTCTATCGGTGCTCCATTTCGCGGTGGAGGTCCTCAAGGTCAAACACATCATTGTTTGTGGGCACTATGGGTGTGGCGGCGTCAAGGCAGCGATGGAGAACGCCAAACTTGGACTGATCGACAACTGGCTGCGCCATATTCAGGACGTACATCACAAACATCATGAATGCATGTCGGAGGTGGACGACTCTGAGCACGCGGCCAATCGTCTGTGTGAGCTGAACGTAATCGAACAGGTCGTCAACGTGGCTCAGACCACCATCGTCCAGGACGCCTGGAACCGCGACCAGGGTCTTTCAGTCCACGGCTGGATCTACGGTTTGCACGATGGTCTGGTGCGCGATCTGCGTATGACCGTATCTTCGGCTGAGGAGCTGAATCCGATTTACCATCGGGCCGTCGCCGAGTTGGTGGGCGAGACAGATTGACACGCGCGACCGTCGCAATGCGCTGACGGCGGCACCTCGCGTCGTCGCGGCGCTGCTCGGGTCCATCCTGTTTGCGACGGTCGATATCGCAGAGGCCGCTGGGTTCAGCCTGTTGCCCGATCGAGGCGATGCGTTTCTAAGTTTCTACCTGGACAACGATCTGTTCGCCGGCACCGACCGGAATTACACCAACGGTGTTCGCCTTGCCTGGCTTTCCGGCTCCCGCGATCCCAAGGAGTTCGGTTTTGTGCAACGCGGTCTGCAGCGACTGGTGGGCGATGCCAAGAGTCTGAAGCTGTTCCAGGACATTTCCGGTTTCCGGGATATGAGCGCCATCGAGTACAACTATGGAAGCTCAGTAACCCAGCTCATGTTCACACCGGAGGACCCGGATCTCCCTAAGTCCCCTCCGGGTCAAAGTCCCTATGCGGGATGGCTGGGCTTTGGCTTTTCACTGCACGCCAAGGATGAATTTGCACTCAACTCGGTGGAACTCAACATAGGCACCGTGGGCCCGAACGCCCACGCCAAGGAGGTGCAGGACTTTGTCCATGACATCAAGGGCGTCGCGCGGTTTCAGGGCTGGGATAGCCAGATCCCGAATGAGGTCACGGTCAACCTGTTCTTCAGCCAGAAGCGCCGGCTTACTTTCCTCGAGACCGGCTACAGCGGTTTTTCCGTGGATGGATTCGGCGAGTGGGGTTTTGGTCTGGGCAACTACAAGACCGATCTGTACGTGGGCGCACTGACCCGTTTCGGGTGGAATCTGCCGTTGGATTTTTCCGATCCGCGGCTGTCGCCAACGGCGTATACCCATCAGCCGTTCGTGACCGATCGCCGAGAAAGCGGGCGGTGGTCGTTGTTCGGATTGTTCGGTTTCAGAGGCTCGGCCGTGGCCCGGGACATTACTCTGGACGGCCCACTGTTTCGGTCCTTCGACACTGGAGTCACCCGCGAAGCACTTGTCGGCGGTCTGTATGCCGGGGTCGCCGTCCGCTATCGCGATGTGCAATTCAGTTATGTTCAGACCTATCGAACCGACCGGTTCAAGGAGCAAACCGGCAACCAGCAGTTCGGCTCCCTCGCAGCGAGTTATCGTTTCTGATTTTGTCCGGGGAGAAGATCAATGGATCTCGAACTGTGGCTGCTGTTCATCGTGGCGGTGCTGGTGTTGTCTTTCACCCCGGGACCCAACGGGCTGCTGGCCATCACCCATGGTGCCCTGTTCGGGGCGCGGCGGGCCAGTTTTACCGTGCTGGGCGGCGTATTCGGATTCCTGGTTCTGATGGCCGCGTCAATGGCTGGGCTTGGGGCCGTGTTGGCAGCCTCGGAGCAGGCCTTTCGTGTCTTGAAATGGGGTGGGGCCGCCTATCTGGTCTATCTGGGCATCCGGACCTGGCGTGCGCCGCCTGTCAGCCGTGAGGCGCTGCAAGTTGAGACACCAGTGGGGCGGCCCCGCGCCATGTTCCTGAACGGTTTTCTGGTGGCTGTCTCAAACCCCAAGGGAATCCTGTTTTTCGCTGCGCTGCTGCCGCAGTTCATGGACACCGGACGGGGGCAATTGGAGCAGTTCGCGACCATGGCGCTGACCTTTGCAGTGCTGGAGTGCAGTGTTGAGTTGATGTTTGCTCATTTGGCCCAGCGCATCGCCCCCTGGCTTGCGCGGAGCGGACGTATGTTCAATCGCATCAGCGGCGCCACCTTCGTCATCGCGGGCACGGTGCTCGCGGCCGCTGACCGATAGCGTATCTCGATCGGTTCAGCCCGTGTTCAGGCTCGCGGTGCAATCATGACATTGGCTACACCAGTCATACCCGAATGTTCGGTGGAGCAGGGTTTCCTTGATCCACGAGAATCGCGATGCCCATCGGTACACCCCATGGCCTGATACTGGCATGAGCCGGCCGGGTTGAATCAGATCGAAACAGAGTATGGATACCAGATTGCTTCGGACGAGCGTGCTGGTCACCGCACTGCTCCTGGCGGCGCCCAGCGTCGCACAGAAATCATCGGATCGAGGTGAAGATGCCGCCGCTGCGGCGGTGGCCGAGGCCACCGGCGGTCGGGTGCTCAGCGTTCGGCGCAAAGGTGAGTACTACAGGGTCAAGGTGCTTACCGAAGGGGGGCGGGTTCGGGTCTATCGGGTGGATGCCCGTAGCGGGCGCATACAGCGGTGATGAGCTAGTGTCCCGTCCCATAAGTTCGTTGCATATCAGCAAGGCGAGAA
>Ga0316196_10001199_pt1 | contig 11231 bp, 8 predicted proteins | sample Eddsed2cm_MG_FD_204938 | JGI IMG/M metagenome (GOLD analysis project Ga0316196, IMG submission 204938) | Coastal sediment microbial communities from Maine, United States - Eddy sediment 2 cm | ecosystem: Environmental > Aquatic > Marine > Coastal > Sediment | place: USA: Maine | collected... | reverse complement strand
AAAATATTTTGCGTTTTGCCAACCGGGAAAAAATCCCGGTGGTGCCGTTTACGGCCGGTACCAATATCGGTGGCCTGTGCATCCCGGAAAGAGGCGGTATCTTGCTGGATCTCAAAAAGATGAACAAAATCATAAAGATCGATGCGGAATCCCATTATGCGGTGATCGAGCCCGGCGTGTCCCACGGGCAGTTGGCAGAAGCCCTCCATGAGCACAATCTGCGGTTCGGCTGGCCGGTGGGCCCCCCCTCTGCCTCGGTTTCCTCCTGTGCCATATCCCACGGCATCGGCGGTTTGAATGCGCGTTACGGTCTGAACAGCCAGGAGATAACCAGCATGGAAGTGGTGCTCCCCACGGGAGAATTGGTCCGGGTGGGTTCCTGCGCGATCCAGGAAGATTCCTGGCACAGTACCATGCCGATGCCCAAATTGGACGGGCTTTTTAAAGGCTGGCTGGGATCCAGCGGCGTGGTCACGAAACTGGGTATCGCCGTCCATCCCATTCCGCCGGTGCTCAAGGTGTTCACCGTGTCATGCGACACGGTCGAAGACATGTACTCGTACATGTTGAATTTAAGCAATTATGAAATTTGCGACGACCTGACAGCCGTGTCCTGGTGGTTGGCTCAAGTGCCGATTCCGTATCCCTATCGCGAGAAACCGGATGATCAACCCGAATGGTTCAGTTTTGCCAATACCAATTCCTTTACCGAAAAAGAAAAGGAAGCCCGGGAGGAGATCTGGGAAACGGTGGTGGCCGAAGAGCAGAAAAAAGGCACTTCCCTTAAGGTGACGGAATATCCTGAAGAAGCCTTACGCGCCCGTACCCAACTGCCCAGTCAAATCGTCGGTTCCACCAAAAATTACTGCAAAATGGCCGGGGCCGGTATATCATGGCCGGGGACTTTCACACCGGCCAACAAATGGGCGCCGGTTTACAATGAATGGAAGCAGATATTGATCGCGCACAAGCTTTCGCCTTCGGTACGGATGAGCATGTACCGGGGCGTCCACTACGGCATGCTGCGAGCCATGATCCCCTTTGGTAAGCAAAACCCCGAAGAAAACGAAAACGCCCGGCGCGCCATTGTGGAATGCTTAAAAGTGGATCTCGACCACGGGGGCATGCCCTATAAACCGCCCGTCGATTTTGGCGTTGAAATCAACCGCCGGGCCCATCCGGGATATCTCGAGCTGTTAAAGCGTGTCAAACAGATGCTTGACCCCAACGACATCATGAATCCCGGAAAACTTGGTATTTAATTTATCTACTATCGACTGGAGGAACCTATGAAATGGAATATACCTTCCCTGAAAGAACTTGAAAAGTATTTCTGGCGATGCACGGCCTGCGGTACTTGCAGATCTGCCTATGACTACGGCCCGCCGCCCAACGCCAGACCGATATGCCCCGCCGGCACGGAGTTTGGTTTTGAGGGATATTACTCTTCGAAAGGCAAGGCGGCTTATGCCCGGGGCGTCATGGACGGCACCCTTGATTTTGACGATCCCGAATTTTTAGAAGCCGTTTACAAGTGCACGGTCTGCGCCGGCTGCCAAAACCAGTGCCAAGTGGATTTTAAACCCCATATTCCTGAGGTCATTGAAGCTTTGCGCCGGGAAGCGGTGGCGCGGGGTGCGGGACCATTGCCCCTGCAAAAAAATCTCGTACAATCCATGAAGAACTACAATAACCCTTACCAGGGTCCCCGGCGTGTGCGGACGGAGTGGACCCGTCCATTTAAAAAAGCGAAAACGCCGATAAAAAATATCAATAAAAAATCGGCTCCGATTCTCTTTTATGTCGGCTGCACCGGAGCCTTTAATCAGGTCGCCCGGGCAGTCCCCACCGCCACTGCCCAAATATTCCAGAAATTAGACCTTGATTTTGGCATTTTAGGTGAAAACGAAGTCTGCTGCGGTTCAACCGCGATGCGCCTCGGGGATGCAGACGAATTCAAGCGGGTTGCGACTGCCAACTTGGAAACATTTCAAAAACTCCACGAAGAACGAGGTGTCAACATCATCGTTACATCCTGTGCCGGCTGTTACCGAGCCATTAAAAAGGACTATACCCTATCATCGGATTTCGACAAAATGATGGCGGGAATCAAGGTCGTGCATACCGTCGATTATCTTTATGATCTTTTACAAGAAGGTAAATTGAAATTCGAAAAGGAACTGCCCTGGACTGTCACCTACCACGACCCGTGTCACACAGGGCGGCACCTCAACAAGTTTAAGGTCGATGAGGACGGTTCGGAATTATGGGAAGGGGCCTATATCGACGTTGATGAAAGCGAATGTCTCTACGATAGGCCCCGGGAAATATTACAAGCCATACCCGGTATCAAATTCGTGGAAATGGACCGCATTCGCGCCAATTCCTATTGCTGCGGCGGCGGCGGGGGCGTCATGACCGGTTTCGGCGATTGGGCCGCCAAAAATGCCGGAATCAGAGTCGCCGAAGCTATGGAAACCAGCGCGGAAAAAATGGTGACCACCTGTCCCTTTTGTCACTATAACCTTAATGAGGGGGCTAAAAGATCCGGCAGCAGTATGCCAACCCATGACTTAACGGAAATCATAAACATGGTGTTGCCGGAAAAAGAATAGAAGGGTTCCGGGTTCTGCGTTCCCGGTTCAAGGTTAAGCGATTCGCGCTTTTTGGTTGTGTAACTAACTGAAAAAAGGAGGAAGGGATGAAAAAAATCGGATTGATGTCATTTCTGGTCTTACTTGCGGCGATCTTGATGGTCGCTCCAAATGCGGTTGCTGAAAAACCGGTTAACATCGGTGTGCTGGTTCCCCTCACCGGAATTGTCGCCCAGGGCGGTCTTGAGATGAAGTACGGCATCGAAATGGCGGCCGAAGAGAAAGGCACGCTTCTGGGAAGACCCATTAAACTAATGGTTGAAGACACCCAGGTAAAACCGCCCGTCGCGGTGACCAAAGCCGAAAAGCTGGTCTACAAAGATGATTGTAAAGCTTTGATCGGTGTTTTTTCAAGTGGTGTAGGGCTCGCACTTTCCAAAAATATCGACAAACTGAATGTGCCGTTTGTGAGCACCCATGTCATGACCACTAAATTCTACGGCCTGCATCCCCTGGTTTTCAGAAGCGGTCAGTTGGCCAACGACCAAACCGCGGTGGGTAATGTCAAGGGTATCCTGGCGCGACCGGATCTGAAGAATAGAACCTACTATGTCATCGTGCATGATTATTCCTGGGGACATGACGCCGGGGAACGGTTCATTGCCCTGGCCAAGGAAAACGGTATCAAAATCCATAATGAAAAATATGACAAAGCCCCCATCAGTACCAAAGACTGGTCGTCATACATCAGCAAGATTAAAGCGGCCGGCGTCGATGGCGTCTATATGGCCTTTATTACCAACGTGATTCCCGTTTTTGCCAAGCAAGCCGCTGATTTCGGTCTGCAGACCAAAGGCGTAAAACTGGTCTCGGCCGCGGCCCCCGGACCGCTGGAACTGGAAGCCGGCGGGGCAGCTTGCTACGGCATTTTCGGTGCTTCGGACTGGTCCTGGGATGTGAACACCGCGACCTCCGATGCCTGGGAAATGGCCTTCTGGAAAAAGTTTAACACCATTCCTTCGGATGCCGCCGCACATAGTTACGTCGGTGCCATGAACTTATTCAATGCCATCGAGAAGGCCGGCAGTACGGATGCGAAAGCCATCGCGGCGGCGCTTAAAGGTATCAGTTATGACGGCCCCTATGGGACCGTGCGTATTTCCGCCAAAGACAATTGTATGCGCAACGATGCCGTTCTGACCGAAACCATGGCCGCGCCGGAGAATCCATTTGGCGCCAAGGTCTATATGAAGGTCCTGGAAACCTTTAAGGCGGAAGATCTCGGACCGCCGGAATAAACAAGTTAGGGGCTTCGCCCCAATTGGAATGTTGGAAGTCTGGAATTTTGGAATATTGGGTTCTGGGATAATAGAATGGTGGGTTTAGAGAATTAAAACGAATATAGTTTTATTAATTTTTTCGTAACAGAGGCGTATTTTCAGGGGCGAAAGCAGAAAATGGATGCTTGTCGGGCATTATCATCAAAAGTAGATACAACATTTTTTGTAGAATAGGTCTTTTTCAGCTTTTTTACCCAGTATTCCAACATTCCCTTATTCCATAATTCCAAGTGGTTACCCAAGGCGGATGGCCACAGATAATACGATGTTTCTAAAAAATTGTAGAAATTCCGATGCATTAAATCACCATTGCACGGGATCGTGTTTTGGAGGGCGGCGCGATCGTTGGTTGGCTCACTTTCGCGCTGCTCGCTTCAGGCACAAACGCCTCAAAGCTTGTCCGTATGCTTTAAACATAGGTTGAGCGGTTCAGGGTTCAACGTTCTGGGTTGAAAAACACCCAACCGGCATTTATTGAAGGGGTCCAACTTCATCGTGCTTGCAAAACCATTTCACCCAATGGGTGACGTCGGGTATTCCGGATCCTGATCACTATTATGGGCAGTTCCCAACAGTTTTAAACTTTGAACCCTGAACCTGGAACCGATCAGTTGAGGCAAAACAAAGAAATCGAACCAGGGTCGAATTTAACAAAGAATGCCGGCCTTAGCGCCTAACCTTCCGCAAAGGATATAAGTTTCAATCATGGGTGGAGCACTGAGCACATCTGTAGATATCGCGCTGAATAGTCTCGTTTTGGGCGGTGTTTTTCTGATTGTCGCCACCGGCTTGAATATCATTTATGGATTAAGCCGCGTCATGAACCTGGCCCATGGATCCTTATATGCCCTCGGCGCCTATGCCGGTTATACATTGGTGGCCACCGGCCTGAATTATTTTGTGGCCATTCTCATTGCGCCGATTGCGGTGGCCGGCGTGGGATTGCTGCTTGAAAGGTCCATCATTGCGCCCATGCGCAAAAGGTCCATGATCTACACCCTGATTATCACCTATGGATTAATGTTTCTGCTCGACGGTCTCATCAAGCAGATCTGGGGTAATGAACCGCGCTTCATCGAACTGCCGGCCCTTATCCGGGGTACGGTACCCATCCTGGGGACTCATTACCCAATTTTCCGCCTGGTCACGCTCTTTATCATAGCCGCCGCCATGACGGGCTTAATGCTGCTTTTAAGCAAAACCAAGATCGGACTGATCCTGCGGGCGGCCAGTACGATTCCTGAAATGGTATCCTGCCTGGGGATCAATATGAATTATGTCCACATCGGGGCGTTTGTTCTGGGGTGCGTGCTGGCCGGAATCGCCGGTACCATCGCAGGGCCGTTAACCACCATCGATCCCTTGATGGGCCATGAAATGTTGATCAGTTCATTTGTGGTCATTGTGATCGGTGGTCTGGGAAGTCTAAGGGGCGCCGTCATCGCGGCACTTCTGATCGGCGTCGTTCAGACGCTGGCGGAATTTTTCGTTACGGATTTGGCCATGGTGATCGTTTATATGCTGATGGCCGTCATCCTCGCTTTTATGCCCCGTGGACTGCTAGGAGAAGGAAGATTCGAGTGATGACTGATCACACGACGATACCGGATGCGCCGAAGGGCATTTCAGCACTGAAAATAGCCGTCATCCTTTTGATCATCGCCGCGTTGGCTTTGTTTCCCTTTGTTATCACCAATCGATTTTACATCAGCCTGGTCAATGAAATGCTCATTTATGGATTATTGGCCATGAGTTTGGATGTGCTTCTCGGTTATACCGGGCTGCTGTCTTTTATGCACAATGCTTATCTGGGTATCAGTGCCTATGTGGTCGGTCTTGTCCTGATCCACATATCGCCGACCTCCCTGTGGATGGCATGTCTGGCCGGGGTTTTTTTCGCCACACTGGTTGCTCTGCCGGTGGGATGGGTCCAAGTTCGCACCGGCGGTTTGGCATTTGCATTGCTCACCCTCGCTTTTGGCATGATGTTTCACACGATCGTCTGGAAATGGTACGGCCTCACCGGCGGCGACGACGGTCTCATGGGGATGCCCAATCCAAGCATTACGCTCTTTGGATGGGAGATCGGCAATTCCGGTGATCCCACGGTCATGTATCTTTTTACCCTGAGCATTGTCGTTATCTGCTTCATTCTTACCCGCCGCATCATCCATTCGCCGTTTGGCGCGGTTTTGGAAGCCATTCGAGAAAATGAAGAACGGGCGGCCTTTGTCGGCATCAATGTCCGCCGGTTCAAACTCTTCGGTTGGTTGCTGGCCTGCATGTTGGCCGGTGTCGCGGGTGCACTGTTCATTCTTTACAAAGGTTATATCGGGCCCACCACCATGAGTGCCTTTGCCGGCGCCGGCGTGCTGATGATGGTGTTGCTTGGCGGTATGGGCACGTTATGGGGCCCCTTGGTGGGTGCCGCTATCTTTATTTATATTCAGGATTACATCAGTACCATGACCGAACACTGGGAGATATATTTAGGAGTTGTGGTCATCCTGCTGGTTTTGTTTATGCCAACAGGATTTGTTGGCCTGGGTGCCTATTTTAAACGGCTGCGAAAGGGATAATTACTGAGAAATGGAAGCATTTCTGTGTACGGAAGATCTGTGCCGTCATTTCGGTGGCGTGACGGCCACCGACTGTGTTTGCATCAATATAGAAGAAAATGGACTCAGATCCATCATTGGTCCCAACGGTGCCGGGAAAACCACTTTTATCAACATCGTCACCGGACGTATACCGGCCAGTTCCGGCAAAGTTATTTATCAGGGTAAGGAAATTACCAATAAGCCCACTCATGAGCTGGTCAAACTGGGCATTTGCCGGACCTTCCAGATTACGAGTGTTTTCCAGAATCTTAGTGTATTTGAAAATGTTAGGATTGCCAAACAGGCTCGCAGAGGCGGTTCGCTGAAGGTATTTTCCCTAAAAAGAAGCCTTAGAGAAGTTACTGAAGAGACCTGGGCCATTTTGGAACGTCTGGGGCTACAGGACCTGGCCGCTGAGCCCGCTAAAAATTTGGCCTATGGCGATCAACGGGTATTGGAGGTGGCGATTGCCATGGCGGGCAATCCGAGTATCTTATTTTTGGATGAACCTACCGCCGGCATGTCCCCGGCTGAAACCCGCCATATTTCTGAATTGATTAGAGGGCTGGCCGAGGAGATTTCCATCGTGCTGGTTGAACACGATATGGATCTTGTGATGAGTATTTCCGACAGCATCACGGTGCTGCACTACGGCAGCATCATTGCCGAGGGGCAGCCGCAAGATATCAGTACCGACCGGCTGGTCAGGGAGGCATATCTTGGAAAAGAAGATTAAGATCCTTGATATTGAGAAGATCCACACCTATTACGGTGAAAGCCATGTTATTCAGGGCCTGTCCCTGCATGTGGACGAAAGCGAAGCCGTTTCGATTTTAGGGCGCAACGGCGTGGGCAAGACCACAACGCTACGATCGGTTATGGGGCTGACGCCGCCGCGATCCGGCAGCATCGCCATTGACGGCAAGGACACCACCAAACTACCGGCGCACCAGGTTTCCAAATTAGGTGTCGCCTATGTACCGGCCGAACGACATATTTTTCCGGGCCTGAATGTGGAAGAAAATCTAAAGCTGGCCGCTCGTCCCGGAAAGAGTGACCAATCCTGGACACTGGAAAAGGTTTACGATCAGTTTCCGATATTATCGGAGCGGATCAAGCAGGATGGCGCTACTCTCAGTGGTGGTGAACAGCAGATGCTGGCCATCGGCCGGGCGCTGATTAGCAATCCGAAAATCATTATTTTAGACGAGCCGTCACAAGGATTGTCGCCTTTGTTGGTTGCGGCCGTCACGGAGTGCATTCAAAATTTTTGTGTCAACTCAGGCATTACGCTGCTGGTGGTGGAACAAAACTACCGGATGGCCCTAAAGGTGGCCGGCCGCCATTATCTGATGGGCACCAAAGGCCAAATTGTTGGAATGGCAACTACTGCAGAATTGAAAGAAGATCCGCAGATCATTCAGGATCATCTATCGGTATAGCCCTGGATAAGGAAAGGCCTCTTATGAAACTTTGTATGAGATTGTGCCTGGCCGAAACCATGAACGGATTGAACGTCGAACATCGAACGCCCAACATCGAACATTGAATATTGATGACGCTACGCTTGCTCGATTTTAAAACAAAACAAGGCGGCGCTTATGTGAAACTTCATTCAACATAACAGTTTTGCCACCAAGGCACGAAGTGATGATATTGTATTCTAAATTATCGGTTTTCTTCTGGGGTATGGAACTAAAAATTTCACTGTAATCTTGGTGCCTTGGTGTCTTAGTGGCCGAACGCATAACATCAAAATTTCTTTTTCGATCAAACTGGTCATCGCGGTGGAAAGCGGCTGGACCGAAAACTGACTAAGGAGGAGAACGAGATGAATTTGAAAGAAAGATTCATGAGATGTCTGGAGGGCAAAGAAGTGGATTACACGCCCGTCGGGTGTACCACTACTTACGGCGTTGTGGATATTATGAAAAAAGTAGGGGCCGAAAGACCGCTGGCCGATACGGACCCTCAAGCGATGGCGACCTTGGCGCTGGGTTACGTTGAGGCCGGTTTCGAATGGTGCAAGGCCATGGGATGGGATATCACGGCGGTAAGTGAGGTGATGGGGTGTACCCTGGGCGAACCGAAGATTGATTTGCAAAAATATATCAAGGAGCATCCGCTGGCGGAGAATTTAGATGGCTTGGCCTATCCGGATAGCCTGTTCGAACAAGGTCGTTTCCCGGTTTACAAAGAGCAGTTTAAAATTTTAAAGGACAAACTCGGCGACGAGGTGGCGGTTTTCGGTGAAACCGAGGGGGCTTGGACGGCCGCCTGCAATTTGGTGGGTACGGAACAGTTCATGAAGTGGACGTTCAAAGAACCGGATAAAGTTCAACAGGTACTGGATGTGACTCAGGAAGTGGTCACCGATGTCGCCAATTGGGCCTTTGATCAAGGGGCTGACTACTACGTTCTGGCGGAGCCCTCATCCGGTCCGGCACTCATGAGTCCCAAAATATGGAAGAAATATGCGCAACCGATGTTGACCGCTATGGTTGAAAAAATCAAAGGTCCGGTTGTCTTACACATCTGCGCAAATACGGACATGATCATTCCCTTTATGTGTGAGACGGGGGTTGCCGGCATCAGCATCGAGGAAAAAGCGGATATGAAGCAGGCCGTTCAGACCGCACATGAAAAGGACGTGCGGGTTTTCGGCAATGTGGCCACGGCCACGACCCTGTTTATGGGTACGCCGGAAGATTGCTACAAAGAATCCATCGCGTCGCTGGAAAATGGGGCCGATTTCTTAACCCCGGGCTGTGGGATTGCGCCGGGCTCCCCGCTGGAAAATGTGCTGCAGATTAGAAAAGCGCGGGATGATTACTTTAAGTTAGGCTAATCCGGTTCCACGGAGAATTGAAGATTGAAAATTGAAGATTGAAGATTTGTGGATGTCGCTTTGCTCCGTCTTTTTTAAAATTGATCCGCCGACGGTGAATAAATTGCCGTAAAGGCACTAAGACACAAAGACAAGCTTTTGGTCAATATCCATCTTCGGGCCTTTGTGTCTTGGTGGCGGAACTGATTTGTTATTATTTGCAAAGGATTCACAATTAAGTCTCTAAGATAACAATTGGGAGGAAGAGTAATCAAGTGCCGTTTTCTTTTATTTAGCAGATGTTAAACCCAATCGAAAAAAAAGTCGTTTTTTTCGGCTGCCCGCTGGATTGCGACGAAAAACATGACGCCATTGAAGAAAAACAAGCGGGCGCAGCTCTTTCCGGCCCAACGGATGACCCCCTCGACAATATAATGGACCTCATCCGCCAGGAAGTTCCCGTGGCGCTCTGGGAAACGAAAGGATCGTTACCGGTACCATCCTGGCTGCGACCCTCACCGCAAGGCCAGGCTCGACAAAGACTGGTTGTCGACGAGTTTATTCGGTTTATCGATCAAGACGGCTGCCGCCAAACCGCTTCCGAAGTGGATGATTTTGTAACCCGGCAGGTGCTGCCGGATCTTCCCTGTATGGTGGCTGTTGATCATTCGCTTACCGGGGGGGTATTCAAGGCATTGGCACGTCGTCTTGGAGAAAAAGATATATCCCTCATCATAGTAGATAGTCACACGGATGCCGTCCCAATGCCGCTATTGGGGGAAGCGATTCAGTACGATATCGATAACAACCCGAATTCTGTCTACGATCGCAATGATCCCTTTCTGTATGATCGGACGGATAGTTACAATGCCAGCTCGTTTATTCATCACTTGCTGGAAGAACACCTATTGGTGCCGGCAAACCTATTTCTCATCGGCGTAAGCGATTATCCGGAAAAGCGGGCTATGCGCCTCAAAGATCCACGAATCGCTCATTACACAGGGATATATTCCGGACTCAAACACCGGGGTGCAAAGCTAATAACCAAGGAAGAATGCCTAACCAAACCGAGCAAACTTAAAACATTGTTGAAGAATATTAAGACTCCCTATTTGTATGTTTCCATAGATATGGATATCGGCGCCCGCAATGCCCTGGAAGGCGTTCGTTTCCGCAACTGGAAGGGACTTGCCGAAAAACAAATATACAAAGTGATCGATCTGATTTGCGAATTTGTCCCTGAAGATATCCAACTGGCCGGCATGGATATCATGGAAATTAATCCACGCAGGGCCGGGAGTCATTTTCCTTCAGGCCAGGACCGCACCTACCGGATTGCCACCAATCTGATAAAACGCATCGCCTTTAACCTATAGAGTGAAGGTTTCAGGTGTCGGGTGTCAGTCCAGCTGCTGACCTTAAAAGCGACCAGTTTACTCATTGAGAAACTGTGGCATTTTGGCGTAGTTTCATATAAGGCGGACAAGTATCGCATATCGATGTGCGGCAAACAAAGAGGAATGGATTCTTATCTTTGAAAAACAATTGGACCCCGGAGAAATAAGTATATAAGAGATTTCACAGGGCAGGCAGGATCAACGAGATCGTTAGGATAGCGCGGCCTTCGGCCGAAGGCAACTCGCCGCAGGCGGACAAAATCCCGTCAATCCTGTGAATCCTGTCAAAAAAAATAAAAATCGAATCCATTCCATGTCGCTTTGCTCTGTCATTTTATATTTTGCGGGGATGGTTTTATCTTCGGCCATTTTGTTGGGTTTCGTTGATAGCACAATAATGGCTGATAAGTAGGTTGGGTAGAGGAACGAAACCCAACAAAAGATATCGGAATGCTTAACCCAACCTACGAATA
>Ga0316196_10001198_pt1 | contig 11232 bp, 10 predicted proteins | sample Eddsed2cm_MG_FD_204938 | JGI IMG/M metagenome (GOLD analysis project Ga0316196, IMG submission 204938) | Coastal sediment microbial communities from Maine, United States - Eddy sediment 2 cm | ecosystem: Environmental > Aquatic > Marine > Coastal > Sediment | place: USA: Maine | collected... | reverse complement strand
ACGATCGCGGGGATTTCGTTCGATTGCTGCTGCCCGAGTTATCCCGCCTTTGGGTGTGGCCGCCGGAGGTGTCGGACTGGCTGCGTTATCGAAGCATGGACCGCACCTATCAGCTGGTATTGGCCAATGCGGATCGACTGCTTGCCAAGCCGGGGTCGCCGTGAGCGCGACACCGGATCGGACCGGTCTGGTCGGTCGTTTTGCCCAGTGGTGCGCCACCCTCACTCACCATGCCATCCCGCCGGAGGTCCAGCGGGTCGCACGACGCGCCCTGTTCGATACGCTGGGTGTGGTGGTGGCCGGCGCCGGGCACCCGGCCGTTGCGGCGGTTCGGACCGCGTTCGCCACCGAGCGAGGCGCCAGTTCGATCACCGGCGGGGGGTGCGCCAGTGTTCAAGCCGCCGCCCTGATCAACGGGACCGCAGCCCATGTCTGGGACTTCGACGACACCAGTTACACCGGGATCATGCACGGATCGGCGGTGGTGTTCCCGGCGGTGCTGGCGGTGGCCCAGGACCGTCAGGTCGATGACGCGGCTCTGCTGACCGCATTCGTCGCCGGCTCTGAGATCGCCTACACCCTGGCCGACATCGCCGGCCACGGCCATTATTTCCAGGGCTGGTGGAGCACCGGCACCTTCGGTTTGGTGGGCGCCACCGCCGGTGTGGCGCGGCTGTTGGGGCTGAGCGCCGGCCAGACCGCCCACGCTCTGGCCATGGCGGCCGCGGGTGCCGGGGGTGGGCGAGTGGTGATGGGCACCGATGCCAAGCCCTTTCTGGTGGGGGAAACGGCGCGCCGCGCCGTGGACTTTGCCCAAGCGGCCGGTGCCGGCATCCGCGGGCCGGCCATGGCCTTCGAGGATCCACGCGGCTTCTTTGCATTGCTGAATCAGAGCGAGTGCGATCATTCGCAAGCAGACACCCTGGGCCGTCGCTGGCGACTGATCGAACCCGGGCTCTTGTTCAAGCAGCATCCGGTTTGCTCCGCCGCCCAGGCCGCAATCGAACAAACCGCACTGCTCATGAGTGAGTCGGGTCTGGATGCTGGAGACATCGGAAGGATTCACTGCGAAATCCCGGAACTGGTGGCGATCAGTCTGGTGCATGACGATCCGCAGAATGCCCAGGAGGCCCAGTTCAGTCTGCCCTTCGCGGTCGCCCGGGCCGCATTGGACGGGACGCTGAGTCTTGCGCATCTGACGGAAACCGCGATCCAATCGCCCGATGTGCGGCGTCTGATGTCGAGAATCGATGCGCACGTGGCCGAAGATCTGTCCAGCGAGGACATGCGCCGGCAATCCCCGGAGTGTGCGCGAATTGCCATTGAGTTTCGCGATGGGTCCCGATCGGAGGGCTTTTGCGGTGCCGCCTACGGCATGCCAAGCCGTCCCATGAGCGATCAGGATCTGCTGGCGAAGTTTGAACACTGCCTGGTGTTTGCCGGTGTGTCCCGGCCTGCTGACAGCTTCCCCGAGGCGTTGCTCTCTGGCCTGGGTGAAAGACCGGGAGCCGATGCACTTGCGTCCATTGCCCGGATCCTCGATTCGAGTCGCCAGCCGCGATACGACGACCCTTCCTGAGCGCTGTTGGCAGGGCGCCGAAATGCATTGCAAAGCACTTCCGGCTGTGATGCGCTTGGCGCATGTCCGCACCCGCCACCATTGCCATTCCGCAGCCGCTTTCTCAGCGGCCGTTGCTTGGCATTTCACTGATGTCCATGGGCATGCTGTTGGTACCTTTGCTGGACGCCTGCGCCAAGCTGCTCACTCGGGACTATCCGGTCCTGCAGGTTGCCTGGGCCCGTTTCGCGTTCCATTTTGTCTGGCTGCTGCCTCTGGTGAGCTGGACGGGTCTCAAATGGTGGCGTATGCCGCCGTTGCCCTGGATGCAGGCATGGCGCAGCCTGGCACTGCTGATGGCGACGGTGTGTTTTTTTGGTGCAATTCGAAGCAACCCCATACCCATCTGTCTGGCGCTGCTGTTCGTCTCCCCGTTGTTCGTCTCGTCGCTGGCGCCGGTTTTGTTGGGTGAGCCGTTCGCGCCCAGGCGCCTGGTGGCCGCGTTGGTCGGTTTTGCCGGCGTGCTGGTGGTGTTGCGCCCCGGGGTCGATGAGTTCGAGCCCAGTGTGCTGCTGGCATTGGCGGCGGGGTTTTGTTACGCGCTGTATGTCATGGCCACCCGGCGGGTTGCCGGTCGGGTTACGCCGCTGCTTACACTGTTCTATACCGCCGTGGTGGGATTCGTGGTCCTGTCCATGGTCATGCCCGCCGTCTGGGTCGTGCCTGATGCTCGGGGCTGGGGGTTGATGGCTCTGATGGGTTTATTCGCTGCGGTTGGGCATTACCTTATCATCAAGGCCTGTGAGGTGGCGGATGCCTCGCTGGTGGCACCCTTTAACTACGTTGAGATCATCGGTGCCACCGCCGTCAGTTTTTTTCTGTTCGGATATTTCCCTGATGCCTGGGCCTGGTTGGGCATCGCCATCATCTGTTGCAGCGGGTTGGTCATCACGCTGTTTGAATGGCGGCCTCGACGTGCGCTGCCGGAGGTGGTTGACCTGTGACTGAACTCAAGCAAGCCGTCATCCATGCGCAGGGTCGCTCTGGCGTCATTGCGCTCAGGGGACAAGGCGCTGGGCACGCAAAGGCCCAGTCCAGGGGGAGAGCCAGTTCATGAGCGGGGCATCGAGCTCCGCCGACGAGACGCCATTGGAAGTCGGTGCCGAGCGGCCCGGCGCCTTGCAGCTGCTCAAGACCATGGTGTCGCTGTTGGCGTCCTATGGGCTGCTGATGGCGGGCACCGGCCTGTTCAATACCTTTATCGGACTGCGCGCGGGCCTCGAGGGGTTCTCCAGCGACGTCATCGGCTTTCTGGTGGCGGCTTACTATTTTGGCCTGGTGCTGGGTACCCTGCGCTGCGGGTTGCTGGTCAACCGCATTGGCCACATTCGCGCCTTTGCCGCCTTTTCATCGGTGATCGCGACCGCGACCCTGGTGTTTCCGTTTGTCACCGATCCGTACGCCTGGCTGGTATTGCGGGCCATCATCGGGTTTAACGTGGCCGGGGTTTTCATGGTGGCGGAAGGCTGGCTCAACCATCGGGCCACACCCAGCACCCGGGGCACTTTGCTGTCCATGTACATGATGACCTCCTATCTGTGTCTGGGTGGCGGTCAGCTGCTGATGAATGTCGGTGAGCTGGGTGGCAACGAGTTGTTCATGCTGGCCTCGATGCTGTTCGGCCTGGCGGTGGTGCCGGTGGCGATTACGCGGGCGACCCATCCGCCACCGGTGGAACGCCCGGCGTTCGATATCCGGACCGTGTACCGGACCTCACCCACGTCCATGGTGGCCTGCGCCTGTTCCGGTCTCTCGGTGGGCGCACTCTGGGGTCTGGCGCCCATATTCGCCCGTAACCTGGGCCTGAGTGTGGCTGACATCGCCGAGTTCATGAGCGTCATCATTCTGAGCGCGCTGCTGTTTCAGTTTCCCGTTGGGCGGCTGTCCGACCGGTTCGATCGCCGCAAAATGATGCTGGCTGTGAGTCTGGTGGCGTTGCTGGCCAGCGTTGCCATGGTGGTGCAGATGACGTTCTTTGCAGCGGACTCGCCCTGGAATCTGGCCACGACCACTACGTGGCTGCGTCACTCCTGGTGGATTGTGGGCGTTGCGGCCCTGTATGGCGGCGTGTCATCGACCCTCTATCCCCTGGGCGTCGCCTACGCCAACGACTATGCTGAACCCAGCGATGCGGTGGCGGTATCCGCCGGACTGGTGCTGTCGTTTGGGGTCGGCGCCGCAGTCGGTCCGATTCCGGCCGGTGCCTTGATGCAGCTGCTGGGACCCGAGGGATTGTTCGTCCATACCGGCCTGGTGGCGCTCAATCTGTGCGCCTTCATCGCGTATCGCATGACCCGTCGGAGCTGGGCCTCTGTGGCGGAAAAGGATGCCTTCATCGCCCTGCCGGAAGCCACCTCAACCCCCATGCCACTGGAAGCGGATCCACGCCTGCCTATCGACCAGAAAGCATCGCGTTTACCCCGCTGGATGTGGATACTCAACCCACGCCGGCCTGGGCGCTAGTGTAGTGTCTCCCACACACTTGATGGTTGTGGTTAGGCAGCGTGGTTGCTGACAAGGCGCGGTGAGGAGGAATAGCCGGCGCTATTGCGACGATCCGCAACGCCGTCAGGGACCGCGAGGGCCAGCGCAGGTGTTAAGTGTGTGGGAGACACTAGGCACCTTCGGCTTTAAACGAAGCTGCTTTGATAGTGATGCGCTCGGGTCAGGCAACGGCTGACCCGGAGTTCCACCGGGGTCCCGTTAAGGGTGCGGGCAAGCCGGGTGATCTCCAGCAGCGGCGCCCCTGGCTCGATGCCCAGCAGCTTTGCATCCCTGGCTGAAGCCGCCACCGCCCGAAGTTGTTCCTCTGCCCGGTGTATGGTGATGCCGTAGCGCTCTTCGTACAGCTCATACAGGGTGTTGGGCAGTGGCTCGGATCCGGACTTGCCCAGTTCGGGAAACGATGCGGCGGGGAGCACGATGGACTCCACGATCGTAGGTTGGTCATTCAGGTCGCGGGTGCGCTCGATCCGAATGACCCGGGCACCTGCCTGCAGACCCAGGGCTTGGGCTTCCGATTTTTTGGCTCGCAGGCGTCGGACGGACAGCGCCCGGCTGTCGGGCAACACACGCTGACCGTCGTCACCGACCATGGGGAAAAAGTGGAACAATGCCCGACGGGTGTCGTGTATGGCGACGAAGGTGCCCTTGCCCTGATGGCGAACCAGCACGTTGTTGCTCACCAGGTCGTCCACTGCTTTGCGCACCGTGCCCTGGCTGACCCCGAGTTCCTGCGCCAGCTTGATCTCGCTGGGGATGAGGTGACCCGGCGGCCATGCGCCGTTGCTGATGCGCTGGGTGAGTAGTTTCCGCACCTGCATATAGAGCGGGCCTTCGCCTGGTGTGGTCAGGGTGTTCTGCGTGTCCATACCCCGCTCGCCTGTTGCCGCGTCACACACAGACTAGCCGATTGCGATCTCATATATAAGAGTTAACTCATATTATTGACAAAGTGTCCAATTGCAATCAGGCTCTGCTTCGGCGTGCGGCCGCTGACCGCTGGCTATGGAACAAGGGGATAGGCAGGTGATTCACTTTGTGGTGCATGATGAAGGGGACTCGGTGGGTGTCGTGGTGGTTGAGGGCGTGAAGTCCGGCGATGAGCTCACCGGCTGGATCATGGATCAGGACAAGGAGATCAGCTTCAAGGCGGCGAGCGATATTCCCATCGGACACAAGCTGGCCATCAAGCCGGTCAAGGCCGGTGACACAGTGATCAAGTACGGCGTCGACATCGGCCGTGTGGTCAGCGACATCGGCTTGGGCGAGCACGCCCATGTGCACAACATCAAGACCAAGCGCTGGTAACGGTCCGGCCAACTGCCTGGCAGCGTATTGACAATCCTCACGCGGCACGACATGGCTTCGAAAACGCCCTCTAAGTACTCATTTACCGGGTGTAAACTGCGCTTTCCCCGTCGTTTTCGCCTTGCCTCGTACTTGACCGAGACGTTTTCAAGACGCTGCTGGAACACCCATTCGGAGACACACCCATGTCCATGGATCTCAACAACGCCACCTTCCGCGGCTATCGTCGCGAAAACGGCCGGGTCGGCGTCCGCAATCACGTCATCATTCTTCCTGTGGACGATTTGTCCAATGCGGCCTGTGAGGCGGTGGCTGCGAGCATCAAGGGCGCGATGGCGATTCCTCACCCTTATGGTCGGCTGCAATTCGGGGCCGACCTGGAACTGCATTTCCGCACCCTGATCGGCACCGGGGCCAACCCCAATGTCGCCGCCGTGGTGGTGATCGGCATCGAGGAGGGTTGGACCAGCAAAGTGGTGGAGGGTATTGCCGCCACCGGGAAGCCGGTTACCGGCTTTGGCATCGAGATGCACGGTGATCACGACACCATCATGCGTGCCTCCAAAGTGGCCAAGGAATACGTTCAGTGGGCCACCGAGTTGCAGCGCGAGGAAGCACCCTTGAGCGATCTGTGGGTGTCCACAAAGTGCGGTGAGTCCGACACCACCTCGGGATGCGGATCCAACCCCACTGTGGGCAACGCCTTCGATAAACTCTATCCCCACGGCACCACTCTCGTGTTTGGTGAGACCTCCGAGATCACTGGCGGTGAGCACCTGGTGGCCGCGCGTTGCCGCACGGACGAGGTGCGCGAGCGGTTCATGTTCATGTTCAATCGGTACCAGGACCTGATCGAGCGGTTCAAGACCGATGATCTGTCCGATTCCCAACCCACCAAGGGCAACATCGCCGGCGGCCTGACCACCATCGAAGAAAAGGCCCTGGGAAACATTCAGAAAATTGGCCGCGACTGCATGGTCGATGGCGTTCTGGACAAGGCCGAGATGCCCACCGGATCGGGACTGTGGTTTATGGATTCGTCCTCAGCCGCGGCCGAGATGGTGACCCTGTGCGCCGCCTCGGGTTTCGTGGTGCACTTTTTCCCCACCGGCCAGGGAAATATTATCGGCAATCCGATTCTCCCGGTGATAAAGCTGTGCGCCAATCCCCGCACTGTGCGGACCATGCCCGAGCATGTGGATGTGGACGTGTCAGGGTTGCTGCGCCGGGAGATGAGTCCGGACCAGGCCGGCGACGCCCTGCTTGAAATGATGTTCCGCACCGCCAACGGCCGCCACACGTCGGCAGAGGCTCTGGGCCATCGCGAGTTTGTATTGACCCGGCTCTATGAAAGCGCCTAAGTAAAGGCGGGGAACGTCCCGGCCGGTGGTCGGGTCCGAAACATGAGCCGATCGGCCTGTTCACTGGCGGATCGGCGACTGCCTGCACCAAAACGAGGAGAGTGGAAATGAACCTGAGAAAACTGGGCCTTGCCGCCCTTTGCCTTGCCCTGCCGTTGTCCGCCACGGTGGCCGAGGACAGTTACCCGTCCAAGCCGGTCAATTACATCATTCCGTTTGGCCCTGGCGGTGAGTCCGACATCACCGCCCGGCACCAGCAGCCCTACTTCAAGGAGATGTTCGGTCAGGACCTGGTGATTTCCTACAAGCCTGGCGGCGGCGGCGCCGTGGGCTGGTCGCAGCTCAACGGCATGAAAGGCGACGGCTACACCATCATGGGCATCAACCTGCCGCATATCATCATCAAACCCCAGCAGAAGGACGTGGGTTTTACCACCGAGGACATCGCCGGTGTGTACATGTTTCACTACACGCCGGATGCGCTGGTAGTAACAGAGGACAGCCCGTTCAAGACCTTGCAGGACGTGGTGGACTACGCCAAGGAAAACCCCGGCAAGCTGACTCTGTCCGGGTCCGGCAAAGGCACGGCAAATCACCTGGCTCAGATCCGTTTCGACCAGATGGCCGGGATCAAGACCACCTACGTCGCCTTTAAGGGCACCGGCAAGGCGGTGACCGCACTGCTGGGTGACCAGGTGCTGGCGGAATGGGGCTACACTTCGGTGGGCGCCGCCCACGAGGGGAAGGTGCGTCTGTTGGCGGTGGCCATGGAGGAACGGCACCCCAAGTTCCCCGACGTGCCCACGTTCAAGGAACTCGGTTTTGATCTGGTTGGCGGCGCCTACCGTGGCATTGCCGTACCCAAGTCCACCCCCGAAGAGATCCAGGTTCAGCTCTCGGAGATGATCGGCAAGATCAACGCCGATCCCGATTTCCGGGCGCGCATGGAGAACGACGGCATGGCACTGCTCGACATCGACCGCGCGGATTACCAGGCCTTTATCGACAAGCAGGCCGAGGCGTACATCGCGGCCGCCCGCGAAGCCGGGGTGATCGAGTAGTCCTGGTCTGAACACGGGACCATCGGGCCGCCGCCATGCCAGGGTTCGAGTATCTGCTGGATGCGTTGACACCCCTCAACATCCTGCTGGCCCTGGGCGGTGTGATTGCCGGGACAGTCATCGGATCGTTGCCCGGACTCACCGCGACCATGGCGGTGGCCGTTCTGGTGCCCGTGACCTTCTCCATGGCGCCGGCATCGGCGCTGATACTCATGGGGGCCATCTACACGGGGGCTATATATGGCGGCGCCTACGCCGCCATCCTGCTCAACACGCCCGGGACGCCATCGGCCATTGCCACCACCTTCGACGGGTTTCCCATGGCCAAACGGGGCGACGGGGACCTCGCGGTCACCCTGGCCTGTTTGGCATCGGTGTCGGGCGGCCTGGTGGGTGCGGCGTTTCTGCTGGTCCTGGCCCCGCCCCTGGCAACGGTGGCTCTCGCCTTCGGCCCGGTGGAGTACTTCTGGCTTGCCGTGTTCGGATTGACCCTGATTTCGGCTCTCTCCGAGGGCAATCTGCTAAAGGGGTTGATCGGGGCCTGCTTCGGCCTTTTGCTGTCCGGCGTCGGGGTGGCCGAGATCAGCGCGGATGTGCGCTTTACCTTTGGGTCGCAGGTGCTGCTGGGCGGCATCGAGACGGTGTCGGCCCTGATCGGGCTGTACTGCATTCCCGTGCTGATCGATCTGGTGGCGACGCCGGACCGGCATCTCAAGGTGACCCATGCACCCCGCGGGTTTCGGTTGGCCGAGGCGCTGGCCATTTCCTGGCGGCACAAGTGGAATCTTCTGCGCAGTTCGGTGATTGGCACTCTGGTTGGTATTCTGCCCGGGGCTGGTGGTTCGATAGCGGGTCTGGTGGCCTACTCCGAGGCGCGCCGCGTGTCGCCTCGCCGCGAACACTTCGGCCAGGGTGAACCGGAGGGGGTGCAGGCCACCGAGTCCGCCAACAACGCCACCGTGGGGGGGGGCTTTATTCCCACCCTGGTGTTGGGCATACCCGGGACGCCACCGGATGCGGTGATTCTGGGCGCCTTGCTGATCCAAGGGGTGCGCACCGGCCCCAATCTGTTCACCGAGGAAGGCTCGATCGTCTATACCTTCATCTACGGTTTGTTTCTGGCCACCATACTGATGTTGCCAGCGGGTCTGGTGATCGGCCGCTACGCCTACAAAACCATCGTCACCGTGCCCAAGGCGATGCTGGTGCCGACAGTGGCCTTTATGACCTTGATCGGCACCTACTCGATCCGCAACAGTGTTTCCGATGTGATCATCATGATCACCCTGGGCGTGGTGGGCTGGATCCTGAATCGGGTCGGATTCAGTCCTTCACCCATCGTCCTGGGTCTGATACTGGGGCGCATCGCCGAACAGGGTTTTGTCCAGGCCTGGACCATCGGTGCCGCCACCGAGAACCTGACCGGAATGTTCTTTGGTCGGCCCATCAGCCTGGGCATCATCGCGTTCATCGCGCTGTCGCTGTTCTATCCCCTGGTGCGTGCTCGCTGGGTCGGACGCAGAAGGAAAATCGATGCGGACTGAAGCCGTGCCGGGCGCCGGTGGCCGTGACTTAGGGGGCATGGTCGCCTGCGCCGTGTTCATACTGCTGGCGGTGCTCGCCCTGTGGGATACCACCAGCATGACCGATTCCGATTCCTATGTGTTTCCCCGCACTGTGGCATTGGCCATGATCGTGTTCTGCCTGGCCTACATGGGCTGGCAGTTGCTATGGCCGAAACCGCCGGAGGCCGGCACGGCACCACCGGGCTCCACACCCCGGCGGGTGGGTCTGGTGCTGGCCATGTTGGGCGCCGCCGCGTTGATGCCGTGGCTGGGGTTTGTGATCTGCGGCGTGGTGGCCTTCGGATCCATCATGGCGCTGGCCATGTACGAGGCCTGGACGCCAAGACGGCTGCTGGTTTATGCCCTGGTGGGTGTTGCCGTGGTGGTCGGGTTCTATTTTTTGTTTGCAAAGTTGCTGCTGGTGCCTTTGCCGTTGGGCACCCTGTTCGAGTGAAGCCGCTTACGGCCTGCCGGTTCGGGGGAACATCTTGGCTGATATCGTGATTTCGGAGTTTATGGACCAGGCCAGCGTCGATGCCCTGAGCGCCGATTTCCAGGTGCTGTACGATCCAAACCTGGTGGACGATCCGGACGGAATGGCGTCCGCCGTGTCCGACGCACGCGGACTGATCGTGCGCAATCGCACCCAGGTCACAGACGGCTTGCTGGCCCGGGCCGGTATGCTGCGGGTGGTGGGGCGCCTGGGTGTTGGGCTGGACAACATCGATCTGGAGGCCTGCCGTGAACGGCGCATTGCGGTGTGCCCGGCCCGGGGTGCGAACGACACCGCGGTGGCCGAATACGTGATTACCACCGCCATGGTTTTGCTCAGGGGCGCCTATGCATTCAGTGGCCAGGTCATGGCTGGCGCCTGGCCGCGTCAGGCCGCCATCGGACGGGAGATTGCCGGGCAGCACTTCGGCCTGGTCGGCTATGGCGCCATCGCCCGGGAAACCGCGCGCCGCGCCCAGGCCCTTGGAGCATCGGTGCTGGCCTATGACCCCCATCTTCCAGCCGATGACCCGGTCTGGTCACCGGTCACCCGGGCCTCGGATCTGGAGACGCTGCTGGGCGCGGCGGATGTGGTCAGCCTGCATGTGCCCCTGACCCCGGAGACGACCGGCCTGATTGACGCCGAAGCCATCGCCCGAATGAAACACGATGCGATTCTGATCAGCACGGCCCGAGGCGGAGTGGTGGACGAGGACGCGCTGATTTCGGCGCTTGAATCCGGCGCACTGGCGGGGGCGGCACTGGATGTGTTCGTCGAGGAACCCCTGGGCGCCGCTGCCGGTGCGCGGTTTGCCACCTGTCCCAACCTCGTACTGACCCCTCATATCGCCGGTGTCACGGTGGAGTCGAACGTTCGGGTGAGTGCGGTTACCGCGGACAGCGTCCGCGCGGTCCTGGAGTCGGGTACATGAGCGAGGTGCGGATCTCACTGGAGGCGGCGCGGGACCTGGCCACCCGTATTCTGGTCCGGCATCGGACGGCCGAAGACAATGCGCGTTCGGTGGCGCGCGCCCTGGTGGCGGCCGAGGCCGACGGCCAGAAGGGTCATGGTCTGTCCCGGCTGCCGGCCTATGCGGCCCAGGCCGCCTCCGGCAAAGTGGACGGATTCGCGTTGCCTGTTGTAATCGCCCGCGCCTCGGCTGGGCTGCGCATCGACGCCGGCGCCGGTTTCGCGTTTCCTGCCCTGGATCTGGCGCGTACGGAGCTGACCGCTGTGGCCGCCGGGAGTGGGATCGCTGCCGCCGGCATCCTGCATTCCCATCACTTCGGTCAGGCCGGATATCACGTGGAACGCTTGGCGGAGG
>Ga0316196_10001197_pt1 | contig 11241 bp, 8 predicted proteins | sample Eddsed2cm_MG_FD_204938 | JGI IMG/M metagenome (GOLD analysis project Ga0316196, IMG submission 204938) | Coastal sediment microbial communities from Maine, United States - Eddy sediment 2 cm | ecosystem: Environmental > Aquatic > Marine > Coastal > Sediment | place: USA: Maine | collected... | reverse complement strand
ACGAGACCGATAACGACGGCGATCATCGTGAGCATCATCTTGCGCCAATCAGGATCGTCCATGCCCAGCCATTCCATGAACTTGTTTTGATTCTCCGGGCCATAACCGAGTACCCACTCGTTCCACGACGCGTTCATAGCGTCCCAGTAGAGTGTCACCTTGTGCAGCAGTGCTGAGGGCATATCAAATCCCCAGGCTGCGCCGACCCCGTCAAACATGGACCCACCACGGCCGATCTCAATACGCTCGGGTGCCACAGCGGAAGTTGGATCAACGCGTCGCCAGCCAACACCCTCCAACCAGACTTCATTCCAGGCATGCGCATCCGACTGGCGTACGATCAGGTGACCGCCCATCGGGTTCAACTCACCGCCCTGGTATCCGAGAACCACACGGGCGGGGACGCCTGCCGCGCGCATCATTACTGCAAACGCAGAGGCATAGTGTTCGCAAAAGCCCTGTCGCGTATCGAATAGAAAACGATCAACCGAATTGCTGCCCAGCGGTGGCGGCTCGAGAGTGTAGTAGTACTCCTGTTCGTGAAAGCGCATGAGGACAGCTTCAATGAAAGCTGGGTCCGAGCCGGCGGCATTACGCATCCGTATCGCCAATTCCTGCGTACGCGGATTACTTCCGTCAGGAATGCGTTCGTAGAAAGACCGCGCGAACTGAGTCAGGTGAACATCGGTCCGGTAATCCAGGTAGGACGTCGCTTCATACGAAATGCGCTGATCAATGGGGCGCGCGCGCGCCAGTTGTTGCTGCGGACCCATGAAGGTTCTTGGTAGCGTCACGCTTGAGCTCAAAGGCATGTCCAGTGCGAACACCCAAGGCTGCCGCGTGGGTTCCATCGTAATCTGGTACTCCACGGGACGGCCGCCATAAACAACATTTTCGTGCACACGCGCGCCGTCGAATGGGTCGTTTCCAGACCATGTGCGGCCATTGAAGAGTGTCAGTACAAGTCCGCGCCAATAGAGATCTCGTGGCTCTGGCACGTCGCCCTTGAAATCCACACGAAAGGCCACCGCGTCGGATAATGACAACAAACCGATGTCGCCGGGACTCATCGTGTCGCTGATTCCGGAGGTGCCGGTGCCAGTGTCCATCGGCACGGCCCAGAACGGCGTCGCGATGCGCGGGAAAAAAATCCACATCGCTATTGCCAGCGGCGCGGCGTACATGACCAGGCGACCACTTGTCGAAAAACTTCGTCGAGCCTTCTGTCCAGTAGCCGATGAGATGCGCAGCCAGGCGGTCATGATGAGGAAGACAGCGACAAGCAGGTACGGTAGTGACCACAGATATTGTTCGCGGAGCAGCGACGACATAACCAGGAAAATCGAAATGAACAACAATACGAACTGGTCACGTCGCTTGAGTGTCTCGAGCAATTTCAGGGCCGCCATGATCGCCAGCAGTGCCGAGCCCGGTCCGACGCCACTCACCGTCGAGTAAGTCGCCAGCACACCGAGGAAACAAAGCAGCGCGAGCGCACCGCGAAACCATGTTGAGGGGATCGGTCGTCGGCGTTTCTCGATGGAAAATCGCCAGATCCCGCAGATAATGAATGCCGCAGTGATCCACCACGGCAGAAACTGAATATGGGGAGCGAGCGAAAACATGAGCGCGAACAGCGTCCATGGCAGGCTCTCCAGCAACGAGCCATCTGTTCCGCGTGCCTTAGCCACTATTGTTGTCCAGTCCGAACAGCGCGAGTGTTTCCAGGCACTGGCGACGCTGCGTATCGCCATGAGACGGCGAGAATTCAGCACCCGGCATGCGTAGACCGTAGTCTTCGCGTGTTCGATCCGCATTGATGATCCAGTTCGTCAGTATCGACAGGCGTTGTTCGACGTCATCGCTCGGCACCGTCGAGAAATCGAACCACTGACTGCTCGTGTCGGCCCCGGAAAACTGCTTGGATAACAATTGGCCGCTGCGCGCATAGGCCTTCCAGGCGACATGGCGGGGTGAGTCACCGACATGGAATTTACGAAGTCCTGCGAAATCTTCTTCACCGCGCGCATCGTGCTGGCGGTGGCCGTGTGCGGTCTGTGTAGGAGGGGGCGGCGGCGCGTGGTCTGCAGGATGCGGATACACAAGGCCGGACAAGTTCATGTGCAGCCAGGCCCACGAACGAAATAGCTCAAACGGAAACAGAGTGCGAATACCAAATCGATGCAACGGTATTCGACCACGTTTATCGGTCATCACCGCGAGGACAAACACTTTGCTTTCGCCCGGCATCAAGTCCTGCAGCTCACTGACGCTGTCATCGGTGTAGAGCCGAATGCCATGTCGCGCGTTCTTCGAGTGATTTGTAATCGCGACGCGGAACTGCGCGGCCTGGCCGGCAAATACCGGTTCTACACCTGCAAAACTCAGTTCAAGGCCAACAAGGTTGCGCTGGCACTGGTGCATCGCAACAAACCCGAGACCCGCAAGAATGAACGTCAGTACGAAGGACAGGTTGTTGTTGTAGTTCATCGAACCCAACAACATCGCGAAGACCATCAGTCCAAAAACAAGGCCGACGCCGGTTGGAAGGATATAGACGCGCCCGGGGCGAAGCCGCGTGACAGTCGAATCAATTCCCTGCCGCTTGCGGGCCCATTGGCTGACGCGACGGTTCGCCGCGTTTGTCAGAGCTGGTTTGATCCCCAGTTTAGGGAATGGCCACGGAATCGAGGACATGCTGGCAGAGCTCGGCGGCGGATCGGTAGGTCGTGTTGCCTGCCGGTTTCAGTCGGTGCCCGGCGATTGCTGTAAACACGGCCTGAATGTCATCGGGATAGACGCCCGAGTGATGTTCAACAAATGCATGAGCCTTGGCCGCGGCGACGAGCGCCAGGGCACCACGTGGAGAGAGGCCAATGTCGATATCCGGCGACTCTCGCGTCTGGCGAACCAGCGCCTGGATGTAATCGACGAGGGGTTCACTCATGTGCATACCCGCAGCAGCCTTTTGCAGTTTCAACAGGATGTCCGGAGTTGCGATGGCCTCGACATCCTCAAGCATAGAGCGGCGATCTTCACCAGTGATCAGTTCGCGTTCGTTCTCCTCGTTGGGGTAGCCGAGTTCGAGACGCATCAGGAAACGGTCAAGTTGTGATTCGGGAAGCGGAAAGGTCCCAATCTGGTCAGCCGGGTTCTGCGTTGCCACGACGAAGAACGGGTCGGGCAGGGCGCGCGTATTGCCATCAACCGAGACCTGGTATTCCTCCATGGACTCGAGCAGAGCGCTTTGCGCTTTGGGCGTGGCGCGATTGACCTCGTCAGCAAGGATCAGCTGCGAGAAAATCGGACCTGGCTGGAACTCGAATTCACCTTTTTCCTGGCGAAATATCGAGACACCGACGATATCAGCCGGCAACAGGTCACTAGTGAACTGGATGCGTCGAAAACTCAGGCCGAGGACACGGGCAAGCGCCTGCGCGAGCATCGTTTTGCCGAGCCCTGGTAAATCTTCGATGAGCAGGTGTCCCCGGGCGAGCAGGCAGGACAGCGCGAGTCCTATCTGGCCATCCTTGCCCAGGATGATCGTGCCCAAAGTCTTGCGCGCGCGGTCAAGCGTCGCGCGGTCGGAATCCTTGCCTATGGGGAGTTTTTCCAGGGTGCTACCGCTCTGCATCAATGTCTCCAGGTGAATACATTACCAGATGGTCGCGAATGCCCGGCCCGAATGCACTCACTACGGGCCAGATTGTGATGCAGTGCTCAAATTTGCGCAGCGCTAGGTGAGCTCCGCCAGTTTCTCCAGCTGCTCATCCAACTGAGCAATCGTCTTCTCGAAGTCCACCGCCCGTTGTCTCTCCTGTGTGACCACATCGGCCGGCGCATTGTTCACAAATTTGTCGTTGCCAAGTTTCGCCTGCGTCTTTGCAAGGTCGGCCTGAGCTTTCTGTTTCTGTTTTTCGAGCCTGGCGCGTTCTGCGTCGACGTCGATGACGCCTTTCATCGGCACGAGCATGCGCATGTCACCGAGAAGCGCGGTGGCCGAGGCAGGTGGTTCTTCGCCGTCGGCAAGCACAGTCACGGATTCGACCCTGCCAACGCGCTGTATCAGCCTGGCGTGATCAGAGGCTCGCTTTTGATCCTGTCCGGACGAATTTTGCAGGAGCACCGGTAGCGTCTTGCCCGGCGAGATATCCATTTCGCCGCGAATCTGTCGTATGCCCAGGATGAACTCCTTGACCCACTCAATATCCGCAACGGCATCGGCATCACCGGCATCGCCTGCAGTCGGAAACGGCTGCAGCATGATGGTCTCGCCATCAACACCTGCGCGCGGTCCAACCTGCAGCCAGATTTCTTCGCTAATGAACGGCATGAAAGGGTGAATCAGGCGTAGCAATGACTCGAGCACATGAATCAGCGTCTGTTGCGTGCCGCGTTTAAGTTCATCGCTGACGTCATCGGACTGCAACACCGGTTTTGACAACTCGAGATACCAGTCACAGAACTCGTGCCAGGTGAATTCGTATATGGCCTTTGCCGCCAGATCGAGGCGATAGGTGGCAAGATTGTCGTGCACGGCGGTGGTTGTTTCGTCAAAGCGCGAGCGGATCCAACGATCCGCGGCTGAGTACTGTGCGTCACCATCGCTCATGTCCTCGGTGTTCATTAGAACATAGCGCGCGGCATTCCATATTTTGTTGCAGAAGTTCTTGTAGCCTTCGATACGGCCAAGATCGAATCGAATGTCGCGTCCGGTTGTTGCCAGAGCAGCAAATGTAAATCGCAGAGCGTCGCAACCGAATGCTTCGATACCGTCGGGGAACTGTTTGCGAGTGGCCCTCTCGATTTTCGGTTTGAGATGATCCTGCATCAAACCCGTCGTACGCTTGTCCAGAAGTTCTTCCAGGCTCACACCGTCAATAAGGTCCAGTGGATCCAATACATTTCCCTTGGACTTGGACATTTTCTGGCCGTCCTGATCGCGGATCAGGCCGTGAATATAGACTTCATGGAAAGGCACATCGCCCATGAACTTGATGCCCATCATGATCATGCGTGCGACCCAGAAGAATATGATGTCGAAGCCGGTAACGAGCACATCACCAGGATAGAACTCATCCAGCGCATCCGTCTTCTCGGGCCAGCCAAGCGTGCTGAACGGCCATAGTGCGGACGAAAACCAGGTATCCAGAACATCTTCATCCTGGCTTAAGGGGGTCTCACCGTTGATTCCGTGCTTCGCGCGCACATCTTCTTCGGAGTAGCCGACATAGACATTGCCTTTGTCGTCGTACCAGGCCGGGATGCGGTGCCCCCACCATAATTGGCGACTGATGCACCAGTCCTGGATGTTGTACATCCAGTCGAAGTAGGTTTTCGACCAGTTTTCGGGCACAAACTTGATCTTTCCGGTTTCGACGGCTTCGATGGCGGGCTTGGCGAGCGGCTCGATTTTGACGTACCACTGATCCGTCAGGTACGGCTCAACAACAGCACCGCTACGGTCACCCCTCGGGATCTTGACCGTGTAATCCTCGATCTTGTCCAGCAATCCGAGTGCTTTAAATTCTGCAACGACCTTCTTTCGTGCATCAAAGCGGTCCAGGCCACGATACGCCTCAGGAACATCCTCGTTGAGGGAGGCGTCATCGGTCAGGATGTTGTGCATCGCGAGGTCGTGACGCTTACCGATGTCATAGTCATTGAAGTCGTGCGCGGGTGTGATCTTCACACAGCCCGTACCAAACTCCGCTTCGACGTAATCGTCCGCAATAATTGGAATGTGTCGACCAACGATGGGGAGAATAACTTCCTGGCCAACGAGATCGGTGTAGCGCTCGTCGTCCGGGTGCACTGCGACCGCGCTGTCGCCGAGCATAGTCTCAGGACGCGTTGTCGCTACGACCAGGTAACCGTCGCCCGAGGCGAGTGGGTAGCGGAAGTGCCAGAGGTGGCCGGCTTCATCTTCCGAGAGAACTTCGAGATCGGACAGGGCTGTGTGCAGCACCGGATCCCAGTTAACCAGGCGCTTGCCGCGGTAAATGAGGCCTTCTTCGTGGAGCTTTACGAAAACCTCGGTGACGGCTTCCGACAATCCATCGTCCATCGTAAAACGATCGCGACTCCAGTCCAGGGACGCCCCCATGCGCCGCAACTGCTGCTCGATCTTGCCGCCGGAGTGTTCTTTCCAGTCCCAGACGCGTTCAACAAACTTCTCTCGGCCCAGGTCACGTCGCGATGTGCCCTCGCTGTTCAATAAGCGCTCGACGACCATTTGCGTCGCAATACCCGCGTGGTCCATGCCCGGTTGCCAAAGTGCGCGGCATCCCGTCATACGCTTGTAGCGGGTCAGGGCATCCATGATCGTGTCCTGGAATGCGTGCCCCATATGCAGCGTCCCCGTCACGTTAGGTGGCGGGATCATGATGCAATATGGCTTACCGTCGCCCTGCGGGGCGAAGTAACCGTTTTTCTCCCAGCGTTCGTACGCTCGCTGTTCGATATCTTGGGGCTGGTAGGATTTGTCCATCAGACGTTGTGCGTTTCGAGCGTGTGTCCATTGTCGCGGTAAGCTGCAAAGCGCCTGCGACTCAGCTGCTTGCAGTCATCATCGGAGGTTACAAGCTCCGCGACTCTTGGAAAAGCCTCGGCGAACGCCGGTATTTCATCACACAGGTTGATCAACAGGTCGCGCGGTTCGACGGATTCGTTCTCGCAACCTATCGTAATCGGTGCCTCTGCAGCTGCTGCGGGACCGGAAACTCGCTGATGCGGGACGAAGCTCCCCTCACGAAAGGTCCAGAGCAACTCATTGAGGCGCTCGGCATCGCCACGACTTCCGGCATGTATGTGAACCGTGTTATCGAGCTTGTAGGCCTTCTCAGCCAGGCGGCAGGCGAAGGTCTGGCGGGAATGTTGGCCGGCCTGATTGAGAATGTAGAAATCGACCCGGGCCATCAGGGCAGGGCGCCACATCGGCCCAGCAGGTACTCGGTCAGCATCGGGACAGGGCGGCCCGTCGCGCCTTTGAGCTTGCCAGATTTCCAGGCCGTTCCTGCAATGTCGAGATGCGCCCAGTTCAGCCCATCGGTGAATTTACCGAGGAAGCAGCCGGCCGTGATTGCGCCGCCTTCGCGACCGCCAACATTGGCCATGTCGGCAAAGTTGCTCTTCAGTTCCGCCGTCCACTCGTCACCCAGTGGCATTGGCCAGCCGCGATCGTCGGACGACAAGCCAGCGGCAACGATATCCGCCGACAATTTTTCGTTGTAACTCATGACAGCGGTGCGATGGTGGCCGAGTGCAATTACGCAGGCGCCGGTGAGTGTCGCAACGTCAATAATCGTGTCCGGCTTAAAGCGACGCGAATAGGTCAGCGCGTCACACAGAATCAGGCGACCTTCCGCATCGGTATTCAGAATCTCGATGGTCTGGCCGGACATGCTCTTCACGATATCGCCGGGTTTCGTGGCGAGACCGCTAGGCAGGTTCTCGACGGCCGGAACGACAACATTCACATTGATCGGTAGCTTCAGTTTGGCCACTGCAGCCATGGTGCCGATGACACCTGCCGCACCGCACATGTCGAATTTCATTTCGTCCATACCGGGGCCGGGCTTCAACGATATACCACCTGAGTCGAAGGTCACGCCTTTGCCGACAAGTACGATCGGCTTTTGTCCTGTCTTGCCCTTGTACTGCATAACAATGAGCTTGGCAGGTTCTTTCGTACCCGCCGTCACTGACAATAGAGAGTGCATGCCGAGACGTTTCATCTCGGCTTCATTAACGATTTTGGTTGTTAAATTCTTGTGGTCGCGCGCGAGCTTCTGCGCAGTACGGGCGATATGGCTGGGTGTGCAGACATTCGCCGGTAAATTGCCGAGGTCCTTGGCGAGTGACATTCCGGCAACGATAGCGGCGCCATGCTCGGCGCCACGTTTCGATTTTGCGGCGTCACCCTGTTTGGCAATGGCGAGTCCAACCTTGCGCAACGGCATAAGAGGCGCCTTTTTGCCGCTCTTCATGGCCGTAAACCGGTATAGCGCTTCGCCGACGGTTTGAGCCGTGTGCCGGGCAAGGTAGTAGCTGCCAGCACCGGAGACGTCTTCGAGCGTCAGGGTGTTGAGGACTTCGCGGCTCTTGGTGCCCGAAACGGCCTGTAACGCCGCGCCGAGCGCCTGGCGGAACTTCGCAACGTCGAAGGCACTGTACTTACCCAGCCCTACCACCGCGACACGCGTCGCTTTAACGCCAACCACGTCTGTCAGGACGGCGCAGCGCCCGAGCCGGGCGGAGATGTCGCCATTCTTAAGGAGTCTCTTGAGCGAGCCCTTGCTTGCGGCATCAATGTCCGTCGCACCGCTGCTTAATCGTCCACGATCGTAAATACCAACGATCACACAGTCGACGGCACGCCGTGACGCGGCGCTCGTAGTCGTAAAATAGTTCATAGATTGTCTTATTCTTGTAGTCGGAAACAGCCGGATGCTTTGTGATGCGAGGGCTGTCGCGGGCAAAATAAAAGCGGTAGTCTAACTGATTACGCCCCACTGGTTAAGAATTCCCAACCCCAGATGCGCCGCATACTCGATCGCTACATATTTCGCGAGATAGCCTCGACCTGGCTCGGCGTCACAATGGTGTTATTGCTGATTCTCCTGACGAATCAGTTTGCCAGGATTCTGGGCGAGGTCGCCAAAGGTCAGTTGCCCAAGGAAGCGGCACTGGACGTTATCGGACTGTCGGCCGCGCAATATTTGACGATAATCGTCCCGATCAGCCTGTTTCTCTCAGTGATGATCGCGCTTGGGCGCCTGTACAGGGATAGTGAAATGCCGGCAATGATGGCATGCCGGGTTGGTCCCTCGGGCATCTATCGACCTCTCATGTGGCTACTTGTGCCGCTCGCCGGTGGCGTTGCCTGGTTGTCGATGGATCTGGGCCCGCGTGCACTGCAGGCCGTGGATCGCATTGGTGCCGAGGCGCGACGCGAGGCGGATCTCGGCAGCATTGAGCCGGGGCGTTTCACCGAGGTTGGGCCCAACGATGCGGTTGTCTATGGTGAGCGCATCCTGGCCGACGGATCGATGGAAAATGTATTTTTGCAGCGGCGCATTGCGGACGGCGTCGTTGAGGTTGTGGTGGCAGAGCGCGGCGAGCAGGTGGAGTCGGACGACCCTGATGTTCGTTATCTCGTCCTGCAGAACGGCCGACGTTACGAGGGAGTGCCGGGAACGGCGCAATTCCGGGTAGTCGAATTTGCAGAACATGGAATTCCATACCGACTGCCGAGCCTGGATCCGCCAGAGCCGTCGCCGCGTGCTATGACGTTCCTGAATCTGATGCAGGCAGGAGGCATCGAGCACATTGCGGAGATGCAATGGCGTATCGGCGTGCCACTGGCGACCATCATTCTTGCCATACTCGCTGTGCCTCTTAGCCGCACGCAGCCACGAGCGGGCCGCTATGGGCGACTGGCAGTCGGTCTGCTCGTGTTTATTATCTATCTGAACATGCTGAGTGCGGCGAAAGCCTGGATTGAGCAGGGCGTCGTCTCACCGGTGATTGGCCTCTGGTGGGTGCATGGTGCGATGTTGCTGCTGGCTCTCATCTTGCTTGGCGCGCAAAACTCTGTGCACAAACGGATCTTCAGATGAACGGCATATTGAGCCAGTACATGATGCGTACGATTCTGGCCTCGACGGCCCTCGTGCTCGTTGTGCTGCTCGCGCTTGCCGGACTGTTTGAGTTCATCGCGGAACTTGACGACACCCAAGGTGACTACCAGACGCCGCGCGTCATTCTCTATACGTTGCTGCGACTACCCCAGTTGGCATTTGAAATGCTGCCGGTAGCGGCACTGATCGGATCGTTGCTTGGACTTGGCGCACTTGCTGCCAATAGTGAGATTATCGTAATGCGGTCAGCCGGGCTTTCGATTCGGCGAATGGCCGGGATGGTTGCAGGTACCGGTTTCATTCTGTTGCTCATCACTGGCCTGCTGGGTGAGTTCATCGGGCCGCCACTCGACTACTTTGCGCGCAATATGCGACTCGAAGCTCGCTTCCAGCAGGACGATGCCCGCCTCGGAAACGCAACCTGGGTGCGGGATGGTTCCGTAATTCTGCATCTTGAGCGAGTGAGTTCCGAGTTTGAGTTTGGCACTGTGTATATGTTCATGCTCGATGATCAGAACGGGCTTGCCTCTATCGCCCGTGCCGAGAATTCGGGCATCGATAAGGATGATCGATGGGTACTCGAGAATTTGCGCGAAACCCGCTTCGAAGATGAAGGTGTGCAGGTTTTTGAGTCTTCGTTAGCGATCGAGTCTTTCAACATCGATGCGGAAGTGCTGGGCATTTCCCTGGTCAAACCGCAGAGCCTCTCCGGACGGGGCTTGATGAGCTATGTTGCTTATCTGAAACGCAACAGCCTCGATGCACGTCGTTATGAGACCGAACTCTGGTATCGCATTGCGCGAACAGCGACTGTCCTGATAATGCCGGTCCTGGCGCTCGCGTTCGTCTTCGGCTCGCTTCGAACCGGTGGCGCAGGTGCGCGACTGATGATCGGTGTTGTGATTGGTCTATCCTACTACCTGGCAAGTGAAATGCTCGCCAACTCCGGTCAGGTGTTCAATTTCGATCCGGCAGTGATCGCATGGCTGCCGTCCGCAATGCTCGCGATAGTGACTGTCGTCGCCCTAAGCCGAATCAGGTAGTCACCGCTTCGGGTAATACAGCATTCGCGTGCCCGCGATCCGGTCGTGCCACGTCAGCTTGTCTTTGTCCCAGAGCTGCCACAGAAAACCCAAGCCGAAAGGAATCAGCGAAACGATCGCGACGAAAAACCGCAGGCTGGCGATGGAGATTGATGGAATGCCACCACCGTCAGTTTCCAGGCGCAAACGCCAAGCGCGCATGCCAAGTGTCTGGCCACCCCTGGTCCAGAAAAATACGAAGAACAGGTACATGACAACCAGCATACTGAGTTGATAGAGAAAGTTGTCGTCCGGTTCCACGGTTTCACCGCCGCGTTCTGCGACAAACGGAACTGTTGCCAGCATCAATACGGCGGTAACAAGCAGGCCGTCGTATAGCATCGCTCCAAGGCGTCGGAGCAGGGTAGCGTTGACGGCCTTCATAGCGCGGCCATGAACGCGATCATGCGCTGTCGCATAGCGTCATCCGGTAATGGACCGAATCCGGCCCCGAGATTGTCAATCATGTGATGGGGTTTGCTCGTGGCAGGGATCACGCACGTTACCGCCGGATGACT
>Ga0316196_10001196_pt1 | contig 11242 bp, 9 predicted proteins | sample Eddsed2cm_MG_FD_204938 | JGI IMG/M metagenome (GOLD analysis project Ga0316196, IMG submission 204938) | Coastal sediment microbial communities from Maine, United States - Eddy sediment 2 cm | ecosystem: Environmental > Aquatic > Marine > Coastal > Sediment | place: USA: Maine | collected... | reverse complement strand
TGCTCCAACCAACAGGCGCCATTGTAGGATACGACACTAGGGCAGAACCAAACCATACTTGCGAATCTTCCGATCCAAGGCGGGTCTGGAGATGTCGAGGACCTCGCAACTGCGACCCTTGTGTCCGTCGCAGTAGTCCAACACGTACTGAATGTGATTGGCCTCGACCTCATCCAGGGTGCGGGGCGCATCAACCCGCTGACCCTGAGCATCGATCCGCTTGTCCGGCCCCGATGTGTTGGCGCCGCCCAGAACGACCAACTCCGGCGTCAGTGCCTGGCTGCGGCTGCGAATCAAGGCTTGGGTCAGAACGTTCTCCAGCTCACGCACATTCCCCGGCCAGTCGTGTGCGGCCAGAAGCCGCATCGCGCCCTCGGTGACCCGCAGGGGCGGCCGATGAAGCGCGGTCGAAAGACGACGCATCAGGCCCTCGACCAGCAAGGGCAGATCGACCAATCGATCGCGCAGCGGCGGCATTCGCAGATGTATGACCTCGAGACGATAGAGCAGGTCCTCCCGAAAGGCCCCTGCCGCGACCTCCGCCTTGAGATCGCGATTGCTCGCGGCAATCACCCGGGCTCGGGTTGTAAGCTGCTGCAGCCCACCGACGCGCTCGAAAACGCCTTCCTGCAACACTCGCAACAGCTTGGCCTGGAGCGGCAAAGCCAACTCCCCCACTTCGTCCAGAAACAAGGTGCCGTCTGTCGCCAGTTCGAATTTACCTTCCTTGCGTCCTATGGCGCCGGTAAACGCGCCTTTCTCATGGCCGAACAACTCGCTCTCAAGCAGTGTTTCAACAATGGCCGCACAGTTCACCGCCAAGAACGGGCCCTGGCGACCGCTGTGGTTGTGAATCGCGCGGGCAACCAACTCCTTTCCGGTGCCGCTCTCGCCCGAGATCAGCACCCGTGCTTCGCTGTCGGCCACCAGCGCGATTTCCTTGCTCACTTCCAACATTGCCCGACTTTGGCCGATCATATCCCCCGGCTGGGCGCCCTGGGCGGTCGACTCATCCAGCGCCCGGGATTTTCGAATCAGCCGCCCGTGTTCCAGGGCCTTGGTGATCGCATGGCGCAACTCCACCGCCTGAACGGGCTTATGTATAAAGTCGAATGCGCCATGCTGTATGGCCCGGATAGCGAGGTCCAGGTCGTGCAGGCCGGTCATCATGACCACGGTCAGGTCCGGCTCTGAATCACGCAACTCCTGTAGGAAATCCACGCCCTGTCCATCGGGAAGCTGCTGATCCAAAAGCACCAGATCCGGCCCGGAAGATGCCAACACCCGCCGGGCCTCCCCCAGGCTGGTCACGGCGCTCACCTCCAGGCCCTGCTCCTCGAACTGAATACAGAGCATGGCGTTCAGAGCCGCATCGTCTTCTACCACAAGGATCCGCGGTTTCATTCGGGACTCAAGGACGCTCGTAAACGGGGTGCAGACAACATGATAGTACCTGGTGTCCCATCCCATAAGTTCGTCGCGTTTCAGAGGGCGCCCGACGGGCGAGGCGATAGGCGCCTATCCGCTGTGTTCGGCTGTGTTGGGCCGTGTTGGACGGTGTTGGGCACGCTTGAGTGAGCACAGGCCAGTTCTGCGGCGGCCCGCCTGACGCCTGGGCGCTTCTCGCCTTGCTGAGATGCAACGAATTCATGGGGCGGAACACTTCAGAGACCGGCCCCGATGGTGCCTTGGAGCCGCCGTACCGCGGGTTCTCGACGCCAGCGGCCGCGGGACGAATCGGCTTATGGATCCGTACGAGTCCTGCCAATAGCCAGCGTCGCCTGGCGATTGTTATGCTGGCCCGGTTTGAATCCTGGTTTGGAGCGTCATGACCGCACCCCAACGACATCAGAGCCCGGAACACGCCGACGAGCTGGGCAGAGTTCTGACCCAGGTGGGACAGGTGGTGATCGGCAAAAACCGACCCATACAGTTGGCCCTGGCCTGTCTGCTGGCCCGTGGCCACCTTCTGATCGAAGATCTCCCCGGAGTCGGCAAAACCACCCTGGCCCACGCCCTGGCGAAGTCCCTGGGGCTGCAGTTTCAACGCATCCAATTCACCAGCGATCTGCTGCCATCCGACATCATCGGTGTATCGATCTACGACCGCGAGGCCGGGCGTTTCAGCTTTCACCCCGGCCCGGTGTTCTCCCAACTGGTGGTGGCCGACGAAATCAATCGAGCGACGCCCAAGACTCAGAGCGCACTGCTGGAGGCGATGGAAGAACACCAGGTGACGGTGGAGGGTGAGACCCGGCGCCTGCCGTCGCCGTTCTTTGTGATCGCGACTCAGAATCCGACCGAGCAGGTCGGCACCTTTCCACTTCCGGAATCCCAGCTTGATCGTTTTATGATGCGCATCTCCGTCGGCTATCCCGATGCCCAGGCGGAGCGGGCTCTACTGGCCGGTGAGGACCGCAGACTGATGATCGAGCGTCTGCCGGCGGCCTTGGGCGAGGACACCCTGACCCAGTTACAGATGGCGGCAGCGGGCATTCACGTGTCGGCCAAGTTGTTGGATTACGTACAGCGCCTGTTGCAGTGGTCGCGTCTGAATCCACAGGTGGCCATAGGGCTGTCACCCAGGGCTGGCCTGAGTTTGGTGGCCTGCGCACGCGCCTGGGCCTTGATCGAGGGGCGCGACTACGCGCTACCGGAAGACGTGCAGACGGTTCTGGGGCCGGTCGCCGCCCACCGTCTCCAATCCAATGCGCTCTCGACGTCCACAGCCAACGGAGACTTGATCGAGGCAATGCTGGAACAAACCCCGGTCGACTGACGCCGAGTTCAACAGCAATATGTCCGTGCAAGCCGCTTCCAACGCAGCTCGGCCCACCACCAGCCGCTTGCTGCGCAGCATCCAGAGCTGGACCCGGCAGCGCCGCAAGCCGCAAAGCGAACCCCAGGTCATCTCGCCCCGCTCAGCCTATATTCTGCCCACGCGCATGGGCTTGATGTATGCCGTTATTGTCTTCGTTCTGTTCATCGGATCAATCAACTACGGCAACAACCTGGGTTTTATGCTTACCTTTCTCCTGGCCGCCCAGGGGGTGGTGTGCATGTGGCAGACGCAGCGGAATCTGGTGGGTATCCGTGTACATCCCCCAAGAGGAGAATCGGGCTTCGTCGGCACGTCGCTGCATATCGGCTATGGTCTCGAAAACCCAACCCGGCGGTCCCGCTATGCCCTGCGCCTGGAACTCGACGATGGCGTTTCCAACTGGGTCGATGTTGAGGCCGAAGAGACAACCCAGACATTTGTACGCTACACGCCGGACCGACGTGGCTGGACACCGGGCATCCCCGTGCGGATCGAAAGCCGCTATCCATTGGGTTTGTTCTGTGCCTGGACCTGGATCGAGTTCCACCCGACGCAACTCGCCTACCCGATGCCGATAGGCGACGCCAGGCCACCATGGGGTGGCACCACGGCCGGCGCGCAAAGCGAGACCCGGGGCGACGAGGAACTGGCTGCAATCCGGGAGTACCGACCCGGCGACCCCCGACACACCCGCGCATGGAAAGCGAGTGCTCGCCTGGATCGACCCATGACCCTGCAATGGCAGGGCGCTTCGGGCCGCACCGCCGAGTTCGATCTGGATACGGTTCCGGGGCAGGATCTGGAGTACAAGCTCAGCCAACTCGCCCGGTGGATCGTGGATGCCGACGGCCTTGGACTGGTCTATGGACTCAAACTCCCCGGTCGCACCATCCCATTCGCGTCCGGCCCGGAACACCGCGCCCGCTGTTTGAACGCTTTGGCGCTGTGCCCGAAAACCGCAGCGCACCCATGAAATCAACGCGCTGGGAATCCCAACCCGTCTCCCGTCACGCATTGATCTGGTCGGTCGGCGCAACCTACTTCGCGTTGTCACCCCACCTGCTGAGTCTGCCGGTATGGATCTCCGGTTTGATCCTGGCCACCCCTGTTTGGCGCTGGCTCAACCTGCGCGGCACGCTTGCGCTCCCCAATCGCTGGTTACTGGCCGCTTTCACCACCATCGCGGCCGTGCTGGTGCTGATGGCCAACGATCTCATGATCGGACCCACCTCCGGCGTTCAATTGCTCGCAGTCATGACCGGGCTCAAGGTTCTCGAAACACGCCGGGTGCGTGATGCCGTGCTGATGGTGTTTCTCGGCTATCTGCTGGTGGTGACACGGTTCTTTCAATCCCAAAGTGTGTTCGAGGGCATCTACCTCCTCTTGAGCGTTCTGCTTCTGACTTCGGCCCTGCTGGCCATCAACCGCCCGGCACGCGCTCCGGGTGTTGGCTCGCTGATCAAGCCGGCGCTGTCGTTGACCGCCCAGGCGCTGCCCGGCATGCTCATTCTGTTTCTGCTGGTGCCCCGCCTGCCCGGGCCACTCTGGACCGCCTCATCCGGCACGGGTGGGGTCACCGGCATCAGCGATCGCATGTCGCCCGGGTCGGTCAGCCAACTCACCCAATCCGGCGCCGTCGCCTTTCGCGTCCGATTTACGGGCCGGCCACCGGCGCAGTCCGATCTGTACTGGCGTGGGCCCGTGCTGTGGGCCTATGACGGCACCACTTGGAACCGCTCCGACACGCCATCGGACATACGCCCAGCCAGCGCAGCGGGTGCCCCTCCGACTGTGCTGGCACACTATGAGATCACCCTGGCCGCCAACCCCCAACCCTGGATGTTTGCGCTGGAGCATCCGGTCACCGTGCCCGAAACGGGCCGACTCACCGATTCGCTGGAGCTCGTGCACCGGACCGGCGGTTTCAATCGGACCGCTCGGTACACGCTGTCCTCACGTCTGGACGCAAGCTATGTTGCACCGCTATCACCCTCGACCCGCGCGCGGGCACTGCAGCTGCCCGACGGCGCCAACCCGCGTACGCGCGCCCTGGCCAGGAAGTGGGTGGAACAGGGTCTGAGCCCGGCGCAGCGAATCAATCAGGCACTCGGTCTGTTCCGCACCGCACCCTTCACCTACACCACCAATCCGCCGTTGCTGTCCGGGGACCGCATCGACGCATTTCTGTTTGAAAGTCGCAGTGGTTTCTGCGAGCACTTCGCCAGCAGTTTTGTCGGTTTGATGCGAGCAGCCGGGGTTCCGGCCCGTATCGTGACGGGGTATCAAGGCGGCCAATTCAACCCCATGGGCGACTACATGCTGGTGCGTCAGGCCGATGCCCATGCCTGGGCCGAGGTGTGGATTGAAGATCGGGGCTGGACCCGGGTAGACCCCACCGCCGCCGTATCCCCCGAGCGGGTGCAGCGTGGGCTGCATGCCGCGGTATCAAATCCCGAGCAACTCCCCTTTCTCGCCCGCGCCGGCGGCGACTGGACTCACCGGGCAGCCTTGGCCTGGGACGGACTTTATCAGGGATGGAATCAATGGGTGATGGGATTCGGCCCTGAGAATCAGCGGCACCTGATGGAGCAGTTCGGTCTGGATTGGTTCGACTGGAAGCAGATCGGGTTGACCCTGGCCACCGCGTTGGGTTTCTGGCTGGCTGGACTGTGGTTGGCCTGGTTGGTATTTCGAACCGTACCCAAAGTGGATCCGGTCAGCCGTGCCTATGGCGTATTTTGCAGGCGCATGGGTAAGGCAGGATTTGCCAAGCGTCGTTCTGAGGGCCCGATGGACTATGGAAAGCGACTGGCCCAGGCTTTTCCGGATCGATCGCGGCAAATCAAGCAGATAACGCACCTCTACAGCCGCCTGCTCTATGGTTCCCGCGATGCTCCGGACGAAATCCTGATCAGACGTTTTCGTCGCACGGTGGCCTCGTTTCGACCCTGGGGAAGTTCTGATCAGTTGTGAACGTGCATCTTGGGTGTGAGGTGCCGCTAAGCCGCGGCCGACTTGCGCTCAGCCCGAATCTGACTGTCCCGGCACCGTCTTCCGTGCATCTGATCCTGCCGAATCGCAATCTCGCGAACGGCGTCTCGTTCGACGAATTGGGCCAGGGTAATACCACGCAGGAAATCGTGGATCTGCTGGCTCAAATCACTCCATAAATCGTGGGTCAGACAACGTCGCCCACCCTGGCAGTTTTCTCTGCCCTTGCAGCGGGTCGCGTCGACATTTTCATCCACCGCACAAACGATTTCCGCCACCGTGATCTTGCTGGCCGCACGCGCCAGCCGATAGCCACCGCCCGGCCCGCGCACACCGGCCACCAGTCCACCCTTGCGCAACTTGGCAAACAACTGCTCCAGGTAGGACAAAGAGATGTCCTGGCACTGGGATATCTCGGCCAGTGTCACCGGTCCTTTCTCGTCATGCAGCGCCAGATCCATCATGGCTGTCACCGCATACCGACCCTTGGTCGAAAGTTTCATGAATGCACTCCCATGCACGAATCCGGGAAATCCATCGTCATAGCGTGGAAATTATAGTACCCGACCAAATTGGTCAACATTTAACTGGCGACGCGGGGAGATCAGCCGGGTGAAGGCGCGACAGGTCATAGGCAGCCAAGGGCGCCAAACGGAAGAAAGCCGGGGTTGGCGTCAATGCGAGGGTTTCAGAGCACCGCGGCTGTAGTTCGATCCTCAAAACGGTGCCCCTGATGCAGGCAATAGCGCAGCCACTTGTACAAAAATCGATTGACGCGCCAGCGGTCACGCAGGTCGAAACCGGATTGAGTCGGCAAAGGAAAATCCGGCAAATGGCGCAAATGGGCGGCCATGACTTCGGCTGCCCGGGCATCATGATAGACGCGCACCCTCAGATCCGGCTCGAGTACGATGCCTTCTGCACGTTGGAAGCGGTAGGTGAGCCGGATATCCGATGTATAGCGGTGGCGCTCCAGCATCTCCAGTTCCAGTGGCAGACCGTCACTCAGCTGCGACGTCCACCGCATGCCTGTGGACGGCGCTGAGGGCACCAGTCGGCGCATCAGAATATAGTTGCGCTCGTACAGTTCCATCAACGCCGCGAAGCTTTGACGGGTGGAGACCGACGACGCCCATTCTTTGCAAGTCAGCAACATGCCCTTTACCATTGCCGCGCCCGAACGAGACGAGCGCCGAAGCCAGAGGGTAGCAGCGGGCGATTTCCATTGACAAGCAAGGCGCCGGATACCAGTCACGGTGCTTGCTCAACGAGGGCTTGTGACGACGGGTATCAAGTGCCCGTTGATCTCCTAGGGACTTAGGGGCTCGTGTCGCAGGAAACCTGACGCGAACGAACGAGGACCGTACCCGTGGCTGAATACGTGCTTTGGTTTGATTCATTGCGAATGGATGACGTTGAACGCGTGGGCGGAAAAAACGCCTCGCTGGGTGAAATGGTCAGCAACCTGGCTCACGCCGGGGTTCAGGTCCCAAACGGTTTTGCCACCACTGCGGACGCCTATCGCGATTTCCTTCAATCCAACGGGCTGGAACAGCGCATCCAACAGCGACTGGGCAACCTGGACGTGGATGACGTCAAGACCCTTGCGGAAACCGGTGCCGAAATCCGCCAATGGGTGATGGATGCGCCTTTACAGGCGGATCTGAAACAGGCCATCGGCGATGCATACCAACAACTGGTCGCCCAGGCCGGCCACCCGATCACAGTGGCAGTTCGCTCGTCGGCGACCGCCGAAGATCTGCCGGATGCGTCCTTCGCCGGGCAACAGGAGACGTTCCTGAATGTTCACGGCTTGGAGCAGGTCATCGCCACAGTGAAGGCCGTATTCGCTTCACTGTACAACGACCGAGCGATCGCCTACCGCGTTCACCAGGGCTTTGAGCACGGCCAGGTCGCCCTGTCGGCGGGGATACAGCGCATGGTGCGCAGCGATCTGGGCGCCAGTGGCGTCATGTTCACCATGGACACCGAATCGGGTTTCGACGGCGCGGTGTTCGTCACTTCCGCCTACGGGTTGGGAGAGACCGTTGTACAGGGTTCGGTCAACCCGGACGAGTTCTATGTGCACAAGGAAACGCTGCGTGCCGGCCGGCCCGCTATTCTGCGCCGGACGCTCGGTCAGAAAGCGATCAAGATGATCTACAATCCGGACCCTACGGCGGGCGAACGGGTCAAGACCGTCGACGTCGAACAAGCCGATCGCGCCCGTTTTTCCCTGTCCGACACGGAACTCGAGACGCTGGCCCGGCAAGCGCTGATTATTGAGGATCACTATGGCCGTCCGATGGACATCGAATGGGGCCGCGATGGTGAAGACGGCCAGATCTACATCCTGCAGGCACGACCGGAGACGGTGCAGAGCCGCGGCAACAGCCAGATACTTCAGCGTTATCACCTGAGCGGGCAATCCAAGCTGCTGGTCAGCGGCCGCAGCATCGGGCAAAAAATCGGCGCCGGTACGGTTCGGGTGATCGGCGGAATCGGTGAAATGGAGCGGGTGCGTCCCGGTGATGTGCTGGTTACGGACATCACCGATCCGGACTGGGAGCCGATCATGAAGCGCGCCTCCGCCATTGTGACCAATCGCGGGGGGCGAACCTGCCATGCGGCCATCATAGCGCGAGAACTGGGCATTCCCGCGGTGGTGGGTTGCGGCAACGCCACCGACCTGATCGCCGATGGCATTGCGGTGACCGTGTCCTGCGCCGAGGGAGACACCGGCCACGTGTATGAAGGTGAGTTGGCCTATGAGGTCAAGGAAACCAGTCTGTCATCCCTGCCGGACCTGGCTTTTAAGATCACCATGAACGTGGGCAATCCGGACCGAGCCTTTGATTTTGCCAGTTTGCCCAATCATGGAGTGGGACTGGCCCGGCTTGAGTTCATCATCAATCGAATGATAGGCATCCACCCGAAAGCCCTGCTGGAATTCGATACGCTGCCTGACGACGTAAAGTCGACGGTGGCCAGCCAAATCAGCGGCTACGCCGATCCAGTGGAGTTCTACGTGGAGAAACTCAAGGAGGGCATTGCCACCATCGGTGCGGCGTTCTATCCCAAGCCGGTGATCGTGCGCCTTTCGGATTTCAAATCCAACGAGTATGCGAGTCTGATCGGGGGTGATCTTTACGAACCGGACGAAGAGAATCCGATGATTGGGTTTCGGGGCGCATCCCGATACATCGCGGACAGCTTTCGCCCGTGCTTCGAGCTCGAATGCAGGGCAATGCGGCGCGTGCGGGACGATATGGGGCTGACCAATGTGCAAGTCATGGTGCCCTTCGTCCGAACCTTGGATGAAGCGCGGCAAGTGGTCGACATTCTGCGGGACAATGGTCTCGAACGGGGCAAAAACGATCTAAAGCTGATCATGATGTGCGAATTGCCGTCCAACGCGATCATGGCAGAGGCCTTCCTGGAGTACTTCGACGGTTTTTCCATCGGATCCAATGACCTGACTCAGCTCACCCTGGGTCTGGACCGCGACTCAGGCTTGATCGCCCATTTGTTCGACGAACGCGATCCGGCCGTAAAACAGCTTCTGCACATGGCCATTCAGGCCTGCCGAGCCCAGGGCAAGTACGTGGGCATCTGCGGTCAGGGCCCTTCAGATCATCCCGACCTGGCCAAATGGTTGATGGAAGAAGGGATCGACAGCGTCTCGCTGAACCCGGATTCCGTGGTGGAAACCTGGCTTTACCTGGCCGACCAGAGCGTCTGACTGAGCTTTCGAGACCAGAGGCCGTGTGCGGTTCGGCACACGGCGGGCGGGCTTAGGCAACGGGCGAAACACGTGGATGATGCGCCGGTTTGGTCCAGGGGTGAAGCGCTCGGTGGCGCGTCAATGTCCGGTCAGAACGCGTTGACCACCCGCCGCACGCCCGGCACACGACTGCGGATCAATCGCTCCACCACGTTCTTGAGATCCAGCGGGGCATTCGGACACCCCACACAGGCGCCTTTCATACGCACTCGCACAATCCGATCCCGGATTTCCACCAGCTCCAGATCGCCGCCGTCCCGCGCGAGTATCGAGCGCGCTTCCTCGATCGCACCCGCCACGGCCAGCGCATCCACCGGGGCATCGCTGTCTATCTCACTGTTTTCCGCTGCCCGAGCCGACAGCACCTGAGCCCGATCGATACGCAGTGCCATCTCGGCATCCAGCGCCTCGATGGCGTCGAGCTCTCGCTCAGAATAGAAGTGCTCGGGATCATCGCTGAGCAACGTCACCAGCCGTGGATCGCGTTCAGGCATATGGCTCACAAAGGGCGAAAAGACTCATGCGCCTCCCGCCGCGCCACTGGCGGCGCCCGAGACCGGCGTCTGGACAAATATCTCGGTTTCGTCGTTATAGATCGTGTCGTGATCCCAGGGCAACTTGCGGTAAAGGCCGCCTTCATCGAAGGCCACGAAAGGATACTTGATGATGTCGAAATACGGCGAGTAGTCGAAGTCTCGCGGAACCGACAATCGGGAATTGCGGTGATACAGCCGGATCGCACCATCACGGTTGGCTTGAACGACGGGCATGACCGGGAAGTTGATGGACGAAAATGCCTCCGTCAACAGAGTCGAGCACACGGTCCGCGTCGCCTCCCCCGCATTATGGGCGAACAGACTGGACCGCCAGCGCCGGGGCAGAACGGCCCAGGGAAACAAGAACCGGGCGAGATCGAGAATCTGGCGCATGTCATAAGGGGTGCCGAGACGCCGGGCCACATGGCTGACCACATGCTGCGCATCCTGTCTGGACAGACCGCGAGGCCTGCAAATGCGCAAATGATCCTGACGGTACTTGGACAACGGCACCACCACAGTGCCCTCGCCGATCAAGGCCTCCACCAGAAGCTGTTCGTTGGGGTCGCCCTGAAAACTGTGACGTATGTGAAGTCTGAGCTGCGGATCATCCACATCCGCCAGGCGTCCGATGTACAGCGCGGTATGGGTCCACGCGCTCTGAGTGATGAGCTTGATGACTTCGCTGACCCGGCTGCGTCCTTCGACAAGCAACACATCACCAGGCCGGACTTCAAAACGGATCTTATCGAAATCGCACAGTGGCGCCACCGGGGGTGGCTTTTCACGGTTCAGGAACCCGGTGATGCGCCGCCCGACCCAGCGCTTGATACCCATGATCTGTCCTCACTTGGCGGCTCTCGGGTGGGCTACCCGGGATCAGTGCGGCTCTCGCCGCCGGCCCTTGATCTAACCTGAAACGAAGCAAACGCTGCGCCACCGCGGCTCGCGCTTGTTCCCCAGAACGGCATCGCTATTCGAGATAATAGAAGATCACAAAAAAAGCCAGAAGGACCGTGACCCACATCACCATACTGCCGGTGGGCCAGGCGCCGGTACAACCAATCCGAATCAGAATTCAACGATGGTATCTCCGCCGGATACAGACCC
>Ga0316196_10001193_pt1 | contig 11247 bp, 11 predicted proteins | sample Eddsed2cm_MG_FD_204938 | JGI IMG/M metagenome (GOLD analysis project Ga0316196, IMG submission 204938) | Coastal sediment microbial communities from Maine, United States - Eddy sediment 2 cm | ecosystem: Environmental > Aquatic > Marine > Coastal > Sediment | place: USA: Maine | collected... | reverse complement strand
GATCCCCAACGTGTTTTCTGACCACGGATAGAAAGCCCGTTCCATTTTAATCCCGTTGCGCCAGAGATCTGTTCCAGCCGCGCTGAAAACTCTTCGCGTGCCTGCCCTACCAGCCAACGTCGCAGTACCTGGTATGCGTGCTTATCCGAAGATTCCACGCAGACAAGTTTCAACCTGTCTTCAGTAACTTTTGTGCTGGCGCGGGAACCTTGAAAACGGCATAGCTGGTATTTCTGCCCGGTGTAAAGGAGTTCAATATCGTCTGGAAACCCAATCACTCCAGGCACTAGCCCGGGCCGATGACGAGCAGATCGCTGCAGATTGCGTTCTATCCAGCGCCTTTTGCTGAGGACAAAGGCCAGCCACTGGTCTTCCCTTGCCGTAGCGGGGACAACGATCAGCAGTGAATGATCCGGCCTTAGCTCGATACGGATGCGTTTGGCACGTGTTGAGCGACGCAAGTGGCAGCTCGTCAGTCCGGAAATGGAAATAGTATCTATCTGTAAATCAGCCATGCCTATCCGACACTACGTAAAAATTGTTTTCACCACAAAAAGATGTGTCATTTGTTTGCCCAACATCACTTATACTTCCGTGCATACCCTTTTATTCGCTAACGATCTGTAACTTATGAAATCAGTTAATATCAATGCTGACCTGCATTGCCACTCAACGGCTTCGGACGGCACCCTGCTACCGAAAGAGGTGGTCACACGAGCAGCGGACAACGGCGTCGAGATGTTATCACTGACTGATCATGATACCACCGCTGGACTCGATGAAGCATACCTGGCTGCACAGGAAAAACATATCAGGCTAATACCGGGTATAGAACTATCGGTGACCTGGCAGGAGAAATTATTACATATAATCGGACTTGATATAGACCCGGAACATCGGCCGCTGAAACTGGGAATCCGCATGCTTAAAGATTTGCGGCAAGAACGTGCATTAGAAATGGGCAGGCGACTAGACAAGGCCGGTTACAGCAATGCCTATGAAAACGCCCGTCGGCTCGCAGGTAATGGCAACGTTACACGCACGCATTTTGCCCGTCACCTGATAGAGGCGGGGGTGGCGAAAGATTTCAATGATGTATTTAAACGGTTTCTGGTGAGAGGCAAACCCGGATACTACCGCGTTGACTGGGCACCAATGGAAGATGCGATAGACTGGATTACAGGTGCAGGCGGTATTGCCGTGATTGCTCATCCGATGCGCTATAAATTAACCGCCAGCTGGCTTAATAGGGTGATAGCCGGTTTCCGGCAAGCAGGTGGAGAAGGCATAGAAGTTGTTTGCGGACACAACAGCACGGATGATAACGAACGCAGCGCGATGTTTGCCCGCAAACATGGCTTGCTGGCATCACAGGGTTCTGACTTTCACGAACCGGGAAAATGGGTCGAGCTGGGGAAACTCGCCAAGCTTCCAGTCGGACTTGAACCCGTATGGCAAAAGTGGGTTTAATATAATGGTGTTGTATCAACTCCCGACCAGCTTCGGAGTAAATCGCAGTGGCGGTAATATGATTTGCCCTGCTACTATACTCCCTGACCTGATACTGCAAATGAGATTCCATGAGTCTTAACGAAGAAGAAATTCAACAAGCCCGCAATGACCTTATTGAATTGAGGCTTGAACACAGCGATCTGGATCACGCCATTGAACTGATGCTGCAGAATAATTATGTCGACCAGCTGCGTCTTCGCCGGATGAAAAAACGCAAACTTAAACTGAAAGACAGTATTCTGCGTTTGGAGAGCATGGTCATCCCTGACATGGATGCCTGAGCAGCCAGATTTCCTGGCAACCGGTTACTCTGATGAGCGAAATTCTTGGACTATTAGCATTCGCGCTGATTATTTATGCCTGGTACAGAAATCTTACAGTGCGCGAACTGGCGATGAGTCATTCCAGCCGTGCCTGCAAACAGCAGGGCTTACAGCTACTCGATGACAGTGTGCACCTGTCAGGGCTGGCACTTTGCCGTTGCCCGGACCAGCGCCGCTGTCTGCGACGCCGATATCGATTTGCCTACTCAAGTGATAAAATCCACCGCAGCAGCGGAGTCACCATAATGCTGGGCAACCACCTTGAAAGCATTGTTTTCTCAACCCCGCCTGAATCGCTGGAAGCATAGTACAGATAGAAATCCGATGCCTCAAACCATTGCCTATACCATCGACGACCGTCGTTATCTGAGTATCACTGACCGCTGTACACTTGCCTGTGAGTTCTGCCCCAAAACAAAAGGATCAATGCAGGTTCATGAACACGATTTAACATTCAATCACCGCCCGGAGACAGAAGAAATAATCGCTGCTATCGGTAAAGTCAGTGATTATTCGTGGATCGTCTTCTGCGGTTATGGTGAATCAACACTGCGCTTGAAAACCATGCTGGAAGTAGCAAGTTACGTCAAGCAGCAGGGAGGTCTTGTCCGCCTGAACACTGATGGCCTCGCTAACCTGGTTCACAATCGAAATGTATTGCCTGAAATGACAGGATTGATCGACGCCGTGTCTATCTCACTAAATGCTCAAAACGAAGAGGTTTATAATCGCCATTGTGTCCCTGCCCTCGATCATTCATGGCAGGCCATGCTGGATTTTCTGCAACAGGCGCCGGCATTCATTCCTGAGGTTACTGCCACGGCTATCAACGGCCTTGATGGCGTTGACATCGAAGCCTGCCGTCGCCTTGCCGAAGAACGTGGAGCCAGATTCAAACAACGTCAACTCGACCTGCTGGGATAGTTGATAGGCAGGAAGTTTTAGAGCTTGAATTTGCAGATAGAACGGATAAAAAAAGCCGCCTGTCGAGGCGGCTTTTTCAACTACTCGTCAGGTTGAAGGCTATTTCAGACCCTGCGTGTAAAGCGAAAGCTGTTTGATCTGCTCGTTGGAAAGCAGGAACGCGATTGAATTCATCATCGGGTGCTTACGTGTGCCATCTTTAAATGCATGCAGCTGTTTTTCTGTATAGGCAGCATTTTGTCCGGAAACCCGGGGATACTGAATTGGAATACCCTCACCGGATGGGCCATGGCAGCTCATACAGGCAGAAATATTCAGTTTGCTGTAGCCGCCGCGGTAAATCTTTTGTCCTTCCAGGGCCTGTTCTTCGTCTTCTTTTTTTATGCCTATATTCATAACTGGAAGACTGGAATAGTAGGCATCAAGGTGTGCCATATCTTCTTCAGATAAAGCAGCAACCATGCCAGCCATAATCGGGTCCTGACGACTGCCATCCTTAAAGGCTTTCAGCTGTGCCATGATATAACCCGGCACCTGATCAGCCAGTTTAGGATACAGTGGGTTATCAGCCATGCCATTTCCATCCGCGCCATGGCAGGAAGAACAGACAGCTGCTTTTTCTGCACCCTTGTCAGCTACACCTTCCGAGGCATGCGTAGCATGACCCACACCTGTAATCATCATGCCGGCAATTGCCATAGACAAGACCAGAAATTTTTTCATTGCAAACTCTCCTGAAGATTCTGCCGGGTAACAGATTCCACTGATACGAATTAAGTCAGTCTCCGACCCGAAACTGTGTGCCGCTTTATATCTCAAAGGGGCTCTCAGGTCAATTTAAGAATTCTCTTATATGCATATACAAATACACTTATTTAGGCTGGATAGTCATTGCGAGAAACTACTTAATAGCGTTGAATACGCGTAATATTAAACAAATTAAACCCGAGACCCCAAATGGAACGACTGCCTGCCCAACCTACATTTATCAAGGGTGCGTATACATTACAGCAGTTGCCCGAAGATGACGGCATCGAGGTCGCCTTCGCCGGTAGATCAAATGTCGGGAAATCCAGCATACTAAATACCCTGGCGGGAGTGAAATCCCTTGCTCGCACCAGCAAGACACCAGGCAGAACGCAGGAAATAAACTTTTTTGACCTTGGTAACGACCGCCGCCTGGTTGACCTGCCAGGCTATGGCTACGCTAAAGTAACAGAAGCGAAACAGCGCCATTGGGCGGATACCCTGGGTGAGTATTTACTCAGCAGGGCAAGCCTGGCCGGACTGATACTGTTAATGGACGTCAGGCATCCGCTGAAAGAATATGACCGCAACATGGTTCACTGGTGTACTGAAGCAGAACTGCCGGTCTATGTAATCCTGAACAAGGCAGACAAGCTAAGCCGGGGAAAAGCAGGTGCGAGTTTACTTCAAGTAAAAAAGCAACTCGCTGAATTTCCAATTGAAGGGATACAGTTGTTCTCTGCTCTGAAACGAACCGGTGTAGATGAGGCTCTACAACAATTATGCAGGTGGCTAGATCTGCCCTATAACAAGTAAACTCTAGGTGTCCTCAACATCATCAACATCCAGCTGCCCTGTCATTCTCCTTCTAATATGCGACCATGACATACCTGTTGCAAGCACCAGGGAAATCACAATCAGCAGAATATAGGTGAAAAACGTCGGGTCGCTGAGTGACATCAAGCCGAAATCAACCAGCACCCAGATTAGACTGGCGACAAAGGCCAGCGAAAGAATGATGCCGAATATTCCAAGTGAACGTGCTGTCGCACGAAGATAAATCACCCATCCTATCAACAGCACTACACCGGTAAACAGAATCAGTGGATCAAAGTGGTCTGTCGCATTACTCATCCAGTAAAACCAGCAATACTGTGTTGGGTTATAGGTAGCAAAAACCAGCACCATCGCCGCTACCAGCCTGAGAAGAAAATCAAAAAAATTGAATCGTTGAGCCGCCATTGCACTAACCCTGTGTTGTACCTGATATTATTTTGGCGCGTAGGCTAACAGTAGCTACTCGCTTAATCCAGTAGAATTAACAGTTAATAGAAAGCTTACCATGTTCCGTTTTGATTACATTACAGGCCGCTAATAAACCATGATTTATGTCAACAAATTCATAGAATATTGGACAATCCTATTGCTTTCCGTTACTGTAATCGTTGCTACACCAGCCCAAACTACCAATTTGGAGGAGAAGGGTCGACTAACAGACCCGGCAAAATTCCGGTCAAAGGGAAAAGATCTTGAGTATCTTTTCCCTTTTACTGGAATTTTTTTTATCTGTAATCTACCAACGTTTTTTATCAATAAAGTCTATATTGAACAGAAGATCCAGTTCATCCATGAATACGGTTTTTTTCCCCATATTCGTCAACAATCGGCCCTGATATCATTTCACCCATGAGCAGCGAACCAGGCGAAGAACGAAAATCTGCCAGCAAAAGAGCGACTTTTGCCAGCATTATTGTCAATATTTTTCTCTCCATAGGGCAAATAGTCCTCGGGGTTATCGGTAATTCCCAGGCCCTGATTGCGGATGGTGTTCATACACTTTCTGATTTAAGTACGGACACACTTGTGCTTTACGCTATCTGGCATGGCAGCAAGGAAGCGGACGATGACCATCCCTATGGCCATGGACGCATCGAAACTGCAGCTACCGTTTTTCTTGGTTTATTGCTGGCCATCGTGGGTGCAGGTATAGCAATCAATGCTGCTTTACGTCTGACAGAGCCGGAAGAAATTCTGACACCGGCACCAATCACCCTGGTCATGGCGATAATCACCATCCTTAGCAAGGAAGGGCTCTATCGCTATACCATAAGCATCGCTAATCGGGTTCACTCCAATATCCTGCGTGCCAATGCCTGGCATCACCGCAGTGATGCCATTTCCTCGGTCATTGTTTTGATTGGTATTGGCGGCAGCATTATGGGCCTGCCCTATTTTGACTCCCTCGCGGCAATTGGTCTCGGCAGCATGATTATTCGCATGGGTTTAGTACTCAGCTGGAAGGCACTTAAAGAGCTTATAGATACAGCCCTTAGCCATGATGAAGTGAAAGCTATCCGCAAGACTATTGGCGCTATAGACGGTGTTATCGACCTGCATATGCTGAGAACTCGCCTGATGGGCGGACGGGCACTGGTAGATGTTCACCTGCAGGTTGACGGCGATATCAGCGTATCTGAGGGACACCAGATTTCTGAAAATGTCCGTTCGCGTGTTATTAGTGAGTTCGAAAGTGTTGATGATGTACTGGTCCATATAGATCCGGAAGATGATGAGGTCAGCCGGGTTAACATTGACCTGCCGCTGCGAAATGAGATGTCACGTCAGATCAACCAGGCGCTTGCCGGCATCAAAGGTGCCGAAGTTACTGAAAAGATCACCCTGCATTACCTCAGCGGCAGCATCAATGTCGACCTGACATTCCCCACCCTGCCTGACTCGACAGAAAAGAGCCGACGCGCAATGGCGAGCAAGGTCGTCTCGACGTTGCAACAAAACCCAAATATCGGCAGTGTAGAGATCTTCTACCACTGCCGACAATGAAAATGCTGACAGTGATTGTGTTTTCGCACTGATCTGGTGCAAAATATCGCCTCATTTGGCTGCTGCCAGCTTCAGCCAGCTTTGTTCAGGCATTAAACATTTCATTTAACCGTGCTTTGCACACCAGACGCTAATACAAGAGGAATTCAATGTCCGCTGAAATTTTGAAAATGATCGAGGAAAACGGGGTCAAATTTATAGACTTTCGTTTTACTGATACCCATGGCAAGGAACAGCATGTTTCCGTGCCTGCTCACACGATGGATGAAAGTGTATTCGAAGAGGGCAAGATGTTTGACGGCTCTTCGATCGCTGGATGGAAGGGAATTAATGAATCAGACATGATATTGATGCCGGACGCTTCGACAGCAGTTATGGATCCGTTTTTCGATGACCCAACCCTGATCATTCGCTGCGATATTCTTGAACCGGCTACCGGTGAAGGCTATGAGAGAGATCCACGCTCTATTGCACACCGCGCTGAAGCCTATCTCAAATCAACTGGCGTCGCTGATACGGCATATTTCGGCCCGGAACCCGAATTCTTTGTCTTCGACGATGTGCGTTGGGGCAATACCATGCAGGGCTCTTTCTTCAAGATTGATTCCGATGAATCTTCCTGGAACTCTGAAAAAGTATTCGAAGACGGCAACATTGGCCATCGCCCTGGAGTTAAAGGCGGTTACTTCCCGGTACCACCCGTCGACTCACTGCAGGATCTACGCTCCGCCATGTGCCTGACCATGGAAGAAATGGGTGTCGAAACAGAAGTTCATCATCACGAAGTGGCAACAGCCGGACAGTGTGAAATTGGCACTTTGTTCAACACACTGGTGAAACGTGCTGATGATAACCAGGTGATGAAATACTGCATCCACAACATCGCTCACGCCTATGGAAAAACAGCCACCTTCATGCCGAAACCGGTTGTTGGTGACAATGGCAGTGGCATGCACGTGCATATGTCCCTGGCAAAAGACGGTGAAAACATCTTCTCCGGCGACGAATATGGCGGACTGTCTGAAACAGCACTTTATTACATCGGCGGCGTCATCAAACACGCAAAGGCCCTGAATGCCTTTTGCAATGCCTCGACCAACAGCTACAAGCGCCTGGTCCCCGGTTTTGAAGCACCTGTTATGCTGGCCTATTCAGCCCGTAACCGCTCTGCCTCAATTCGTATTCCGTTTGTCAGCAACCCGAAAGGACGCCGCATCGAGGTACGTTTCCCGGATCCAACAGCCAACCCATACCTGGCCTTCTCTGCCCTGATGATGGCCGGTCTGGACGGTATCCTGAACAAGATCCACCCTGGCGATGCGATGGACAAGGACCTGTATGACCTGCCTGCAGAAGAAGCGGCCAATATTCCTAAAGTTGCTGCGTCGTTTGAAGAGGCGCTGGAAGCCCTGGGTAATGACCGCGACTTCCTTAAAGCCGGCGGCGTCTTCACCGATGATGTCATTGACGGCTTCATTGACCTGAAAATGGAAGAAGTCACACAGCTGCGTATGAGTACTCACCCTGTTGAGTTTGACCTCTACTACAGCTGCTGATCCAGTCAGATAGGTCTGCTACAAAACGCCTCGTACGAGGCGTTTTGTTTTTAGGACCCTGATTTATGATACTGAAAAGCAAATATAAACAAAACGAGCTTCTCTGCCGCTACATGGTGGAGAACATGGAAACGGCTGTCCTGTTATTTGATGACAAGCTGAAATTAAAGGCCATCAACCCGGCTGCAGAGAACCTGCTGCAGGCCAGCTCACGCAAGCTGCTCGGTCAAAACCATGACTTTGTATTTCCATTCAATAGCGAATGCTGTGACATTCTTTCCAGTGTTCTAACTGAAAACAGGGCTATCACTGAAAGAGAAATTCGGCTGAAACTGATTACTGGCGACGTCATCGCCATCGACTTTTCCGCTACCCCGCTCAATCGCTCGACCCAGGATGTATCTGAAATTATTGTCGAAATAAACCGGGTTGACCGACTGTTAAGGCTCGCTCGGGAAGATAACCTGCAGGAACAATACGAGGCGACCCGGCAAATTCTGAAAAGCATGGCGCATGAAATTAAGAATCCTCTCGGTGGTTTGCGAGGAGCTGCCCAGCTCCTCGACATGGAACTGGATGATGACACACTAAAAGAATACACACGTGTCATTATAAAAGAAGCAGACCGCCTGTCCGGTCTTGTAGATAAAATGTCAGGACCGAACAAGCCCCTTGATTTGCAGCCAGTCAACATCCATGCCTGCCTGGAACACGTCAGGACACTGATCAACGCTGAATTCCCTGAGATGATAAGCATCACCACCAGCTATGACCCTAGCCTGCCCGAGATACTGGGTGATCAGGATGCACTGACCCAGGTGATCCTGAACATTTCACGTAATGCAGTACATGCCATGATTGATACACCAGAAGCCTCATCCGGCGAACCGAACACTTTGCGTTTCAGTACACGCCCAGTGGGTAAATTTACCATTGGCAATGTGCTGCATCGCCAGGTGCTGCAGCTGGATATTCAAGACAATGGGCCGGGTATACCGGAAAAACTGCAGGCAACAGTGTTTTACCCGCTGATTACCGGGAAACCGGAAGGAACGGGCCTCGGCCTATCTATTGTACAAAATATCATTAATCAGCATCACGGGCTGGTAGAATTCACATCGAAAAAAGGCAAGACGGTATTTTCCATCTTCCTGCCACTGGAAAGCTAAAATGGCTAAAAAGGCTAAAATATGGGTCGTTGATGACGATGACTCAATCCGCTGGGTGCTTGATAAAGCACTGTCAAAAGCTGGCTTCAACACTGAAATATTCACTTCTGCCGACGATGCACTCGAGCACCTCGGCAGCAGCCTGCCGGATGTAATCATTTCCGATATTCGCATGCCGGGTAGCAGCGGCCTGCTACTGCTGGATAGCGTGAGGGAAAAGCACCCGGAAATTCCGGTCATCATCATGACGGCACACTCCGACCTGGATAGCGCTGTCGCATCTTACGACCAGGGCGCCTTTGAATACCTGCCGAAACCTTTTGATATCAATGATGCAACTACACTGGTGGAGCGTGCAGTCGATCACGCCCGTGCGCAGAAAGTGGATATTGATACCACTGAAGAACAAAATGCGCTGATTATCGGCAAAGCACCCGCGATGCAGGAAATTTTTCGCGCCATAGGTCGCCTCAGCCAGAGTGATCTTACAGTCCTAATCTCAGGTGAATCTGGCACCGGCAAGGAACTGGTTGCTGAATCCCTGCACCGGCACAGCCCACGCCGAGATGGCCCATTTATTGCCATCAATACCGGGGCAATACCCGGTGAACTGCTGGAATCTGAACTTTTCGGCCATGAAAAGGGGGCATTTACCGGTGCATTGGCGCAGCATAAAGGCCGCTTCGAACAGGCTGATGGCGGCACCCTGTTCCTCGATGAAATAGGAGATATGCCAGCTGAATCACAGACTCGACTGCTGCGTGTTCTGTCCGAAGGGCGGTTTTTCCGCGTCGGCGGACGCAAGGAAATAAGTGTCGATGTGCGTATCGTTGCCGCAACCAACCAGGACCTTGAAAGTCGTGTCAGCGAAGGCCATTTTCGTGAAGACCTGCTGCACCGCCTCAACGTCGTGCGGCTCCGCACACCCGCACTGCGTGAAAGGCGAGAAGACATCGCTTTGCTGGTACCCTTCTTCCTCAACCGCACCGCCAGAGAATTAAAAGTCGAAGAAAAAAAGATCACCGATGAGGCCCTCGCCTATCTCAGCTCACTGCAGTGGCCGGGAAATATCCGTCAGCTGGAAAACACCTGTCGCTGGATAAGCGTCATGGCGCCAAGCCAACTGGTCAGAATTGATGATCTGCCGCCTGACCTGAAACAGGACACATCCAGTGAACCCACATCCGCGCAGGGATGGCAGGATGCTCTGCGCATGCACCTGAAGAAACAGTTTGCCCTGGAACAGGAGAACATCCTCGAATCCCTTGAACCGGAATTCGAGCGAATCCTCATCGAAACCGCACTGGAGCATACCGGCAGACGTAAAATTGAAGCTGCACGTTTACTCGGCTGGGGCAGAAATACCTTAACGCGGAAACTGAAAGACCTATCGATTGATGTTTGATTTCGCCTTATCAGGTGATTGATTTTTGTTTGTTTTGTGCTGGCGCACAGCCTCGGTTATTGCCCTTACAGGGCGAGTTCCTTTTCTAGTTTTTTTTCTTGAATTTTCTTACGTTTTTCGCCCTTTATGGGCGAGTATCTTTTCTTTGAATGGCCAAAGAAAAGGTACCAAAAGAAAGGCCACCCTACTGTGTTGGCCTTCGGCTGCTCTGTGCGCTTCAGCCTAGAGCGGGCGCTGCGGAACTCGCTGCGCTCAGACAGTCCTCGCGCTTTTCCGCTCTAAGCCTCCAGTGCTCGACAACACAAAAGGGAGGGTAAGATAAAAAACCAGGTCAAAACCGATTCGCTGGCGCCTGTAAAGGAAGTACAAACATCCTAAGCATAAAACTGTCATACCGGCGCATGCCGGTATCCACAGTCTTTACAGAATAGATTCCGGCTAGAACCATGCCGGAATGATCTAAGTGAGAGTGTTTTGACTTAAGCCTTTGATCCTTAGTCTTTTGTCCTTCGTCCTTGATCTTCAACCTCCCCCGTTCAGGCTCGCCGAGAAGCACAGGATGAGCCGGAGGGTTCGGGATGTGACTGTCTGAGCGCAGCGAGTTTCACATCCCGCCGGTTCATTCGAGCATCGCAGGGAACCCGTAGGGCGGGCATGTTGGGTATCCTTTCTTTTGGTGGCTTTTCTTTGGATAAGCAAAGAAAAGCCACTCGCCCATAAAGGGCGAAAAACATGTCAGTGCGCCAGCACAATAGAGAATTAGAAATCAA
>Ga0316196_10001190_pt1 | contig 11252 bp, 12 predicted proteins | sample Eddsed2cm_MG_FD_204938 | JGI IMG/M metagenome (GOLD analysis project Ga0316196, IMG submission 204938) | Coastal sediment microbial communities from Maine, United States - Eddy sediment 2 cm | ecosystem: Environmental > Aquatic > Marine > Coastal > Sediment | place: USA: Maine | collected... | reverse complement strand
CGTTGATATTAGCCAATAGTCTCAATAAAAAATTAATATAATGCTGTGATAATTGACCGAACTTTGAAATCTAAATTATCAAAATTTAGAGAAAAAATGAAAAGCTGGCGAACATCGGATCTTAAATTCTTTTTTTTGATACTTGTAAGCAAGTTAGTACTTTTAAGTTTGGTTTGCTGTACGACCACGCGGGAGCCTTTAATAAAAGCACGTGAAACATTCATGCAAAGGGCACAGACGAAAAGGCAATTGCATTTAGAGGTTACTGTTGCCATGCCCAGTGATAGTGAAGCAGAGGACATTTTTGGTTTGCCGCTCAGTGAAAAAGGAATTCAGCCAATATGGATTCGAATAAAGAATTATGAAAAATCACCTCACATGTTCTTGCCACTTCTTGTCGACCATAACCATTATCCGCCCTATGAAGTCGTTTACAAGTTTAAACATTCCCAAAATCAAGATTGGTACGCAGAAATAAAACAGAAAAGCATCCACCATTTTATAGAGCCTTTCGGCGAAATCTCGGGGTATATATTTACCAATCTGGTGCACGGCACAAGGCGCATAAGCGTGGGTGTTCTCGGACATGGCGATTTTGAAACATTTGTTTTCTATATTCCGGACCCCGGCATTGAACTCGATTACGAAAGGGTGGACTTTGATCATCTTTACCCGGCCGGGGATCGGACCCATATAAATGAAACTAATCTTCGCAATGCATTGGAGAAATTGCCTTGTTGTACGACGAACAGAGAAGGAACGATTAATGGTGATCCTTTGAACATAGTTATCATTGGTAATGTTGAGCAAGTCGTGGATGCATTCCTCGACAATGGATGGGATGAAACCGAACTTCTGACCACGAAAAATATGGTAAAAGCCGCAAAAGCCTTTCTTTCAGGAAGTTCCTATCGGCATACGATTATCAGTCCTCTTTATTGCTTTGGACGTCAGCAGGATTTGAGCATGCAGAGGCCGCGCAAAACTATTAGCGCAAGAAATCATTTGCGCCTATGGATGACCTCTATGCTGCACAATGGTACGCCCGTGTGGATTGGTCAGATTAGCCGCGATGTCGGGGTCCGCATGACATTCAAAACTTGGCCCCCTTTCACCCATAAAATTTCACCTGCCGTTGACGAAGCCAGAGAGTATCTCGTGGAGAATATGGTTATATCAAATTCACTGGCCGAAATTGGTTTTGCGGGGGGCGTTGGTGCGGCACCGCCTACTGAACCTCGAGAAAATCTGACAGACGACCCTTATTTTACAGACGGTTTACGCGCTGTGCTTGTGCTTTCTGAAAATCCTAAACCGATTAATGAGATTAAACTACTGAAATGGAATTGGCCACTCGACTATAAAGATTTTATAGATTGGATATTCAAACATAAATCTCGATAATATAAAGTTGATCGCAAATGCGAGGAATTTGCAGATATCCTACGATGATATCTGTAAAAAAACGGGACTCTCAAAAGTACAGATACTGTAAACGTCTATGCAAAATTGACGGACATTCAAAAATTGTGATATCAGATTACGATATCTGGATTTTTGCCAGAGTTAGGGTTACATCTACCAATCACAAGTCTGAGAAAACTTGTGATATTTTATGATATCACAGGTTTTCACTGGTTTAAATTTTTCCATTTATTCTCAATACATGAGTAATTTTTGTAAATTAGAAGAACCACAAAATATGGGATTCTCTTTAATTCTTTAAATCAACGCTCTCTCCTAAGCTTCGCTGGATAGCAGATATCATTTAGAATACTCTGAAACCCACATCACGGTAAATTTATTCGAGAAGCCTGACGAGACAGTTGCCAAGTGCGATATACCTGGAATTGGTCAACGAGAATAGACGGAGAAACTCTTCAGTCGACATTTGATCATCGATATAAGCGGCCAATGTCATGCGGCTCATGCTTTGCATCCGTTTTGGAAAAACACATTCTTCATCCATTGTGTGGTTTCCTGATGGCCGAGAAAAGTCGGGCATAGCCGACTTCTTCCCTCTTCCATTTACCGTGTTGAGCAACTCGACAAGATCCTTTTGGTTTTCCACCCTGGCTCTGTCCGCCGCTGTGAGTCGGTGGCTGTCTAAGGTGTTCGTGCTTGCCCCATGTTCGAGCAACACCTTAGCGATTCCCCGGTGACCGCTTTCGGCAGCCCAATGAAGTGGTGTGCCGTAAAGCTCGCTATATGCATTTACCTTTGCGCCGCTATTTAACAGTAATTGGACTATTTGCTCGTGACCATATCTAACGGCTTTGTGCAACGGCGTAACACAAAGTCCCGGCGTGCTCACGTTCACCTCGGCGCCATGCTCGATAAGCAATGTTGAAAGATAATAGTTACCGTATCTTGCTGCTTTGTGGAGAGGGGTGTTTCCTTTGCGGTCACGGACTTCCGTGTCAGCACCAAAGTCTATTAGGCTCTTGGCTATGTTTCGCTCACCTTTAGACACCGCCCAATGTAGCAGCGTGCGTCCCCTGAAATCCTTCGCATTGACGTTTGCTCCGTGAGACAGAAGGAACTTCGCAACGTCAGTATACCCGAGATACATCGAGTATTGAAGAGGTGTGCGGCCCCACCTGTCCTCGGGATCGACTGTTGCACCTCCATCGAGCAGAAGACGCACTATTTCGATTTGTCCCGAATTCGATGCCCAGTGCAGAGGTAATCCGTAGTGTTCACTCTTGATACCCGGATTGGCACCACTTTGAATCAGAAGCTTGACGATCGTTGTGTTTCCATTACCGGCCGCCAGATGGATCGGTGTGATGCCTCGGTTATCCACGGCATTGACGTCAGCGCCTTCTTTGATGAGCAGTGGCACGACATTAATGTGGCCCATTGCTAAGGCCCGGTGAAGCAAGGACATTCCGTTGTTGTAGCGGGTATCGGCTGGTGCACCTTCGATAATCAAAGCTTGGATATCGCCGAGATTGCCACGCTCGACGGCGTCGCGGATATTTGTCCGTAGATAGACTCCGGACTTATACTGGTAAAGGATCCAAAGTAAAATGAGGATGGCAGGAATGATTATAAGTCCGTGGCGCAGTCGTTTATGCATCGGCGGCTCGTTCCACCATTTACGGTAATTTGGTCCAAGCACTTCTTCGATCTCTTGGTGTTGCGCCTTGAAAGACTCGGTTTTAATCTTTTATGGATTATTACATTAAAGCCCTGATCAAATGGATGTAGATGAAATATAGGAAAGGAACTTTTTTTTGTCAAGTCTTATAGGAGGTAGCTCCAAATCCATTTTATAACTTTATGTATCTCCATCTAATCGCAAATGAGCCATAAATACAGATATCAACAATAAAAGCAAATATCTTGTACCCTCAGATTATGCTGATACTGTAAACATCTATGCTTAATTGACTGATCCTCAAAACATGTGATATCAGATTACGATATATGAATTTTTATCAGAGTTGGGGTTACATCTACGTATCTGTACTTTGGGTATTTTGCATATATTCTCAATATACATGACATTTTTGTAAAATTGTGCTGCTGGCAAGATGGGTTCAAAATACAGATCAGAATGAATGGTTTATTTCTTGGAAAATGAATGACCCGTGCTTTCTTTATTGAAAGCCTGATGATAGTTAACATACCGGCAGGATTTATTACAGGTCTTGTCGGTATTGGCAACATAATGGCTATACCAACTTCTGCAATCATCGGAATACCAGCTTATGTGAACGGCTATGCAGCCATACCATTAATTTCCGGTTTGATGGAACTTGGTATGATACCAGGCGTGGCTTTGTCATTTGCTACGGCCAGCGCGGTGTCGTCTATTCCAGCCGCTCTTGCCGTTACACCCTGGTAAAACCTTCAGTATTTTTTGTGTGCATAACTTTGGGGATATTAGGTTCGATGATCGCTGGGTATCTCTACCAACTTTTAGATCTGCTTTAAGAGATTGAATATGATAGTCCCAACGATCGACCCCTTTCGCCGAATTGTGTGGCCATTAGCCATCGCACAGATCTTTATGTGGGCTTCCATGTACTATTTGTTTCCCGCTCTGCTTTTAGAGTGGGAACGTGATCTTGGTTGGTCCAAGACTGAATTGTCAGGTGCGTTCACAATGGCACTTGTAGTGTCGGCTGCTCTCGCCCCAGCTGTAGGCCGTATCATTGACCGTGGGTTTGGCAGCCGTATTTTCACTGGTAGTGCAGTCTTAGGTTCCCTGCTTCTAGCGCTACTGTCCATGGTCACCAAGCTCTGGCAATTCTATACCGTCTGGATTCTAATCGGTATGGCTATGTCAGGCGGGCTTTACGAAGCTTGCTTTGCGATCCTTACGAGAGTCATGGGAACCAGGGCAAAACAAGCCATTACCTTGGTAACCCTAGTTGCTGGCTTTGCGGGTACCCTGGCTTTTCCCGGCACACATGCTTTGGTCGGGATTTTCGGCTGGCGCGGTACCGTTCTTTCCTTTGCTACCGCTATTATTCTCATTGCCACGCCGCTCATTTGGTCTGGATGTAGGTTCTCGGAAAGACATGCTGAAACCCATGCGGTAATTGCCAGTCATGAAGCTACAGAGACTTTAGGCGTTTTTCGTAGTGCAAGGTTCTGGCTGTTGGCTGTAGCATATACGACAATTGCTCTCGATCATGGCCTTCTGCTGACGCACCTTTTGCCACTGCTTGACGATCGTGGCATTCAGAGCGAGGCTGCGGTACTCGCCGCTTCCATGCTTGGTCCGATGCAAGTTGCAGGTCGACTTGCCATTATTGCCGCGGGACAGCGCGTGTCCACCCTGGGCATTTTCATCGTTGCTTACATCTCCATGGTAATAGCTGCCTTGTCTCTACTTGGCTCCGGAACAGTGCCGGTTTTTATAGTCAGCTTCATCTTGTTCCAGGGAGCGGGTTTTGGGGTGATGAGTATTATGCGGCCGGTAATGGTTGCAGAGCTTTTTGGGCGAAATAATTTTGGATTAATTTCCGGATCTCTCGCTGTACCGTATCTTGGAGCGGCAGCAGCAGCCCCAACGATTGCAGCAATAATCTGGTGGGTAAGCGGATATGATTTGGTTATCTTGTTCGCCATTGGTGCATCAGGGATAGGGCTTGTATCGCTGTTAGCGGCGGCAACTATTTCTACTTAAGCAGTAATAGTCGATAAAACTTATCTTATATGTATGATAATCTACCTATTGGTTATCCACGGTATTCATTAGCAAGTGCAGATAGCAGCATATCTGAAAAATATTGCGCCTTAAAAAATGCCAGATACTGTAAATATATCAAAGGGCAAGTACCTTTTGAAATATTTGAAAAAATCACATGAATAAACGTTCAGCAAAAACCATTGATTTCTCCATAACATATAATCTTTGGAAGAATTCTGAAAAGGTGTGATGTTATATAGTCAACCGAAGTTTTTACTCGCTTCTTAATTCTGTGAACTCAAGTACAGGTCAGCCAACTTAAACAACTCGACGATAAAAACGACCCTAAAGAAATCCAGAGGCAGATAAATATGGAACCAATTAAAAACAGGAAAATCATTGTTGCTGTGGCGCCGGTGGGCAAAGACATCGAACCGCCGTCGATCAATCCGCTCACCCCGGAAGACGTTGCCCGGGAGGTTATTAACTGCACCCGCGCTGGTGCCAGCTTTGTGCATTTGCATGTGCGGGATGACAAAGGCAACCAAACCGAAGATTTGACCCAGTTTTCGCGTACCCTTGATTTGATTAGAGACGCCTCGGACATTATCATCCAGGGGTCCACCGGCGGGTTGTCGGAGCTCTCCCTGGAAGAGCGGTGTGTGGCCCTGAATGATCCGCGTGTTGAGGTAGCATCACTTAACATGGGTTCGGTAAATTTCAGTGAAGAAGTATATATCAACCGTTTGCCGGATATTCGCTACTGGGCCCGCCGGATGGAAGAAACCAATGTCATCCCCGAATTGGAGATATTTGAAGCCGGAATGCTGACAGCCGTGGCCAAACTGCTGGAGGAAAAAGTTTTGAAGCCTCCGCTTGCTTTTGGATTTTGTTTAGGGTTCCATTGGGCCCTGCCGGCCGACCCCAACAGCCTGTTTTTCTTAAAATCGAGTTTAACCGAACCTGCGCCCTGGGGGGTTGTTCATGAAAGTATGCAGGATTTTTCATTGCTTGCCACAGCCATTGGCATGGGTGCCGCTGCCATACGGGTTGGGTTTGAGGACAGTGTTTATTATGCACCGGGCAAGGCGGCTGCAACCAACGTTATGCTCGTCGAGAAAATCGTGTCTCTCGTTCATCAAATCGGCTACGAAGTTGCGACACCGGCGGAAGCACGAGAATTACTGGGGCTAAAGAAAATGACGACATAGGGATTTTTTCACGAGATCGTCAAAATTCTTTTTTAATATCTGAGATGTTCAATTTGGGCTTGACTTAGTCCATTGACTTAGTCTATCATCGGATAAAAAAGGAATTCAGATGACAACCATTGTAAATGTACATCAGGCCAAAACCCAGTTCTCACGATTGCTTAAACGGGCGCATGAAGGTGAGGAAATAGTGCTTGCCAAGGCGGGGAAACCCTATGCCCGCTTAGTACCTTTAGAGAAGGAACGACCCAGGGTCCCCGGTATAGCTGATGGTCGGGTCGATGAGGCGTTTTTTGAACCGCTGCCGGAAAGCGAGCTGGATGCATGGAATCAATAAAGGGCGAAGCCCCAGGATACCTGCTTGATACCCATGTCCTTTTGTGGTGGCTGTTTGATGATCCCAAGCTTTCGGGCACGGCTCGTGACGTTATCCAGGCGCCGGATAATACGATTCTGGTCAGCAGCGCTTCGGGGTGGGAAATCGCGACAAAGCATCGTCTGGGGAAATTACCACATGCCGGTGAAGCGGCTCGCCACTTACCTTCCTTTCTACTCAAATCGCGGATGACGGTTTTAACAATAACCATGGAACATGCGCTGGCAGCAGGTGCGCTTCCCGGTGCCCATCGCGATCCCTTTGACCGGATGTTGATTGCTCAAGGACAGATTGAGGGATTGCCCATTGTAACGTCAGACCGCGTGTTTCAGCAATATTCCGTTGAGTTGATTTGGTGAGCGTATTTGGTTCTGGGATGTATAAATTTCAAACTTGCCGGAGATACCTTTCAGATTTGGCCGGGATAAGCCTCCATATTCAGAGATAAAGCCTTACCGGCTGTCTCATGCATTGCTTTATCCATAAATGACTTGCAGAACTTGACCACGCTATTGTCTCATTCGGAGAATGAGAGAAAATCCTCACCACTACGTGACTACTTTAGACTTATTGTTGACTTGATTCGCCGATGAAGCGCAGGATCGCACAGAGGATTGCGGTGGTGAGCTGATAAAAACGGCATTCGGTTTCAACGGCGACGAGTCGTTGTTGAAACTTGAGGACCCAGGGTAGCATAATTTCAGCACTGAACGATACGGCTTCATCTATCAGCGCTGCATTATCGGTGGACCAGCCTCTTTCCAGCAGGAAGTATAAGTATTCCAGCTCGATGGATAGGTGGTCGGGGGGTTCGTGGATATGGTCGCCTAAGGACAACCCTTTGGACTCAAAGCGCTCTTTTATCAAGACGGCGGGAGGGCCCATCAGCGGTGAATCAGCTTCAGGAGCCTCTCCCGGCATATAGCAAGAGGCGTATAGTGGGGCGCTAATTCCGTCGCGACTGTTTATAAACAGACGGACATAGGCTTGCTCCAGGTACTGAAAAATTTCATCTTCGCTTGTAAAAGACGTATTGATGGCCTTTAGTTCGTCTAAAATGCCGGGTGGTTCATAGCGAATTATCGGCTTGAGCGCCTCAAAAGGTTTAAGATATGTTCCCCGCAATAAATCCCGGCTGCCGTCAACGGCAGGCCCCCAGTAAAACTGGGACAGCAACGCGACGCCTTCCAGCAAGGCTGCCTGATGCGTGTCATCAAGGGTAAAAATTGAATGCATTAGGGTCATCCTTTCCTGATACTATCATGCTAAAAATAAGATTATCGCATCATCCGAAAAGGTCGGCGACATATTTGACGGAATCATTAATGGTTTCCCTTATCAAGCTGTCCGGAGCGACTTGAAAGTCGGTGTTTTTGCAGATGCTTAAGGTGTGGTCTCGCATGTGATTCACCGGAAGCTCAAGTGACATGTAGGGAGTACCATACTTGCCCTTGATATCCTTGAGGATGGATCCATAGTCTGTCACGCCGTCGCCCACGGCGCTGAACAGCCATCGATTCCCCTCCTTTTTCAGCTGCTTCAAGTGCAGGCAGGCGCTATGCGGGACCGCATTCTGGTAGTCATCTTCGGGCAGGACGCTGCCTTTCGAGTAGGAGTACACATTGGAGGCGTCATAGTTGAGTTTAACATGGGGATTGCCCAGTTTGTGTATTAGCGCGGCGCCGTCCGCACCGGTGGCGATAATGCTGTCCGGTGCGCCGCAACCCGGATTTTCCAGAGCCATCACAAGGCCGTAATCTTCGAGCACCGGCGTCACCTTTTCGATGCAGTCAAAGAATCCTTTGGCGTTTTGTTTGACCGCACCTTTGGTGATGACAATATCAGCCCCGGTTTCTTTGGCAAAATCAAGGCGCTTCATCATTTCATCGGCGTCCGCGGGATGGTCGCCCATGTTAAAGTGGACCCCGACCGATTTTACTTTGAGACCTGCCTCGGTTGTCATGGCTAAGAAATTGCGTCCGTTTATACTGGAGAAAAACGTATCGTCGATAATATCCGGATAGTAGTTTTTGATGCAAGCCGGCTCCACATATTTAAAACCTAATTCAGCGGCCATGGCAAAAGCTTCTTCAAATTTTCGGCCATGAAACACAAGGGTGTTGACCGCGAGATAATCCACTATCTTTTGGATGTCGCGCATAGCTACTTTGCTCCATACAGCTCGTGTGCTTCAGCTGTGCTCATCACCTCGTAGCCCATGGCCTCGATAAGCTGCGCCATCTTTTTTACCAGCACCGAGTTAGTCCTGGCTTTTTGGCCCGGGGCATAATAGATGCTGTCCTCGAAGCCTACCCGGGTCTTGATGGCCCCCAGCGCAATCGACGCTGCCACCATCGCGAAATCCGTCATGGCATTGTGGGTAATGCCAAAATTGCACCCGGGCGGAAGCGTGTTGCGCATGTGAATAATGTTTTCGACGGATGGCTGGATGCCGGTGTAATAGCCCATCGGAAAATTGCAGTTGAGCGGTGGTTTGAAAATGCCTTTTTCGATGAAACGTTTGACGGTGCATATCATGCCGGCATCGAAAATCTCCAATTCGGGTACGACCCTCCGACTGTAAAACTTATTGGCCCAGTATTCGATATTGACTTCCGGGTTCTGGAATATCAGGTCTTCGCCGAAGTTGAGGGACCCCATGTTGAGCGAAGCGACCTGGGTTCTGTCGTCGTTGATGGCACTGCAGCGCTCGTCCAGGTTCAATTCTTTTTCAAATCCACCGGTGGAACCTTGAATCAGGATGTCCGATTTCGCACGTATCATATCCAGGGTGCGCGTGTAGACATCGGTCAGATGGGTTATTTCGCCGTTTTCCATTCGCACGTGCAGATGAACCTGCGATGCACCGGCTTTGGCACATTCGAAAACTTCCGCTGCAATTTCTTCCGGTTTCAACGGGTTGATGACGCCATCGTCGGGATTTGCAACGCGCGCAACCGGCGCGACGGTAATCATAATTTTTCTTTTCATCGGAATCCTCCCTTTATAATGATGCTGTGAGTCCGAATTCTTTTCATCTATGCCCTTTGCATACTTTTCGAAGCGATTATCACAACCAGCAGCAACAGTAAACCCTTGATCATATACTGAGTGCCTATCTGGTAGCCCGCAATCTGCAGGACCGTTACCAGCAAAACCAGAAACAACCCGCCGAAAAAAGTGCCGGTTGGGGTCGCTTTGCCGCCGAAAATTGGAGTGTCGCCGACCACGACACTACCGAAGGTCTCCAGCAGGTAGGGATCTGCCATCCCGAGGAAAGCGCCGCCGACGCGTGCCGACAGGAAGGCGCCGGCCAGAGCGGCAAGCATTCCGCTGAATGCGTAGGTCATCACTTGAATCCTAAAGACATTTATACCCGACATCTTGGCGGAATCTATGTTTTACCCCTTAGCAATCAATGAACGGCCATATTTTGTATTTTTCAGTATATAGGATACGAAAACGGTAAGAATAATAACCAGGTATACGACATACGGCACACTGAACAGCCGGTCGCGGGTCAGGGTGAGGAAAAAGGGTGCGGTTTTAAAAACCGCGAAATCCCTATTGTAAAATAAAATCGCCGTCGTAAGGATATAGCCCATTCCCAGCGTTGCGATGATCGGCGGAATACGGACCTTAAGGATAAGAAGGCTGTTGAAAAATCCGACGGTTGCCCCTATTGCCAGAATGATTGCCAAACCATGGATAATGTTGGTATTTTCGCCATTGATGATACCGGTCGTCAGAAAGGCCGAGAGGGTTATTACCCCCGGGATAGACAGATCGATGGAACCTCTGCCCGATGTGATCACGAGCATCTGGCCGATGGCCGGTACAATTAGAAACGAGGCCGAGGTCGTAATGCTGATGAGGCTTTCGACATTGAGGTTGCCGGAGATAATCCCGATGGTGATCCACAGCAGCATCGATGCGATGCAGGCCCATAGCCAGGAGCTTTAATTGAAAAGAAATTTTCTCCGATATCGCTGTCGACCGATATCACTTCTTCCGGGATGGTATTCCAATTTTTATCGCGCAACCCAAAGTAGAGTCCACGGACAACCTCAAAGCCGTCCAAACGAAGGTAGCGCAGCATGCCGTTGGCCAGGTTCAGATTTAATCTGCCTGCGTTTAGGTTTAAATCCGTCCAGCTTTCCATTTCATCCTCGTCCGCTCTGCCAATCTTATCGGGCCTTCGAATCCGCTTTACCCCGGTGTCGCAACGTTAGGATTTATTGTCCAGCTTCAGCATCTTTGTGAGGACTTCGTGCAGAGACTCGTCGGTCAGCACCTTCTTCCAGTCTTCTTTTATGAGCTTGTCCCTGCCATAGTCCATGGCAATCATGGCTGCATCCGACGCCGGGTTTGATCCAAGCAGAAGAATTGCGAGCTCAATTTTGATATGGCCCAGCAAAAAGGACATGGCAGCATCTTTGGGGATGCCCGGGACAACCTCTGTTGAAATTTTGTTTATCAGGAGGTCCGGTACGGCCAACATAAGAACATCTACCAGGCC
>Ga0316196_10001187_pt1 | contig 11257 bp, 14 predicted proteins | sample Eddsed2cm_MG_FD_204938 | JGI IMG/M metagenome (GOLD analysis project Ga0316196, IMG submission 204938) | Coastal sediment microbial communities from Maine, United States - Eddy sediment 2 cm | ecosystem: Environmental > Aquatic > Marine > Coastal > Sediment | place: USA: Maine | collected... | reverse complement strand
TACACCGGTGAGTCAATCGAAATGTGGCCAATTTCCAGGTCTTTGTTGGCCTTGTTACGCAGGTCCTGGACGCTGTCACGCAGGAATGCGATCTGGGTGGAAGCGGAGGCATCGGTGCGGTCAACCAGCAGGTCGACCAGTTCCGCAAAGGTCATCAGCCAGTAGGGAATTTCCAGATCACGCGCATCAATATAACGGGTGGTCTTCTCATCAAAGGCATATTGGCGATTACCGTCCTTGTCTTCCCAGCTGTATTCGCCGTGCAGATCCAGCAGGATGATGTGTGCCTTGGGCATGGCTTTAACGGCGCGTTGCAGCAGGTTGGTAACTGTCCAGGATTTACCGGCGCCGGACTGTCCCAGGATGGCAGTGTGCCGGCCAAACAGGGCGGCAGGATCGACGCAGACGTCGATGCTGTTATCCGCCGAGGCAACGCCGATGGCGTACCCCTGGGCGCGGAATTTAATGAAGATGGATTCGACTTCTTCGCGGTTGACTGTGTGCACCTCGGCACCGGTCACCGGGTAGTTCTTGATGCCGTTGGTAAATACGCCTTTCGACGAGACTTCTCCCAGCGGGATCATCTTGATGGATCTGGCAGTACCGTTGCCGCTGGTTGCGGGTATCTCGCAGATTGATCTGACCACCGCCAGCAATTTAATGTTGCCCTGAATAACGGCAACATAGGAGCCGGGCTGGCCGCTGAGGTCATTGCTGTCCTTGCTCGCAGAAATACGCGGCAGGCTACTTTCTTCGCTGTGCGCACCCAGGGTGGCCGACAGGGCGCCTGCCTCTATACTGGTGAGATGACCTATCAACGTTTTGGTATGTGGTGACATTGTGCCGGTTTCCCTTATGGCTGCGTCTGCACGTGTCTGCGCGCACGAGCCACTAAATAGTAAAACATAATCCTGCCTGTAGCATCCGGTGGCCAGTGCCGTGGATTCATATGGGGCAGCGCTAACACTCTAACGGCATTTAATTCAGTATATTTAGTTGCTTATGATGGTAATCACCGGGCTACCCCCTGGTTATAAATCGTCAATATTTTGTCGATCCTGGGAGCAAAAAAAAAGCCGTCCGTAGACAGGCCGGTTTTCCTGTCTACGGACGGCTGCATCTACTGAAACGCTAGTAGCGTGACGGGGGATTCTGCCGGTGCATCTTGCGGAACATGTTCCGGTAGTACACCACGGCACTGTTTCCGGCGGCTTTTACATCAAAGATCTTCCAGCCGTCCTCGCTCCGGTAAAAGCGGAAATCCAGCTTGGTGGGAATGCCGTTGGGTTGCATGATCCAGGCGCTGACGCTGACATCATTACTGCCCTGTCCGCGCGGTGTGAAATATCGAATTGGCTGGTTTGTGTAGCTGGTCAGCTTTTGTACCAGTGTTGTCATAAATGCATTGGTCAGCTTGCTCTGCATGCGGGCGCGCTGCTCGGGTGACATGCTGCGCCAGGACGGGCCGGCCGCCCAGCGTGTCATGTATTCAAAATCAAAGTAGGGTGCGACTTCTGTTTCAAGAAAGGCCATTGCCTTTACCCTGTCCTGGGCCTGTCCACTGCGGATAAAACGGGTCAGTTTTTCAACGCCGGTTCTGACAATGGTGCCGGGACGGGACACGTCGGCGGCAGTGTTTTGATAGTTGTTCGGAAAGTAGGGTGTTGCGGTAGCGGTATGCGGAAGTGCGAAAGCAAAAAGTAGAAATACAGCCAGGAAATTAGCTTTCATTGAGGCCTCTGTATGCTGGTTCTGACTCGGGAAAAACAAGCCGGCTTGTAGCTGCTTGTGAAGAACGTCTTATACAACAGATGGTCAGTGGTTGCCAGCGCCTGCACGTCCCTGTGCAGGTACTGAACCATTTGCTAGCTACTGGGCTGCTGGTGCGGCCGGTGCGGCTGCAGGGGCCGGAGCCGGTGCATAACCGTAAGGAGCCGGGCCGCCGTAGCCATAACCAGGGTAACCACCATAGCCATAACCAGGACCACCATAGCCATAACCGGGACCGTAGCCACCATATCCACGATTGTAACCGCGATAGTCGTTGTAACCACGACCGTAACCGCTGCCACGGCCACTGCCGCTACCACTCATGTTGAAGCCGAAGTTGCCGTCCATCGCGCCGTCACCCCAGCCATCACCCCAGCCGTCGTTACCCCAGCGGTTGCCACCATAGCCACCGTCGTCCCAGGGACCCCAGCCACCCCATGCATGGGCAGCGGTCATGGGCAGTGCAGCCAGACCGGCGATAAATGCAGCTGTAATCGTCATTTTTAAAGTTTTCATTGTATAAGTCCTCGTTCTTTTCAGGAAAAAATAAACAAAACGTGTGTTCAGCTAAGCCACGGCCTATTTTCGGCGTATGCCTCCACAAGTAAATTGACCTACGTCAATTTGTGAGCGGATTTTTAATATATTATTTTTTATAAAGTATGGTCAAGTGTGCAGCCGGTGTGCTGCATAATGGAGAGCGGTTTGAATACCACAGTAATTGACGGGATTAACAGTATGCGTTTGCTTTTCGCTTTGTTTTTAATGGTTTCGGGCAGTCTGGTGCTGGCTGCGCCCAGGGGTGACGAGCTTTATTCTGCACATTGTGCAGCCTGTCATGGTGATACCGGCGCCGGTGGCGTGGGTGTACCGCTGTCGTTGGCTTCATTTTTAGACAGTGTCGATGATGACTTTCTGCGTAAAACCATACGCTATGGCCGACCCGGAAGAGTAATGCCCGCGTTCAGGGTACTGAGTCACGCGCAGGTCGACGCCATCGTTCGTCATATACGCGGCTGGTCCGACAAGCCGGCACCGGTTTTTTCAGGCAAGCCGGTCGCGGGCAATGCAAAGCGTGGCGAGCAACTGTTCGGCAGCTATTGTGCCGCCTGCCATGGTGCAAATGGTGAAGGTGGCAAGGGTACCGGAGTGACTTTTTCGCGCAAGCGGGATTTGCCGATTATTGCGCCGGCACTCAATAATTCCGGATTTCTGGCTGCTGCCTCCGATGGCATGATTCTGCACACGCTGCAATACGGACGCGAGAATACCCCGATGCGTTCGTTTTTGGTACAGGGCCTGGCAGAGCAGGATCTTGATGACCTGGTGAGTTATATCCGTTCTTTTGCCAATGGCAAGGCACCGGTCGACACACCGGCATCCACCGTGGTCGCAAAGACGATTACAGCAGAGTCGTCCTATCCACTGAAAGAAACTATCGAGAATCTTGAAGGTGCCATTGTCAGCCAGAATTTCATTCTGATCAGAACCGATACTCTCGAACACGGGCTGAGTGCCGAGGGCGAAGAAGACAGCAAGCAGATAATCCTGCATTTTTGTAACTTCAGTTTTCTCTATGAGGCGCTCAAGCTGGATCCGCGGGTCGGCATGTTCCTGCCGTGCCGGGTGACGGTTACCGAACGGGATGGCAAGGTCATGGTGACGACTATCAACCCGCTGTACCTGAGTCGCCTGTTTAACAACAGCGAGCTTGATGAGTATTGCAGGCAGATGTATGACGTCTACAGTGCGATCCTGGAGGATGCAACATTATGAAAACCTGGTTCGCAGGCGCACTCCTGCTTTGTTCTTTGCTGCAGCTGCCTTCATTTGCTCACGCAGAAGAGATTATTATGACGCGTTCCGTGCTGGCCTTTCCGGAAGCCATGCTGGCCTTGCAGGAATCCATACGTGCGCATGGTTATACGGTTTCCCGGGTGCAGCGCATCGACATTGGCCTCACGGGGATGGGTTACAAGACCGACAAGTACCGGGTGGTGTTTGCCGGCAAGCTTGAGGAAATCCGGCAGCTGACAGACAAGGCGCCGGAATTAACAGCCTATTTGCCGCCCAAGATCTCAATCTTTGCCGAGGGCGAACAGACGGTGCTGGTGACCTTGAATCCGCAACTGTATGCCGAGATTGCCGGTGCTGCCGTCGATCCGATTATTTTTACTCATTGGGAAAGTGATTTGCGTTCCATCTTTCGCGACGTCAACGTTGCCAGATAGGCGCCAGGGTTTATAACTTAATGTTTTAATTGGTTTTTAAATAAAAAAACGCGGACATTAATGCCCGCGCGAAAAGGGAGTCATACACAAAAAAGCGGGAATAGAGGATAGTGCTACCACGCTTGGGTATATTAGATACCGAAAATCGCAGTGTGTTCTTGATGTAGATCAAATCGCCCTCTAATTAATAAATATGGGAATATAATCCCATCTAAGTAAAATCATGCTAACCTGCAAGGTGGTAATGCTGTGCGCCTGATGTCGCGCGAGTGCCCGGGATGCGCGGATTTATTATCAGGCTGGCCGAACGGAAACTATCAGGCATGAGTAAACAACAACAAAAAATACTGTTCGTGGCTGTCAGAAAACTGATGCGGCCGCTGGTGAGGATTCTGTTGCGTAACGGCGTCGCCTACGGTGCCCTGGCTGACGCAATCAGGAAGTGTTATGTCGATGTCGCGTTTGAGGATTTTGCGCCGGAAGGGAAAAAACAGACTGTTTCGCGGGTGTCTGCGCTGACGGGGCTGACGCGCAAGGAAGTTAAGCGCTTGCATGAACTGGACGGCGAGGACTATGAGGCCAGCCAGGAACGCTATAACCGCGCAGTGCGAGTGATTAGCGGCTGGATGAATGACCGGCGTTTTCTGGATGTGAAAGGCAAGCCGGCTGTTTTGTCGCTTGAAAAAGGCAATAAGTCATTTGCGGTGCTGGTCAGGGATTACAGTGGTGACATTCCGGTCAGGGCCATGTTGGCCATGCTTGAAGAGGCCGGCAGTGTTTCAAACACAAAAGACAAGGTCAGGCTGGTCCGGCATGCCTATGTGCCGGCTGGAGATGATCAGGAAAAGATCAGGATTCTGGGTACCGATGTGAGCGAATTGATTGCGACGATCGATCATAACCTGACCGCTGCACCAGAGCAGCTGCTGTTTCAGCGCAAGGTTGCCTATGAGGCCATAAACCCGGATTCGCTGGTGAAGCTTAAGAAACTGTCCTTTGCCCGGGCGCAATCCCTGCTGGAACGGCTGGACCGGGAATATGCGAAACACGAACAAACAGAGGATGCCGGCGAGGGCGTGAGTATCAGCCTGGGTATCTATTATAACGAACAGAAGTCCCCGGAGGAGTAACTGTCATGATGACACTGTTACAGCGAATTGCCACTGGCCTGTTGGTCACTTTGTCCATTGTTGTTGCTGCAGCTTGTGGCAGTGGTGGCAGTGGTGGCAGTGGTGGTGGAGCCGGCTTCTCTGCCGGTGGTATCGGCGGGACCGGGGCGGTTGCCACGGGTACGATCACCGGCTTTGGCAGTGTCTTTGTTAACGGAGTTGAATTTGAAACCGCGGGCAGCAGTTTCGATGTTGATGATGACAGTGCTGCAACCGAAGGCGATCTGGCGCTCGGTATGGTAGTTACCATCCTTGGCACAATCAATGACGATGGTGTTACCGGTACGGCAAACAGTATTCAGTATGATGATGAAGTTGAGGGTCCGGTCAGTAACGATCCGCTGGAAAATGCGGATATGACAACTAAAACCTTTAACGTATTTGATTTCACTGTGGTGGTGAACAAGAATACCACGGTGTTTGCAGGTACCAGCTATGGAGGGCTGTCGCGGAATGACATTGTAGAGGTCAGCGGCTTCTATAACGAAAACGGTTCGCTGGTTGCCACGCGCGTTGAAAAGCAGGGTACCTTGTCACTGGGCGTTTCAGAAGTTGAGCTCAAGGGTACGATTATCGGCTTTAACGGCAGTGACACCTTCACTATTGATGGTATAACTGTGACCTTTGATGGCGCAACGGATCTGTCTGATGTGCCCGGCGGGGTGATTGAGGACGGCCAGTTCGTCGAGGTAAAGGGCACGCTTGTAACCACTACTGCCATTAACGCTACACGCATAGAACTTGAAGACGAAGGAATTGAATACAGTGCTGACACTGTCAGTCTTGAAGGGTTTGTGAGCGATTTTGTGAACACTGGTAACTTCAGGGTCAGCGGACAGCGGGTGATTGCAGCTGCGGCTGTGTTTTCACCGGCGGGTCTTGCCGACAGTATTACCAGCGGCGACAAGGTCGAGGTTGAAGGTCCTGTCGAGGCGGGTGTGTTGCAGGCGACCCGTGTAGAACAGCGCGGCGGTGATGTGCGTATCAGTGCGGTTGTCTTCAGTCGTAATACCTCAGCCGCTACCGTCAGTCTGACAGTTGTGTCCGGGCAGCCAGTGCTGACTGTTAACACCGACAGCCGGACCCAGCTGGAGGACAGCCGCTTTGAAGTTGAGCCATTTGGCATCGCCGACATCAATACCGGGGACTTTCTGGAAATCGAGGGTTATATTGATGGCGGCGGAAATATAGTTGCCAGCCAGATTCAGCGGGATGAGCCGGAGCGTATTGAGTTGCGTGGTCCGGTCGATGTACCGCCTACTGCCGGTGATGATCTTTCCGGCAGTGTCAGTATCCTCGGAGTTGCCATTCGGACGGACCAATTCACAGACTTTGAAGACGATCTTGATGGCGATATCAGTGGCAGCCTGTTCTTCAGACAAGTCAGTAAAGGCGACCTGGTGGAGTATCGTGATGAACAGGCTGATGGTATTGCCGAAGAGGTCGAGTTCCAGGACTGATCAAGGTCCGTAGTATTGAGCCAATGGCGCCCGCAGGCGCCATTGTTTCTGAAAGAGTCGTTTTCTCCGCTTGATGTTAATGAAAGCTGATTAATTGCCCGGTGCATGACAAACGGGTCTTTCAGATCCGTTTGAGGCAGTAGCTGTGCTCGGCCAGTCCCGTTACACCCCGGTCGCTGAAACGGAGGTTATCTTTTAGCGCATCGTGATGAGACAGGTGCTCGACTGCGCAGTTCGACGCAAACAGCTGTAATACTTCCTGGTGAGATACCGCAAACGGCGGGCCGTTCATTTCATGCTGGTTATAATCCAGTGTGATTAACAGGCCGGGTGTGCCACTTTGCAGCAATTCTGCCAGACGGGTTGCATAGCCGGGTCGTTGCCCGGGGGGGAGTGCGATCAGTGCTGCCCGATCATAGAAGGCATCAATCTGTCCGATATCCTCTGCAGTGAGCCTGAAAAAGTCACCACAGATCAGCTGCGTTTTTTCATGTACAAAACGGGTGCAATGTTTTTCTTCATGGATTTCCGGTATTAGTCCGTTTTCCGTGAAAAACGATTCAGCCGCAATTCGACTGAGTTCAATGCCAATGATTCTGTAGCCTTGTGCTGCCAGCCACAGCATGTCGAGACTTTTCCCGCATAGCGGTACCAGCACCCGGCTGCCTGGTTTCAGCCCCAGTGTTGGCCAGTAATGCTGCAGGTAACTATTGACCTGTTGCTGATGGAAGCCGGTCTGCCTGGCTTCCCAGCGTTCCAGCCAGAATTGTCTGTCCATAAGTATCCTTCACGGCAAATACCGAAGATGGAAATTGCCGGCGAATCACGGCCGTTTCGGTATTATAATGAGATTCCGAAAGCGGGAGGCGGTAATGAACCAGCAGGTGAGGAATGATTTCAGGCAGGCCTTCAAGGGCCGTTTCGAGAGCGTGCTGCGCTGGGAGCAACTGGATGCCTTCTGGGATGTTATGCGTCACGATGCTGCCGGTGACTGGTATATCTATGCACTGGGTGAACCGCCACCACAGCAACCCGCCAGTGCTGAACTGGTGCGTACCTTCCTGTCGGAGATCGAGCGCCTGCTGCGCATGGAACATGATGAGGATTATTGTGGTGTAGTGTTTGCTGATTCGATGCAGGCACCACAGTTCGTAAAGATATTTGATCCCAATAACCTGGGTGTTTCCTGTGGCTACAGTGACAATCCGCCGTTGCCGGCCTGGATCTTGTCAAAGCTGCCACCTGCCGAACTGGACGCTGCTGCGCAGTTGCCCGGCAACCGCCAACGCTGGTGGCAACGCTTGCTGGGCGCCTGAGAAATTGATTAACTATATGATTATTATATATAATGTATTTACAAGTTGATGCAAATTAACTGTTTCTAATATACTACACGTCCGGACACGCTGATGGCGGTCGGCGATCAGTCCCCGAATTCCCGTGTTTTACAAAAATGGAGTTATTGAAATGAAAAACGTAATTAATGTAGTAGCTGCAGGCCTGTTACTGGCTGCAAGTGGTTCTGTACTGGCTGACGGTCAGAAAATCTACCAGAGCAGTTGCCAGGCCTGTCACGCCAGCGGTGCTGCCGGTGCTCCCAAGCTGGGTGACAAGGAAGCCTGGGCTCCGCGTATTGCCACCGGCGTTGACGCCATGCTGGCTGTTGCTATCAAGGGTAAGGGTGCCATGCCGCCGAGGGGCGCCTGTGCAGCCTGTACTGATGATGACCTGAAGGCATCAATTGAGTACATGGTCAGCCAGAGTCAGTAATCTACAGCTGACATGTCGGCGGCGGGTGTTTTTCCTGGCTGCTGATTGATGTAAAGGTGTTATCGAATGGTGTGCATTTATGCACACCATTTTTTTTCCTGCGGAGGAGTGTTTCATGAAAGTAAAAAAAATTACCGTCGCATGCATGGCGGCAGCGTTGCTGTTGTTTGGTAGTGCAGTGCACGCGGGCGATATCATCGCGGGCAAGGCCAGGTCAGCTTCCTGTGCCGGTTGCCATGGCGCACAGGGAATTAGCAGTAATCCGTTATGGCCAAACCTGGCGGGTCAGCAGGCAGGTTACCTGGTTAAACAGTTGACCGCTTTTCGGGATGGTAGTCGCACGGACCCCATGATGACGCCGATGGCAAAGCCGCTGACGGATGCCGATATTCAGAACCTGGCTGCCTGGTACAACAGTTTGTAAGTGGGGCCTGCTGTCAGCCCGGGAGATTATTTCCCGGCTGGCGCTGTTCCTGACATCCGGTTGCGTGTATAAATCACGGCCGTCAGTAACAGCAAGGCACCGCCCTGATGGGCGGCTGCCAGCACAATCGGGACGTGCATGAGCAGTGTGGAAATACCCAGCGTGACCTGTAACAGCGTAGCAGCCAGCAGCAGGTGCAGGCCGTTACGCGATGCAGCCGGTAGCTGCTGGCGCATGCCGGTCATCCACAGGATGATAACACCGAAGAACACCAGCGTGGCGAGCACGCGATGGTCAAATTGCACGGTAGCTATATTCTCGAAGAAATTACGCCACAGCGGTTCCTGCATGAAAATAACTTCCGGCACCCAGCGGCCATCCATTAACGGAAACGTATTGTAGGCAAATCCTGCCTTGAGGCCGGCAACAAATCCCCCGGACAGGATAGTGATGAAGACAGCAATACGAAGCAGTCCGGTTGCGCGTTGAACGTAGTTCGACACGGCTGTTGTTTGCTGACGATCATGCCAGAGCCCGAGTGCAACATGCAGCATATAGGCATAGATCAGCACGGCCAGTCCGAGATGCGCGGTCAGTCGGTACTGGCTGACATGCGGGTTGTCGACCAGGCCACTCTTGACCATGTACCAGCCCAGCAGGCCTTGCAAACCACCAAGAATAAACATCACCGTCAGCTTCGGGATGAGTGGGCGCTGCACCCAGCCCTTGAAGAGAAAGAACAGGAACGGTATCAGGAATACGGTGCCGATGGTTCGTCCCAGCAAGCGGTGCGAGAATTCATACCAGTAAATACGTTTGAAACCGTCCAGGTCCATGCCGATATTGATTTTTAGATATTCCGGTGACTCTTTATAGAGTGCGAACGTGGCATCCCAGGTTTGCTGGTCAAGCGGCGGGATAACGCCGAAGATCGGGTCCCACTCAACCATGGACAGGCCGGAGCCGGTCAGCCGGGTGGCGCCACCGAGTATCACCATGGCGTATACCATCAGGCAGCAGATGAACAGCCACACAGCAATGCGGCGGTTGTGTGATCGTTCAATAGGGTCTGTGTCGAAGTTACTCATTAATCCGGTTCTGTTGAAATATACTTGTTGAAGCGGTCATTGTACCCGAATCCGTGGTTAAACCGGTGTTACTCTTGGCGGTAGCGGGGAGTAATATTGAGTCAGCGCGCATATGCATCGGTGACAAGGGTAACAACTAATATGAAACAGGTGATGGGTTGGATACTGGTTGGTGGTTTGCTGCTGGTCGCGGTGGCTGTATATATGTCGTCGACAGATGCGCCGCAAGTTACCGTAGTCTCGCCGGAGATCGCGGCAGACGAGCCGGCTACCGCTGTCGAGACACCGGTACCGCTTGGTGAAGTGCCGGATAAAATCGTGCTGGATGTCAGTGTCCACACCATTGAAGGGCTCAGGGTACTGTTTGACCGGGCTGAAGAACTGGCGATGACGCCACGTTCCACAGGGGAGGAACCCACCCTGGTGCTGGTGCTGCACGGACCGGAAGTAGAGTATTTTTCTATCAGGAACTATGACCGCTACAAGGATATTGTTGACCAGGCTGCCCGTCTGGATGCCTTTGATGTTGTCGATGTAAGGATTTGTCAGACAATGATCGGCGCACGTGGAATTGAGCGCACCGATATACCGTCATTTATTGAGCAGGTCCCGTACGGTCCGGGTGAGGTTGAACGTTTGAGACAGGAAGGCTATGTGACGTTCTAGCCCGGGTCTGACAGCGTTGCGCGCTACAGTGCCTCGGCACGCACTACCCGGCCAAGCCGGTCAAGAAACAGATGTATCTGGCCAGAACAGGGGATGCGCTCGCCCTCACAGCCGGAACTTTCCAGCAGTAGCTCATGAAACTCAACATCAACAACCAGTTCTTCACTGGACTCCACGATGATGGTGAAGCGTAGCGAGGTGTTGTCTACCCAGCCATTTCGGCGGCAGAAGCGCGTCAGTTCGCGGCAGTTCCTCAGATATTTTTCAACGCTGGACATGACGGTGTAAGTAAAACGGGTGTCGAAATATTGTCACCTAGTGATTGTGTTGAGGCACGATCCTGTTCTCGTCACGGTAGAGTTTCAGGTAGGAGTGCCGGGTCTCCTCTGACTCAAAGTAGATTTTAACGGCCAGACGGCCTTCTCCCTCGATAACATAGGGCTTCTGAGAGAGGTACTGCAGATGTTCGCCGGTGATCGGGTCAGTGGTCGTGATGATCACATATCTCTCCTCACAATCATTACTGCCGCATTCGGAGTGCAACTGCTAAAAAGTGTAGAACATAAGTGCAGGGATGCAAGGCAATGGACTTGCTGACAGAAGGGATAGTGCAAGTTTTGATGAGCAGGGGGCGAGGTCGGGAACGGATGCTTGAACCGCAGAGAATATGTGGTATTTG
>Ga0316196_10001184_pt1 | contig 11269 bp, 7 predicted proteins | sample Eddsed2cm_MG_FD_204938 | JGI IMG/M metagenome (GOLD analysis project Ga0316196, IMG submission 204938) | Coastal sediment microbial communities from Maine, United States - Eddy sediment 2 cm | ecosystem: Environmental > Aquatic > Marine > Coastal > Sediment | place: USA: Maine | collected... | reverse complement strand
CTCCAGGATGATTTCTTCGCCTGCCGGGGATCGCATCGCCTTGAAGATCTTGCGCGCAGACTCGGCCCAGTCATCCCAGCTTTCGAGAGGGCGGACGATGGCCTCCATGTAGGCGATGCCCCTGACCCGCTCGGGGTGGCGTCGAGCCCAGTGGAAGCCGAGCCCCGAACCCCAATCGTGAATGACCAGGAACACGGGCCGGTCGCCAACCACCGCATCGAACCAGGCGTCCAGGTACCGCCGATGATCGACGAAGCGATAGCCGCTCGAGCTCTCGCCCGAGTCGCCCATGCCGATGAGGTCCGGAGCGAGGCAGCGCGCGACCGGGGCAACCTCTTTGATCACGTTGCGCCAGAGATACGACGAGGTTGGGTTGCCATGCAGAAAGACCGCAATGGGCCCTTCTCCACCGGTGTCGACGTAGGACATCTCGCTGTCCTCGACGGCAACGCGTTTTCTGGGATGCGGGTCTGCGGCTGAGATGGCGACCATGGTGTATAGTCCGACGAATGACCGTGGGCCGCAAATGGCGTGCGCCGCAGAGTGATCTGTTGGTACCTTTCGATGGCAGCTTCCGTATCGATGCGGCGCCCACTGCGCCTTCGACCGAGGCCGACAAGGCCGCGCTCGAGGCGGCCCGCAGGGAGCGGACTCAGGAAATCTACGAGCTTCAAAGGAAGCTCTATGCCGACAACCAATATGCCGCGCTCTTCGTCTTCCAGGCGATGGATGCCGGCGGGAAGGACGGGACGATCCGGAACGTATTCACCGGGGTGAATCCGGCCGGCTTCCAGGTGTCGTCGTTCAAGGCGCCCTCCGACGAGGAGCTCGACCATGATTTTCTTTGGCGAGTGGCTCAACAATTGCCGGAGCGTGGCCGCATCGGCGTCTTCAACCGCAGTCACTACGAAGAAGTGCTGGTCGTACGCGTGCATCCGGAGTTCCTCGAGGGTCAGCGGCTGCCTAACCTCGATCTCGAAACGATTTGGAGCGAGCGCTTCGAATCGATTCGCAACTTCGAACGGCACCTCGCAGAGAACGGCACGGTTATCGTGAAGTTCTTTCTCAACGTGTCCTTTCAAGAGCAGAAGAAGCGGCTGCTCCGGCGCATCGACAAGCCGAGCCGGAATTGGAAGTTCAACCCGGATGACGTCAAGGAGCGGGAGCGCTGGCCCGACTACATGCGCGCGTTTGAAGATGCACTCAACGAGACCTCGCGCCCCTGGGCTCCCTGGTACGCCATCCCTGCGGACGACAAACCCTACATGCGACTTCAAGTGGCCCGCGTCGTTCAAGAGACGCTGGAGAGTCTCGGCGTCGGCTTTCCGAAGATCGACGACGCAGCACGACTTGCCTTGGCCAAGTGTCGTGATGCGCTCGAGCGGCAATGAGTGACGCGCCCCCGGCGGTGTTGACGGTTGCGGGCTCGGACCCCTCGGGTGGTGCAGGGGTGCAAGCCGACCTCAAGACGATTCACCAGCACGGCGGGTACGGGGCGGCTGTGCCCACTCTGATCACGGTGCAGAACACCGACGGGGTCGAGGAAGTCGAGCTGCTATCCCCGGATCTCGTTCGGGCGCAGCTCTCGAGCCTGCTGGGGGATCTCGAGGTGGCGGCAGCGAAGACCGGGGCGCTTGGGTCGCCCGAGGTTGCGCACGTGGTCGGGTCCTTCATGAAGGAGACCCGTTTCCCTTGGGTGGTCGACCCTGTCTGGTTGCCAACCCGCGGAAGGCCGCTTTCGAAAGGGGACATCGTGGAGGCCTATAAGGAAGTGGTCGTCCCGCGCGCCGCGCTCGTGACCCCGAATGTGCACGAGGCGGCGTTGCTGGCCGAGATGGCTGTGCGCTCGCTCGTAGATGCGCGGGAAGCCGCCGAGCGGATCGCTAGGCTTGGCGCGTCGGCCGTTCTCGTCAAAGGCGGCCATCTCGAGGGCTCGGCCCGGGGCACCGACGTGCTCCTCCACGATGGCGAGGTTACCGAGCTCCCCCCCGCCGAAATTGTCGCCGGGCGCTTTCACGGCACTGGGTGCGCGCTCTCCGCCGCGATCGCGACTCGGCTTGCCCTGGGACAGGACATCCCCGCTGCCGTCGAAGGGGCCAAAGCCTGGCTTACCGGCGCCCTCGCTCATGCGTTTGCAGTCGGGAAGGGGGCCAAGCCCGTGAATCATTTCTGGCCCATGGACGCAAAACCTTAATCCCGTTCGAAGTTTTGCAAACGCTTTAGTTGCCCTGCCTTTTCCGAGGCTGCTACATGCGAGCAGGTTTTCGGATGGCGCGTCGTCGGAAGAAGAAGGGGGCTCCGCAGATCGAGCTCCCCATGGACAGCATCGAGGACGCGTCGCTCGTCGTCGAGGCGCAGCGCCGTTATCTCAACTACGCGTTGAGTGTCATCACGTCGCGCGCGCTTCCGGATGTACGGGACGGGCTGAAGCCGGTGCAACGGCGAATCCTGTACGCCATGTTCAATGAGCTTCGCTTGCGGAGCGACGTCAAGCACCGGAAGTCGGCGGCCATCGTCGGCGACGTGATGGGTAAGTTTCACCCGCATGGCGACACCGCCATCTACGACGCCCTAGTCCGCATGGCCCAGCCCTTCACCCTGCGGCAGCCGCTCGTGGATGGCCGCGGCAATTTCGGCTCTCCGGATGGCGATTCGGCGGCGGCGATGCGCTACACCGAGGCGCGCCTTCAGAAGCTCGCCGACGAGCTCCTGGTCGAGCTCGGTAAGAAGACGGTCGCCTTTCGTCCGAACTACGACGGGCGCTTGTTTGAGCCGATCGTCCTCCCTGCACGCTTTCCGAACCTGTTGGTAAATGGCTCGCAAGGCATTGCGGTTGGGATGGCAACCTCGATTCCGCCTCACAATTTGTCAGAGGTGATTCAGGCTTGCGTGGCGCTCATCGACGAGGACCTCACAACCAAGCAGTTGATGAAGTTCGTGAAAGGGCCTGACTTCCCGACGGGGGGTGAGCTGATCAGCAGCAAGAACGAGCTGGCGGCAGCCTATGAGCACGGCCATGGCTCACTCAAGCTTCGCGGGGAGTGGAAGACTGAGAGCCCTCGGAGTGGCAACCCGTCTATCGTCATTCACTCGATTCCTTACTCGGTGGAGCGCAGCACGGTCGTCGAGAAGATCGCCGAGGTGATCATCGCCCGGAAGCTACCGCTGTTGCTCGACGTGCGCGACGAAAGCACCGACGACTGCCGCATCGTCTGCGAAATGAAGAAGGACGCCGACCCGCAGCTCATCATGGCGTACCTCTACAAGAACACGCCGCTTCAAACGAACGTGCAGGTGAACCTCACCTGCCTGGTCCCCACTGCCAATCCCGAGGTGTCGGCCCCTCAGCGCCTTGGCCTCAAGGCCATCCTTCGGCACTTCATCGACTTCCGGATGGAGGTCGTCACCAAGCGCCTCGAGTTCGAGCTCGACCAACTACTCAAGCGCATTCACATCCTCGAAGGCTTCGTCATCATCTTTGACGCGCTCGACGAAGCGATTCGGATCATCCGGAAATCGGAGGGCAAGCAAGACGCAGCCCAGAAGCTGATGAAGCGCTTCAAGCTCGACGAGCTGCAGGTCGACGCAATCCTCGAGCTCAAGCTCTACCGCCTGGCAAAGCTACAAATGCTCGAGATTCGGAGCGAACTCGGACAGAAACAAAAGGAAGCCATGCGTGTGCAGAAGCTGCTCAAGAGCCCTGCCGCGCGCTGGAAGCTGATCCGCGCAGAGCTCCTGGAGCTGGCCTCGAACTACGCGGATCCGCGGCGCACCCGCATCACAGGCAAGCTCGACGAACCCGAGTTCGACGCAGAGGCTTTCATCGTCGACGAAGACGCGATGGTGGTCGTGACGGAGCAAGGCTGGGTCAAGCGGCAGCAGCGCGTGAAGGACGTGGCCTCGACCCGCGTACGAAAAGGCGACCGCGTGCTGGCTGTTCTGGCAGGGTCCACCAGGAGCACGGTGGCCTTCTTCAGTAGCCACGGGGTTTGCTACGTGAGCCGAATCGTCGACATTGCGGCGACGACGGGTCACGGGACCCCGCTTCAGACGATGTTCAAGATGGCAGACGGGGAGCGGATCGTCGGGGCGATGGGCTTCGACCCCCGCTTCTTGGAGGTGCCGCCCGTCGACGAGGAGTCCGAGGAACCGGAGCCGCCTTATGCTATCGCGGTCACGCGCGGCGGGCTCGCGTTGCGCTTTTCGCTTCGCGGCCATCGGGAGCCTTCGACCCGCTCGGGTCGTAAGTTCACCCGGCCCAAGAAGGGCGACGAGGTGATCTATGTGGCGCCCGTGTTCGAAGAGGACTGTGTTACTTGTGTGACGAAGCAGCGCCGTGCCCTGGTCTGTGAAGCGGAGGAGGTTTCGCTGTTGGCGGGCGCGGGGCGCGGGGTCATGTTGATCAAGCTGCAGAAGGACGACGAGGTCCTGGCGGCGCGCGTGCTGTCATATGAAGACGACGTCTTGCTTGCCAAGCGCGAGGGCGGAAGCGAGTACCGAATCACGCTTCGCAAGTACGAGGTCGTGTCGCGGGGCGGGAAGGGCTTCCAGCTCTTCACGCGCGGCGCCATCGAAGGCGAAGTGTATCAAGAACCCGAGATTCCCATGTTTCCGGAGGACTAGTGGCGTACACCGCCAAAGACATCGACGTTCTCGAAGGCTTGGATCCGGTTCGCAAGCGGCCCGCGATGTACATCGGAGGGACCGACGCCCACGGCTACCACCACTTGCTCTGGGAAATCCTCGACAACTCGGTCGATGAAGCGATCAACGGGCACGCGTCCCGCATCGAGGTGGCGCTCGACGCGGACCATCGCGGTGCGACGATCACCGACAACGGGCGCGGGATTCCCGTCGACACGCATCCCAAGTTCAAGAAGTCGGCGCTGGAGCTCATCCTCACGACCCTGCATGCCGGCGGCAAGTTCGAGGGCAAGAGCTACCAAGTGGCGGGGGGCCTTCATGGCGTGGGCGCCTCGGTCGTGAACGCGCTCTCTTCCGACTTGACGGCCACCGTTTGGCGTGGGGGCAAGACCTACTCGCAGCCTTACAAGCGCGGCAAGGCGAGCGGAAAGCTCAAGCAAGGTCGGAAGACCAGCAAGCGCGGCACCTCGATTCACTTTCGGCCCGACGCCGACATCTTCGGCAAGCGTGCTGCATTCGACACCAAGCGCGTCGCCGAGCGCCTCGAGGCGAAGACCTATCTTCATCGAGGCCTCAAGATCCTGTTCGTCGACGAGAAGACCGGTGAGCGTGAGGAGTTCGAGCATCCGGGTGGCATCGTCGATTTTCTCGACAAGCTGGTAACCGAGCGCGGTAAGCCGCCTGTGCACAGCGAAGCGTTTACCTCCGAGCATGAGGACCCGCCGCGGTTCGAGGTTGCGTTGCGTTGGACCGAGGCCACGGACGAAGTGATTCGGTCATACGCCAATGGTATCCCGACGGGCTCGGGCGGCACGCACGAGAACGGGTTCAAGCAGGGGCTCTCCAAGGCCATCCGCAACCACATGGACACGCAGAAGCTCATGCCTAAGGGTGTGAAGGTCACCGCGGACGACATCCGCGAAGGGCTCGTGGCCTTGGTCAGTGTGTACGTGGAGGAACCGCAGTTCCAAGGGCAGACCAAGGACCGGCTCAACAACCCCGAGATCACTGCGCAGATCGAGACTTCGGTGCGCACCGCGTTTGAACAGTGGTTGCTCAACAACAAGACTTCGGCCGAGTCGATCATCGCGCGGGTGATCATCTCGTCGCGAGCGCGGGCTGCAAGCCGTGCGGCGAGTCAGCAGGTTTCGCGCAAGACCGCGATCAGCCACCGGTTGAACCTTCCCGGCAAGCTCGCCGACTGCTCCAGCACCAACCCCGACGAGAGCGAGCTGTTCCTCGTGGAAGGCGACAGCGCTGGCGGCAATGCGAAACAGGGACGCGACCGCAAGACGCAAGCGATTCTTCCCCTGCGCGGCAAGGTGTTGAACGCGGAGCGTGCGACGCAGGCGCAGATCCTCGGCAACCGTGAGCTTCAGGACATCGTGAGCGCGCTCGGATGCGGGATCGGCAAGGACTTCGATATCTCGAAGCTGCGCTACGGCCGTGTGTTCTTACTGATGGACGCGGACGTGGATGGACACCACATCGCGACGCTATTGCTCACCTTCTTCTTTCGCATGCTACCCGGGCTCGTGAGGGCTGGGCATGTCTTCTTGGCGCAACCGCCGCTCTATCGCATTGACATCGGCAAGCAGGTGCATTGGGCACTCGACGACGAAGAGCGCGATCGCATCATCAGCGACGCGCCGGGGAATGCGAAAGTCGAGATCAGCCGGTTCAAGGGTCTCGGCGAAATGACCGCAGACGAGCTTCGTGAGACCACGCTCGACAAGACCCGGCGAAGGGCTTTGCGGGTCATGGTCGATGGGGAGCTAGAGGCGGATCGTGTCTTCAGCGAGCTCATGGGCAAGGACCCTGCGGCACGCTACCAATTCATCATGGAACAGGCGCCCGCAGCAGAGGCCGTCGAGCTCGACGTTTAGGCGAGAAAACGCCGTCCGGTTTTTTGACTGGGCCCGCACGTTCTGGTTGAACCACTTCAGGAAGTACTTCGATAACTCGAGGGAGTGGTAATGCAGTCGACTTGTCACGTGTGCGAAAAGAGCTTCGAAGCGCGCTTTCGCTACCAGGTTCGCGAGGAGAACGGGCAGTACATCTATATATGCTCGACCTCGTGCCAACAGAAGTTGTTGATAGGAGAGGATGGCGTTCACGCATGTAACACCTGCGGCGCTACGTTCGAGATCGAGTTTCCGTTTCAGATGAGCGTGAGCGACGGACGTCGCCAGTACTTCTGTACGACCCCGTGCCGCGAGCGCGGTGAGCAGCGTCATAGTGAGGTCGGACTCGCGCGCACGACCCCGAAGCGGATTGCAGTGTTCAACCACAAGGGCGGCACCGGGAAGACCACCACGTCGATCAATCTGGCGGCGGGTTTGGCGGAGTCAGGGCGCCGGGTGTTGCTCATCGATGCGGACGGGCAGGGCAACGTCGGAGCATCGCTCGGAATCGCCGGGCAGCGGACGCTCTATCATGTGCTCGTGAACGGGGCGAAGGCGGCCGACGTTGCCGTTCCCGTTCGAGAGGGGATGGATGTGTTGACGTCCAACGAGTCGCTCGCTGCCGCAGAACTCTATCTTGCCGAACGTCCGAACCGTGACCGCATCATGCGTGAGCGGCTGGGTGATGCGTGCCGCGAGTACGACGTCGTCGTCATCGATTGTGCGCCTGCGCTCTCGTTGATGAATCAGAACGCGATGGTCTATGCGGACAGCGTCGTCGTCCCCGTTGCCTGCGACTACCTTTCGTTGGTGGGCGTGAAGCAAGTCCTGAGGACAATTCGCAATGTGCGGGAGCTGCTTCAACACGACGTGCAGCTTCTGGGCGTGTTGCCGACCTTTTTCGACGTTCGAACTCGAATTTCGCGCGAGGCAATCCTGACGATGCGTGAGCACTTCGAGGGCCGCTGCTATGATCCAATTCGCATCAATACCAAGCTCCGCGAGGCTCCGAGCGCGAAGCAAACGATCTTCGAGTACGCCCCGAAGAGTCATGGCGCGGAGGACTACATGCGTTTGGTGCAACGGGTAACCGCCGTTGCCGCGACCGGGCAGAGAGCGAAAGCACGGGCTGCGCTTTCGGTCGCATCTTAGGGAGGGCACATGAAGAGACGCGAGGCAACAGGGGTAAACGAGATTCTCGACGAAGATGAGGTGAGCGCCGTTCTGCGTGACACCTTCTACGGCGGCAACTCCGGAAAGCGCAGCCGCGCCAAGGTGAAGAAACCGAAGCAGAAGAAGCCGGACCACTACGACGTGATTTGTATCTCCCTCTACAAGGAAGATCTGACCCAGCTCGACAAGATGGTCGCCAAGCTCAAAAAGCAGGGCCACAGGAGGATCAGCCGGAGCGCCCTCATCCGGTTCGCCCTCGACCAGGTCGATATCGGGGACTTCCCGCGCGCCTACTAGCGTACCGTCACCGGGGCGCTATACTCGCCGCCAATTTTTAGGGTCCTTGGGAGGTTCCGGTGACTGACAGCATCCTACGGGAAGCACTCACCTTCGATGACGTGTTGCTCCTGCCTGCGTACGCGGATTTTCTGCCCGCGAATGCGGACGTTTCCACTCGCTTTACGCGGGAGATCGAGCTGCGCATCCCCTTCGTGTCGAGCGCGATGGACACGGTGACCGAGTGGCGGACCGCGGTGACGATGGCTCGCGAAGGCGGCATCGGCATTCTGCACAAGAACATGAGCCCTGAGCTCCAGGCGCTCGAGGTCACCAAAGTGAAGCGGGCTGAAACGGGCATGATCGTCGACCCGGTGACGGTCGGGCCCGGCGAGGCGCTCCACGACGCGCTCGAGCTCATGCGGCGTCACGAGATTTCGGGGCTTCCGGTGGTCGAGGGCAACAGGCCGGTTGGCATTCTCACCAGCCGCGACATTCGCTTCGAGCAGAACCTCAATCAGAAGGTCGCTCAGCTCATGACGAAGGAGCTCGTCACCGTGCCTCCGGGCGTCGAGCAGAGTAAGGCGCGCGAGCTTCTGCACAAACACCGTATCGAGAAGCTGCTTGTGGTCGGGGAGAGCGGCGAGCTCGTCGGCCTCATCACCATCAAGGACTTGCTGCAAGCCGATCGCTATCCGGATTCGATCAAGGATTCGCTCGGGCGCCTGTGTGTGGGCGCTGCGCTCGGCGTGGGCCCCGATCGAGACACGCGCACCGAGGCGCTCGTGCAGGCAGGGGTCGACGTGTTGATCATCGACACCGCGCACGGGCACACCAAGGGCGTGATCGACGCGGTCCGCGATACCAAAGCGGCGTACTCCAGCGTACAAGTGGTTGCGGGCAACGTAGCGACCGCCGATGCGACGAAGGCCTTGATCGACGCCGGCGCCGATGCGGTGAAGGTCGGCATGGGTCCGGGGTCGATTTGCACCACGCGCGTCGTGGCCGGCATCGGCGTGCCCCAGGTGACCGCCGTCATGGACTGCGCACGCGTCGGACGCGAGCACGGTGTTCCCATCATCGCCGACGGTGGCGTAAAGTACTCTGGCGATGCCGTGAAGGCGATCGCCGCGGGCGCGAACAGCGTGATGATTGGCTCACTGTTTGCGGGCACCGATGAGGCGCCGGGAGAGCTCGTTCTCTATCAGGGTCGAACGTACAAGTCGTACCGCGGGATGGGATCCCTCGGCGCGATGCGCGAAGGGTCGTCGGACCGCTACGCGCAGGCCGACGTGTCGGATGTGGGCAAGCTGGTCCCCGAGGGGATCGAAGGCCGGGTGCCATATCGGGGAGCGTTGTCCACAGTGGTGTACCAGCTAGTGGGCGGCCTGCGGGCCGGCATGGGCTACACGGGGAACCCCTCGATCGCCGAGCTTCAGAAGAACGCGCAATTCGTCCGCATCAGTGCAGCGGGGCTTCATGAGAGTCACGTGCATGACGTGATGGTGACGAAGGAAGCGCCGAACTACCGGGTCAGTTAAGGACCGGGGCCGGTTCCGGTTCCGGGGCCGAGACCGGGTGACCGAGGCCGAGTAACCGGGACAGGGTGACCGGGGCCGAGTTGCCGAGGCCGGGGGACCGGGACCGGGTGCGCCAGGGGGAACGGGTTGGAGGTTGGAAACGTGAGGAGGGCAGTGACCGAGAACGGGTGCGAAAGGTGCATCGCGTATGGGTCAATTCATTGCTCACGAAATCGCGCTCGAGCTCGTTCGAGCTTTGAGACCGGTCCTTCTGAAGATTGCACGCCGTGACAAGGACCTCGCTCGACAGCTCCGGAGGTCCGCCGCGAGCGTCGTGCTCAACTTGGCAGAAGGCACACATAGCGATCCGGGAAACAGGCAAGCCCGTTACTTCACCGCGGCCGGCTCAGCGAAGGAAACCCAGTCGGCTTTGGTGATCGCCGAGGCCTGGGGATACATCGCCGACCCCGAGCTAATGGCAACGGCAGACCGACTCGTAGCAATAACGTACCGACTAAGCCGCACCTAGTATCGCTCTCGGCCTCAGCTACTCGGCCTCGGCCTCGGTCACCCGGCCCCGGTCCCGGTGACTCGGCCCCGGTCGCGGTCACCCGGTCTCGGATCTCCGGCCTCGGTCACTCGGTCCCGGTCACTCGGTCTCGGCCCCGGAACCGGCCCCGGTACTCCCCCTCCGGCCTCCCTCGACCGTCCCGACCCCCCATGTTAGACCCGCGCCATGATCGTTGATGGGGTTTTGATTCTCGACTTTGGGTCGCAGTACACCCAGCTCATTGCTCGGCGGATTCGGGAGCAGCACGTCTATTGCGAGATTCAGCCGTGTACCTATTCGCTTGCGGAGGTCAGGGACCTCGCGCCGCGGGCGATCATTTTGAGTGGCGGGCCGGCGAGTGTGTTTGCCGAGGGGGCGCCGAGTGTTGATCCGGGGGTGTTTGACCTTGGGGTTCCGGTCTTGGGGATCTGTTACGGGATGCAGCTCACCAGCCATCTTCTTGGGGGTAAGGTCGAGCAGGCAGACGAGCGGGAGTACGGGCCGGCACGGCTCGAGGTGCTCAAGCCGGAGGGGCTGCTTCACGGATTTCACGTGGGCTCTCATGTCGACGTCTGGATGAGCCACGGTGATCGTGTGGAGAGCTTGCCTCCCGGGTTCGAGACGATCGCGCGAACCTCCAACAGCCCGTTTGCGGCGGTTGCGAACCTCGAGCGCAATATCTTTGGCGTCCAGTTCCATCCCGAGGTTGCGCACACGCCGCGCGGGGTCGAGATGCTTCGCGCTTTCTTGTTCGAGGTCGCTGGTTGCTCCGCCAACTGGACGCCCGGGTCCTTCGTGGAACAGAGCGTCGAGTCGATTCGCCGCCAGGTCGGTGACCGCGCCGCGGTGTGCGGCTTGTCCGGTGGCGTGGATTCGTCCGTTGCGGCCATGTTGGTGTCCAAAGCGATCGGTGACCGGCTCACGTGCATCTTCGTCGACAACGGCTTGCTTCGAAAAGACGAAGCCGAAGCCGTAGTCCACACCTATGGAAGCCACTTCGGGCTCAAGCTGATTCACGTCGACGCGGCGGACGAGTTCCTCGATGCGCTTCACGGGGTGAGCGACCCCGAACAGAAGCGGAAGATCATTGGCCGCGTGTTCATCGATGTGTTCCAGCGGGAAGCCGAGAAGCTCGAAGACGTGGGCTACCTCGTGCAGGGGACGTTGTACCCCGACGTGATCGAGAGTCTGTCATTCAAGGG
>Ga0316196_10001182_pt1 | contig 11273 bp, 8 predicted proteins | sample Eddsed2cm_MG_FD_204938 | JGI IMG/M metagenome (GOLD analysis project Ga0316196, IMG submission 204938) | Coastal sediment microbial communities from Maine, United States - Eddy sediment 2 cm | ecosystem: Environmental > Aquatic > Marine > Coastal > Sediment | place: USA: Maine | collected... | reverse complement strand
TTGCCTGTTTCGGTGTAATAGATTCTTTTTGGATACTTCATTTGCAGCACCTCCTTCTCTATAGTCAGAGTTTAGGTGTTGCATTGACCGGTTGAAGTCGCAGTCAAAAGCAGCCGTCAGTGGTCAAAGTTGCTATCGATGCTGATCGATAAGGATCTGGTTTCCATCGGGGTCGGATAACATTATGCTCGCTGGGCCCGAGCTTGATTCGTCAGCTTCACTGCTGAGTGCAATCCCAAGCTCTTTTAGCTTGCGTTGTATGTCACGAACGTCGGTATACGATTCGAGCTCGTTGCCAGTTTGTCCCCATCCGGGATTGAACGTCAGGATATTTTCCTTAAACATATCCTGGAAAAGGCCAAGTACATGATCGCCATTTCTGAGTATCACCCAGTTTTGTGTGGGGTCGCCGCCTACGGATTCGAACCCAAGTTTCTCGTAGAACTCTCTCGACGCTGAAATGTCTTTAACAGCAAGGCTCACTGAAAACGCTCCGAGATCCATTTCACACCCTCCAACTGAATCGAAAAAGTCCGCGCATGCGAACGGCCGCAAAGGATCATTGCCAGACACACAGTCTATCATCGGGCGAGCGCCTGCTTACGGCAGAACCAGCCTGTCAGAGTTGTTACCTCTGGGCAACCTCGCCAAACTGCAGTTCGGCCAGGCGCACGTATAGCGAGTCGCGCTGTACGAGCTCTTCATGCGTGCCGATGTCGACGATCTTGCCGTGATCCATCACGACAATGCGCGTAGCTTTGAGTACGGTCGCAAGCCGATGCGCGATGATGATGGTCGTACGGCCCTCCATCAGGTGCTCCAGAGCTTCCTGCACAACGCGCTCGCTCTCCGCGTCCAGTGAGCTGGTTGCTTCGTCGAGCAGGAGTATCGGTGGGTCTTTTAGAATGGCACGAGCGATAGCGATGCGTTGGCGCTGGCCGCCAGACACACGCGTGCCGCGTTCGCCGAGGAACGTTTCGAAGCCCTCAGGCAGCTGCTGGATAAAAACATCGGCAGCTGCAGCTTTCGCTGCGGCCTCAATAGCCTCATCGCTTGCGCCGGGTCTGCCGTAGCCAATGTTCTCCCTTGCCGATGTTCCGAATATCACCGTCTCCTGGGGCACCAGGCCAATGCGGGCCCGCACAGCCTCAGGATGCGCGCGACTGATGTCGACCCCATCGACTTTGATACTGCCTGACTCAGGATCGTAGAAGCGCAACAACAACTGAAACAACGTACTTTTTCCGGCGCCGGATGGCCCCACGATCGCAAGCGTCTCGCCACTGGCAACCTCGAGATTAAAATTGTCGATAGCAATCGTGTCTGGTCGCGACGGGTAGCGAAAAGTGACATTCTCGAGAGAGATGCGGCCACTGCTTGGCTCGGGAAGGGCTTCTGGTTGCGGCGGTGCGACGATCGCCGGCTCGGCGTGCAGCAGCTCCACCAGCCGTTCCATGGCACCAGCCGCACGCTGTACTTCGCCCCACATCTCGCTGAGCCCGGCTGCGGCTGCGGATGCAAAGATCGCGTACAAGAGAAACTGGCCCAGCTGCCCGCCGCTCATCTCTCCGGCCATTACCGACCGCGTGCCGATCCAGAGCACGAAAGTAATGGCGCCAAAGATAAACAGGATCGCGATCCCGGTTAGCAGCGCTCGCACGCGGATGCGACGCACGGCGGCTTGGAACGCCTCGCCGACAGCATCACTAAAGCGTGCGCTTTGCAGACGCTCCATTGTGAAAGCCTGCACCGTGGAAATCGCATTCAGGGTTTCTCCGGCGAGGCCGCTGGTGTCCGCCACCCGGTCCTGGCTGGTTCTCGAAAGAGTGCGTACGCGTCGACCGATGAGAATGATCGGCACAATGACGAGTGGCAACAACAAAAGGATCATCCCGGCCAGCCTTGGGCTCGTGACCGCGAGCATGATCACAGCGCCGACCAGGTTCAAACTCGCACGCAACGCAATGGAGAACCCGGCACCGGAAATCGACTGGATCAGCGTTGTGTCAGTCGTGAGTCGCGACAATACTTCGCCCGTCTTCGTGACTTCAAAAAAAGTCGGATCCTGTCGTACAACATGCTCGTACACAGAGCTGCGGATATCAGCGACAACGCGCTCGCCAAGCCAGGTGACCAGGTAAAAGCGCACCGCCGAAAACAGGCCGAAGGCCATCGCAACGAAAAACAGACTCAGAAAATACTTGTCTATGCTTGGGGCGTTCTCCGCAAGCAGGCCCGCATCGATCAGGTAACGAATCGCAATCGGCAGCGCGAGTTGTGCAAGCGATGCGAGCAACAGGGCGGCCATGGCGAGATACAGGGTGCCCATGTAGGGGCGTACGTAGGGCAGTAATGCTCGCAATGGCTGGATTGAGCTGCCCTTCGGCCGTTCGGAAGTTTCCGTCATGAGATAGAGTGTATCGACTTATTCCCGAAGCGCATCCCTCACAGCATCAATAGAAGGATCCACGCTCAGCGGTTCGCCAACGGCCGAGCGTGCGTTAGCGATGTCCTTTAGCCCACTGCCGGACACAACGCACACCAGCAGTTCATCCGGTGCCACCTTTTGATCGCGAGCCAGTTGCTTTACCGCGGCCCAGGGCGCCGCTGCAGCGGGTTCGGCGAACACTCCCGTGGCGCTTGCGATCTCGGGAATCGCCGCGAGCATTTCCTCATCCGGAATCGTCACCGCATCGCCGCCTGACTGTATGACCGCTTTCACTGCTGCGAGCCCATCGCGCGGGCGATCGACAGAAATTGAATCGGCAATAGTTGTGGCTTTGACATCGTCAACGACAAGCGTTGACCAGTCAGGATCGGCGTTGGTATCTGCGTCTTCGCGGATACGCCGAATCGTATGACAGATTGCAGCACTGCTTTCTGACTGGACACAATCGATCCTGGGCAGGTTATCGATGAGTCCCACGGCATGCAGATCACGCCAGCCTTTCCACATGCCACTGAGCAAATTGCCGTCTCCGGTTGCTACCAGGACCCGGTCGGGGACGCGACGACCCAGGTCTTCCCAGATCTCGTAGGCACAGGTCTTCTTGCCCTCACGCGTAAATGGGTTGTAGCCGGTGCTGCGATTAAACCAGCCGAACTCACTGGATGCTTTCAGGCAAAGGTCAAAGGCGTCATCGTAATTTCCACGAACAGCGAGCACGGTGGCCCCGAACGACAACGCCTGCGTGAGCTTCGCGACGGGCGCGCTTTCCGGTACGAAAACAACGGCGCGCATATCGAGGGCGGCGGCGAGACAGGCGAGCGAAGAGCCTGCATTGCCCGTGCTGGCGACAGCGACTGTTTCTGCACCGACGTCCCTGGCGCGTCGCAGCGCAACAGCGGTCGCACGGTCCTTGGTTGATGCGCTCGGGTTGCGAGTCTCGTCTTTGAGGTACAAATGTCCAAGCCCCAGCGATTCGCCAAGGCGTGTCGCGGCAATGAGCGGCGTGCGCCCGACGCGCAGCGGGAACGGTGCATCGAGCCGGCTGACAGGCAGGAACGGCGAGTAATCAAAGTCCTGCACGAACTCATTGCGAATGGCCTCGTAATCATAGGTGACCTCGAGGTTGCCACCGCATGACGGGCAAACGAAACCGACGAAGTCAGCCGCTTGGGTCGTGGCACAGGCAATACAACAGTAGCCGTTCATGCTGATTTCTCACTCAGGGCACGATGTGCGTGCCATAAATACCGTGTAACGCTCCCTCGAGGTGATGCGGCTGCGTAATGATCACTTCCTTGCCGCCGTTTTCGAGAAAACGGATTGCGCTCTCGATCTTGGGTCGCATGCTGCCTGGGGCGAAATGTCCTTCGTCGAGGTATTGCTTACATTCCGCAATAGTCAGGTGGTCCAGATCGATCTGTTCGGGGGTGCCGAAGTTCAGAGCAACCTTGTCGACGTCGGTGGAGATAACAAAGATCGATGCGCCGAGGTCGCTGGCGAGCAGACAGGATGAGGCATCCTTGTCGATGACTGCTGGCCGCGGTCGCAGCGTTCCGTCGGGTTTGTAGATTACCGGGATACCGCCACCGCCGGCGGCCACGACCAGCGTATTGTTGTCCAGCAAGGTCCGGATCGTTTCAAGCTCGATGATCTCCAATGGCTCCGGCGACGGTACCAGGCGGCGCCAGCCGCGGCCCGCATCCTCGGCGATTGACCAGCCGTCTTCCAGTTCGTGTTGGTGCGCTTCTGCCTCAGTCATGAATGGGCCGATCGGCTTACTCGGATTCGCGAAGCTTGCGTCATTCTCGTCGACGACAACCTGCGTCACGATCGCCACCACCTTTTTGTCCAGGCCCTTGAGCAGGAACTCGTTCTGCAATGACTGCGCAATCTGGAGTCCGATGGCTCCCTGCGTGTCCGCTACGCAATTTGCCAAAGGAACCTGGTGGAGCGTGTCCTTCGCGAGCTCGGAGCGCAGCAGGATGAAACCGACCTGTGGACCATTGCCATGAGTCACAACGACGCGATAACCCTGGTTTACGATCGGCGCGATATTGCGACTTGTTTCGCCCGCGGCGCGGTACTGATCCAGCACGCTCATGTGCTCGCGGTCCTTGATCAGTGAATTGCCGCCAATGGCGATCAGGACCAATTTGTCTTCCGGTTTATTCACGTCGACCACCACCCATCACATCGTCAGCGCCATCAGGGCCTTGGCCGTATGCAAGCGGTTCTCGGCCTCCGGGTATACGCGCGACTGTGGGCCATCGATAACAGCGTCCGTGACCTCACAACCGCGGTCCGCGGGCAGGCAGTGCATGTAGATAGCTTTTTCTTTGGCCCGCGCCATCATTGCTTCGTCACAGATCCAGTGCTGATACTGCTGGGCCACATTCATCGCCTGCTTTGGATCGCCGAACAGTGACTCGACGCCCCAACTCTTGGGGTACACGATATCCGCATCGGCAAACGCCTCCTCCATGTTGTCGACAACCTCGAACTTGCTGCCGCTTCGCTCCGCATTTTCGCGAGCGAGTTTCATGGTGTCGTCCATAAGTGCGTATTCGGGCGGATGCGCCAGCGAGACATTCATGCCGAAGCGCGTCATCAGCGTGATCAGGCCCTGTGGTACGGACATGGGCTTCACATAGCTCGGCGCATAGGCCCAGGATACGGCGATCTTCAGGTCGCGCAGGTCCTTGCCGAACTCCTCACGGATTGTCATCAGGTCAGCCAGTGTCTGGCAGGGGTGATCGACGTCGCACTGCATGTTGATGACCGGAACCTCCGCCCACTTCGCGACATCACGCATATAGGACTGGCCTTCGCCCGGAACCAGGTCATGGCGAATGGCGATGCCGTGCCCATAGCCGGAAAGGATGGTTCCCATGTCCTTCGGACTCTCGCCATGAGCGATCTGCGATGTTTCTGAATCGATAAAGTGGGCGTGCCCGCCCAACTGGGTCATGCCCGCCTCGAACGAATTGCGTGTGCGCGTGGACTTGTCAAAGAAGATCAGGAACAGTGTTTTATGCGGGAGATGTAAGGTTGGCACCCCGCTTTTGAATTCTTTTTTCAACTGATCCGCCGTATCCAGCGCGAGCACAATTTCATCGTCAGACCAGTCCTGCGTCATGAGCCAGTCGCGACCCCTCATCCGATCTGTGATCGGTTTTGCTTCGTTAGTCACTAGAGGTTTTCTCCTTTCGAAAACGTGTCCACGAGCGCGGCGTAGAATGCTGTGCAGCGCACGAGGTGTTCGACCTCGGTCTGTTCATTCGGAGCGTGCGCGAAGTGTTCATGCCCTGGCCCGAACCCAACGGTAGGGATGTTGTGCATGCCGGCTGTTGCGACCCCGTTGGTGCTGAATGTCCAGTGGCCGACCTCCGGTTCCTCGTCGAATGCTCGCCTGTACGCGGTCATCGCGGCCTGCACGGCCGGTTCGCTCTCGGGCATCTCCCAGGTTGGATAGTACTTGCGGGTCGGATAAGTCAGTCCCGTGTGGCTTGGTACGGCATAGTCGAGCACTGTCACAGTTGCGTTGGCAGCCCGCACCGATGGCAGTGCGAGGATTTCTGCGACGGAGGTCTCTTCAGTCTCGTTGATGGTCAGCCGGCGATCCAGGTGTATCGTGCAGCCGTCGGCGACGGCACACAGGCTGGGTGAGGTGGAGCGAATTTCGCTGATCGTAACTGTGCCCTTGCCGAGTGGCTCTCGCGGTTCCAGGTCTTCGTTGAGTTTTTCGATTTCCTTGATGATGCCTGCCATCTTGTAAACCGCGTTGTCACCGCGCTCAGGCGCCGAGCCATGGCAGGAGATACCGGAAGTGTGTACTTCCATCTCCATGCGGCCGCGATGCCCGCGATAGATTCGCAAACTGGTCGGCTCCGTGATTACGACGAGGTCGGGACGTAAGCCATCCTCGTTGACGATGTATTGCCAGCACAGGCCATCGCAGTCTTCTTCCTGCACGGTTCCGGTGACATACAGTGAAACGTTGTCAGGAATACCGCGCTTCTTCAGCAGTGCGCCCGCATAGACACTGGACGCGACGCCGCCCTTCATGTCGCTGGTGCCCCGACCGTACAGAATGCCATCCTCGACGTCGCCCGAGTGCGGGTCACGGTCCCAGAGCGACAGGTCGCCAACATCGACGGTATCGACATGGCCGTCCAGCGCGATGATCTTTGGTCCACTGCCGATTCGGCCAAGTACGTTACCCATCGGATCGATGCGTACCTCGTCATAGCCGAGCTTGAGCATTTCGTCATGAATGCGTTTGATTACCGCACCCTCTTCAGAACTTAATGAGGGGATACGGATGATGTCCTGCATGAACTGCACGAGATCTGCTTCGAGTTTGCGTGCGCCAGCTAAGTAGGTGTCAGTCATTGTTCGATAATCCGGTTGCTTCATTAAAGGCATCGATCAGTCGATCCCATTCATCAACGACGTCCTGTGAGAAAACCTCTTTCCAGAAATCCTCGTCCCATAGTTGTCGCAGTTCGTCCGATGTACGGCCCTGCTGTTCGACCCATGTAAAGTATTTGAAGTTGTGCAGCGCTTTTTGATCGGCGTAGGTCAGCTCACGAAGGTGGTCGGTTGTAATTCCCTGCAAGTAGCGCGCGTAATGCTGGTCAGCCATACGCGTCGTGTAAGGGCCCTGTGCTTCTTCTGCCTCCTGCAAGCGCGAGGAATACAGCTGCATCGAATCCGTTAGTGGTGTGAAGATCACGTCCCGGCTATCCATGTCGTAGTAGCGTGCCGTCTTGATGCTGGCGACCAGGTTGCAAAGACCCGAGATTCCAATCATGTCCAGGGACTGCAACGTCTCTTCATCCACGCCTTCGCGCAGCAGGCACTTGTGACCCTCGTCGCTATTGAACAAGCGCATGAGCTGCATTGTTTGCTCGTCATCGACTGCCGCAATCAGGTTGGTATTGCGAACGTTGTGGACCCACGGGATATGTTTATCACCAATGCCTTCGATGCGGTGATCACCGAATCCGAACTGCAGCAGGGTGGGGCACTGCAATGCCTCAGTGGCAACGACACGAATACCGGGATGCTGCGTGCGCAGGTAATCGCCTGCCGCAATTGTTCCGGCTGATCCGGTGGCACTGACATATGCCGATAAACGCCGACCATCACTATAGTGGTTTGCAAAGACTTCACCGATCAGCGAGCCGGTCATCTGGTAGTGCCAGATGGCGTTGCCAAATTCCTCAAACTGGTTGAAAACAACAACGCCGTCGCCACGCTCTTCTCGCAGCTCCCAGCATTTGTCGTAAATCTCCTTGACGTTTGATTCCGTACCCGGCGTGGCGATGATCTCGTCAGTACCGATTTCCCTGAGCCACTCGAAGCGTTCGCGGCTCATGCCCTCGGGGAGAATCGCGACGGCCGGACAGGCCAGTAGCGCGCAGTCGTAGGCGCCACCGCGACAGTAATTGCCGGTCGATGGCCATACGGCCTTTTGCGTCTCGGGGTCGAAGTTGCCGCTAACCAGGCGCGGGACCAGGCAGCCGTAGGCGGCGCCTACTTTATGCGCCCCTGTCGGGAACCAGTTGCCGACGATGCCGACGATCGTCGCGTCTATGCCAGTCAGAGCCTTTGGGAACTCGATCCAGTTGCCTTCGCCAAAGCCGCCACCCTGCGCGACAGGCTCATTCTTCCAGGTGATGCGAAACAGATTCGCAGGATCTATGTCCCACAGACCGACATCTTTTAGTCTTGCAGATATCCCGGCAGGTACCAGGCGAGGGTCTTTCTGCTGCGCAAACGTCGGCAGGACAATGTTGCGCTCGCGCGCACGAGCGACAGTTTTTTCAAGAACGTCGCCGCGGATGTTCGGAATCAGGCTCATTGATCGCCTCCAAGAGCGATGTCTGGAATCGGTTTAAGGTCGCCCCACGCCAGTTCAACTTCAGTGTTTTGTTCGCGCATCGCTCGCAGCAGTTCGTCCTGGTCAACAGGCAGGCTACGCATGCGTACGCCGGTAGCGCGATAAATAGCGTTGGTGATGGCCGCGCTTGTCGGAATGCTTGGTAATTCGCCCACGCCTTTCGCCCCGTACGGTCCTGTGGACGTCTTGTGCTCCACAATGCGGTTGCTGATTTCGGGCGTGTGGCTGATGCTCGGCACCTTGTAGCGGGCCAGTACGTCGGTCCAGGGAATGCCGTCTTCCTGGATGTAGTGCTCCGTTAACGTGTAGCCGATACACATGACAATGCCGCCCTCGATTTGCCCCTGCAGCGTCAAAGGGTTGATGGCGCGACCGACATCATGTGCCGCGATAATCCTGTTAACACTCACCTCGCCTGTGTCCATGTCGATCTCGCACAAGGCGGCTTGTGCGCAGTAGCTGAAGGCGACGTGCATATCGCCACCGCTACCCAACGGTTTGGTTTCCGGCGCCATGTAATCGTGTCGAACGACAACGCTTGTTCCCGGATCCGCTTCCAGGCGTGCCGCCGCATCTGCCGCGGCGAGGCGCACCGCGTTACCACTGACATACGTTTGCCGACTCGCAGTGGTTGGACCGCCGTCGGGGCAGAAATCTGTGTCCCCGAGTAATACCTTAACCGCGCTCGCCTCAATGCCGAGTTCTTCAGCCGCGCAGGCGGCAAGTACCGCTGGCAAACCCTGGCCCATTTCAGCGGACGAGATACGTACCTCGGCGGTCATGCCATTCTTGTCATCCGGCCACACTTCAATCTCAGCGCTGGCCTTGTCGGGTGCGCCGCCACCGAGCCCGGTGTTCTTGTACGCAACGGCCAGGCCCCAGGCGAGGCGCTTGTTGCCTTCCTCCCAGGTCCAGCGAAAATTCTCATCGCGCATGTCCTGTTCGACGAGATCGATGCATTCCTGCAGCCCCGCACTCTCGCGCAGGACCTGGCCGGTGGAGGTTACCGACCCGACGCCCAGTGCATTGATGCGACGAATCTCGACGACGTCCAGTTCGAGCTGTTCCGCGAGGCGATCCATGTTGCTTTCAACCGCAAAACAACTCTGCGTCACGCCAAAGCCGCGGAATGCTCCGCTCGGTGCGTTATTGGTGTACATGGCAAAGCAGTCCACCTTCACGTTCGGTACATCGTAAGGACCGGCGGCGTGAGTGCTGGCGCGGGTCAGCACTTTCTCACTGAGGCTGGCATACGCACCACCGTCACCATAGAGCGTTGCCTCGACGGCCGTCAGTTTGCCGTCACGGGTCGCACCCGTGCGTATGCGAATGACGGTGGCATGCCGCTTTGGATGAACCAGCAGGCTTTCCTGGCGCGAATACAACATTTTGACGGGGCGCTGGGTTTTCTCGGCGAGCAGTGCCGCGTGAATCTGACCTGTGATGTCTTCCTTGCCACCAAAGCCGCCACCCATAAGCGTCGCTACAATGCGCACCGATTCCGGCTCGAGGCCCAGGGTCGCGGCAACCTGGTCACGGTCTCCGTAAGGAATCTGGCTGCCAACATAAACCGTTGTCTTGTCATGCCGGGCAGTTTCACCGCGAGCTGCAGCAGCATCGCAAATTCCACCAAATTTCTCCGGGCTGTACCCGGCAGGCACACCGATCGAGCATTCGGGCTCGAGGAACATGTGCTCCGTTGCCGGCGTTCGGTAGGTCTGGTCGATGATCGTATCGGCTTTGGCAAACCCGGCCGCAATGTCGCCCTTGTTGACCTTGATGTGTTTGAGCAGATTGCCTTCGGCCCGATCCTCATGCACAAGCGGCGAACCCGGCTTCGCGGCCTCAATCGCGTCGCTGACGATGGGCAGTTCTTCATAGTCGACCGCGATCAGGTCGAGCGCTGCGGCGGCGACCTCTTCGCTGTCTGCGGCAACTATGGCGACTGCATCGCCGGCGTAACGGACCTTGTCCGCGCACAGGACTGGCCAATCGGTGATAAAGACGCCGTGCAGGTTTCTGCCCGGGATGTCCTCGTGTGTCAGGACGGCGTGGACGCCAGGCAAGTCGCGCGCCGCGCTTGTGTCGATTGACAGGATCCTGGCATGCGGGATGTTCGCGCGCTTCGTACGTGCATACAGCATGCCAGCGAATCGATAGTCGTCGGTAAAGCGGGCCTCGCCCGTGATCTTGTCCCTGGCCTGCAGGTTTGGCATCGGTTTGCCGATCGAACGACTTTCATGCTGCGAGACAGGTATCAGGGGAGGGACGTCCTGGCCGGAGGCCTGCAAGATGGCGCGGCTGATGCTCTGGTAACCGGTGCAGCGGCAAAACGTGTCTTTGAGAGCGACCGCTATGTGCTCTTCAGTCAGTACCTCGCCGGCCGCTTTTTTCTCCTCGATGAGCGCTTTCGCGGTCATGATGACGCCCGGCGTACAGATTCCGCACTGCACCGCGCCGTGGTCCAGGAAAGCCTGCTGCAACGCATGCAGTTCGCCGTCCTGCGACAGGTTCTCGATGGTTTCGACCTGCGTTCCGTTCGCCTTGAATGCCGGGTAGACGCAACTCACCACGGGCGTGCCATCCACCAGCACCGTGCAAATACCGCACTCGGCCTCGTTGCACCCAATCTTGGTTCCGGTTAGCTGCAGATCATTGCGCAGCACCTCCGAGAGGTAGCGCGACTCCGGCACATCAATGTCTACCGGCCGGCCATTCACCGTCATTCGCAACCTGCTCATGAGCCGACTCCATGCGCCCGTTCAGCGGCGCGCTTCAGTATGGCCGGCAGGTAAGTACGCACCATCTGCTCCCGGTATTCCTGGCTCGCGCGGTACTTGCTCGAGCGCAGTGTGACGCTCGCGAGCGCGGCCTCGGCGGTCTTGTTGAATTGCTCGGTTGAGGCAATGTCGCCCACGA
>Ga0316196_10001181_pt1 | contig 11275 bp, 9 predicted proteins | sample Eddsed2cm_MG_FD_204938 | JGI IMG/M metagenome (GOLD analysis project Ga0316196, IMG submission 204938) | Coastal sediment microbial communities from Maine, United States - Eddy sediment 2 cm | ecosystem: Environmental > Aquatic > Marine > Coastal > Sediment | place: USA: Maine | collected... | reverse complement strand
ATGGAATGGGGGATTCCTTCATGCTCTGGCTGCGCGAGGCATTTATCTGCAGCAAGCTCAACCGGATGCTCGCTGGAAATGCTCGTTGGCAAAAAGAAACCCCACCAAATCGGTGGGGTTTCCAGCACTCATGTAGAACCGTTTGCGGCTTTCGCCGTCAGGCCAAAGAAGCGTAAAGCGAGTGGTGAACTACATCATGCCGCCCATGTCACTCGCTTTTCGTGCAAAATGGCTGCCGCCGGGGGGCTTATGGCTTTTTCGGGGTCGTGTATTCGACTTCTTTCTGAAACGGCTCCCAGGTGGTTTCATAGCCGACAAAACCCTTCTCGTTGGGTTCCTTCTGACGGGTGGTCACGAAACGCGCCTTACCTTCAGGAACTTTGGGCCTGGTTTTGGTTGGTCCACTCATAATACTCACCTCTCGCTAAGACAAATTCACAGGTGGCTTCAGTTTAGTTCAAAATCTCATGAATGCTGGGCCCCGTTTCAATATCCGGCCCTTCTTCGACTTTCCCGCCTGCTGCAATCTCTTCTTCGGTTGCGTCGCGGACAAGCAGGATTTCGAGCTTGAAAATGACCTCTCTGCCGCACAGCGGGTTATTTCCATCAATGGTGATGGTTTTTCTATCCTTCCGGGTGACCAGGAAACTTTTGGTTTCACCCCTGTCGTTTTCCATCAGGATGGCGGTACCGACTTCACGATATTCCTCGGGAACGTTTCTGATGTACTCGGTGATGACGAGCGACTCATCCCTGGGGCCGAATATCTTGTTGCAGTCCAGGGGTACTTCTATCGTTTCGCCTGCGGACCTGCCCTCCAGCTCGGCGATGACCTGGGGAGACAGGATCATGTTGACTCCGTGGACATACCCCAGAGGAAACTCGACCGAGGTCAGTACCTGGCCGGACTTTTGGTCGATGACCTGGTAGGTCAGTTCAACGTACTTGTTGGTTTCGATCACGTCTTTCATGGCTTCAGCAAGGTGATAACAGGCCCTAAAATATGGAAGCGGAGAATATCCGGATTTCACCCTTTTCGTAACCCAGGACCAGGCGCCCGAGCCATTCGCCTTCCTTTTCGGTGCTCCTCACGCGGTACAGAACCGTCACGTGCTCACCGCGGCGGATGATCCCGAGATAATCCCACTCCGGAGACAGCTTGCGGGCCAGCACGCTTTTCTTGAACTGCTTTCCAAGCTCCACTTCGTTCAGGCCGAATAACAATTCATAGGAAAATTTCCTGATGAATTTTCCGTACTGGCCTTTGTTGGAGTAGGTGATCAGGTCGTCCCACATCGGGTGGGCAACCGCCAGGATCTCCTCATCTGTGTGTTCAATGATGTTCATCTACGCCATGCAAATGATGGGGTTAGGGTAAAGTGAGGCACGGGGTCAGAGTAGAGCAATAATTGGGGTCAGAGTAAAAACAAATAATTGGGGTCAGAGTAAAAATACCTGACCCCTGTTTTCGAGCAGGTGTACCCCGGTATTTTTACTCTGACCCCAATTATTTTGACCCCAATTATTTGCCTTCTTCCTTACGCTGCTTCCTCTTGTTCACTAACCAGGTGATACAGGGGAGCCTTCTCCATGGTGTATTCGCCGGTTTCCGGATTACGACGGGAAACGGTCAGCACATGCCAGTTCTTGTCATCCAGCTTCATGGCATCACCACGGTAGTAGTAGCCCGGCCAGCGGGTTTCCTTGCGGAACAGCGTGTGCTGCAAGACCGACTCGGAGGTAAGAACCCGGTGCTTCAGCTCCCATGCACGCAGCAGTTCATGGATGTCCTTGGCGCCAATCTTGTCGAGGTCCTCTTCCAGCGTTTTCAGTTTCTTCAGGCCGATGTGCAACAGCTTGTCGTTGGTCATGTAATTGACCGTGGCGCCGCCGCCGTACTCGTCCATCAGCTTCTGCAGGCGATCGAGGCCCTGGCGCGGGTTGATGTAGTTCGGGTTGACGTCGCCGGCAACAATTTCGTTGCGGAAGACCTTGTAATGCTCCATCGGCTTGTAGATCTCGGCCTTGCGGCGATCGAGCTGCTCCTGCGAAACGCGAATACCCTCGGCCTTGCCGTCGTCGATGTACTTGCACGCGGCCTTGGCGGCAAGTCGTCCCTCGGTGAACGAACCGGACGAGAAAGCGTGCGGGGTACCGCCGACGGCGTCGCCCGCACCGAACAGGCCCTCGACCGTGGTCATGCGGTTATAGCCCCAGAAATACTCGGGCGGTGACACGTCTTCGGGGCCGGAGCACCAGGCGCCGCTCCCGGTTGCATGCGAACCCATGACATACGGCTCGGAGGTCGTCAGTTCCGGGTTTTCGTACTTCGGATTGACATCCGTCGCCGCCCACAACACGGCCTGGCCAACGGTCATGCCGAGGAAGTTGTGCCAGCCGATTTCCTCGAGATGAGGATCCTGGAAGGCTTCCATGGTCACCATGTGAATCGGACCGCGGCCGGCATTGACCTCGTTGATCAGCGCGTGGTTACGCAGGCAGGTCGGGATCGGGCGATGGGTCAGGTGCGAAGCTTCCGGATCGAGGTACTCCTTGCCCACCATTTTCTGCAGTTCGGGGAACCACTTCGACTCGTACTCTTCGCCGTAGGCGTTCTGGGTGTATGTCTTCAGGTGCAGGAAGTAAGCGCCAACCGGGCCATAGCCGTCCTTGAAGCGAGCCAGTACGATACGGTTTTCCATCTGGGTCATCTTCGCGCCTGCCTGAATCAACAGCCCATAGGCCGAGCCCGACGACCAGGGGGCGTACCAGACGCGGCCCGCGCCCTCACCGACCGAACGCGGTCGGAAGATGTTGGACGCACCGCCGGCGCCGACGATCACGGCCTTGGCTTTGAATACGTGGTAGTTGCCCGTGCGCACGTTGAATCCGACGGCTCCGGCGACGCGGTTTTCCTTGGCATCGTCCATCAGCAGGTGGGTGACGCAGATGCGGTTGAAGACCTTGTCCGCCGACTTTTTCGCCGCTTCCGCCACGATCGGCTTGTAGGACTCGCCGTGGATCATGATCTGCCAGCGGCCTTCGCGCTGGTAGGCGCCGGTCTTGGGATCACGCATGATCGGCAAACCCCATTCCTCGAACTGGTGCACCGTCGAATCGACGTGACGCGCCATGTCGAACAGCAGGTCTTCGCGCACCATACCCATCAGGTCGATGCGCGCATAACGAACATGGTCTTCCGGGTTGTTCTCGCCGAAGCGGGTTCCCATGTAGCAGTTGATCGCGTAAAGGCCCTGGGCAACGGCGCCCGAGCGGTCGATGTTCGCCTTTTCGGCGATAACGATTTTCTTGTCCTTGCCCCAGTAGCGTGCTTCGAAAGCAGCGCCCGTGCCGCCGAGGCCGGCGCCCGCGACCAGGATGTCAATGTTGTCTTCAACGATCGTTTTGTAGGCCATCAGTAGTACACCCCTGATTTCATTCTGAGCCCGGCGGATTCCAGGGTATGAATGTCGCCGTCATCCATGCGGATATATTTCGGCTCGTTGAACAGTAACTGGCTGTCACGCACTTCCTGGGTGGGTTCGGCCTCGTTCTTCAGTTGCGGGATGGCCGTGCCCCAGGGTTTGGTCGTAATCGGCGCCAGCAGATTGAGGTCGGTCTCGCCGTTGCGGGACTTGATGCGCCAGGCGATGACGCCCTTTTCCTCGTCGCGCTGGACTCGTACCGAGTGCCCCAGTGGGGCGAAGTCTGCGTAGCCGCGAACATCGATCGCATTCATCGGGCACGCTTTGACACATGAGTAGCACTCCCAGCACATGTTGGGCTCGATGTTGTAGGCGCGGCGCAGGGTCGGATCAATGTGCATGATGTCTGAAGGGCAGATATCAACGCAGTGTCCACAGCCGTCACAACGGGTCATGTATACGAAAGTAGGCATATTTATCTTCTCTCAAGAATCTTGGTTAGTTGAAACGACTCAGTAGTGGCTTGGTGCTTCGCGCTTGATGCCAAGGCCCATGTTGGGCGGGTTCTTGCCCAGGTATTCCGGAATATCCGGATACCTTTCCTGTACGGCAGGATCCGTCAGATCGGGGACTTCTGGCAGATTCTCATTTGAACCGTCGGCTTTGGTCATCCGTTTATTGAAAGCCGCGGCAGGTTTAAAGAACATGTGCGCGAACTTGGACCAGAGAACCGTGCCGAACAGCACCGTGGCGGCGGCGATGAACAGGACGAAGAAGAAGGTCGCCGAAAACACAGACCAGAGGAGTGCGAAGGTGGTGGTCGCGAGCAGCGCCAGGATGAACAGGTCAGCCCGCATCACGCGATACCAGAGGTTCCCCTCTGCCGCGACGTCGACCCGGATGGCGAACCAGAACCAGTAACCGCCGACGCAGACCATCAGGGCGCCGAGGTGCCACAGCAGGGGCCAGATGGCGGGCGAAGGCGAGGCGGCATAGCCGAAGATCAGGACCGCCGTGCTGACGATAAACAATATGAAGCCGTACATGGTGAGCAGGTGGGCGAGCCGCCTGCGCTGGTTGCAGAATTCACCGGAAGTGAGCACGTCGACGGCGACGGTGCTGACGGCGATCGAGACCTTTTCGCCCGCGGACACGTTCCGGGTTGCCGCCTTTTTGGCCTTCTCCGCGTTCCTGAAAAAGTACTCGGCGTTTTTCTTGTGGATCATGTCCAGAATCGTCCCGCCGGCGACCAGGATGACCATGGCGATGACGTAAATCTGCATCGCGAGGGGAGATATGAGCCCCGAAAGCTCCAGGAAAGGATTGGTGGTGAACATGAAATCCGATCTCCTCAGGGGTTATTCGTTGAACGATTGATTTTGTAACAATGGCATTAGCCGCACAATCAGCTTAACATTATAAGATTCTAATGTAGCAGTATCTCAGTGCTTAATCGAGGAAACAACTGTTTAGTGCGATCAGCGCTATCCAGGTCAATTATTGGCAGGCCCTGACATGTTGGAATTGTCCAATTGCCCCTTTTGTGGCGATCCGGAAAAGATCATCGAGAACGAATTGGCGTTTGCCCACTATGACACCTACCCGGTGAGCGCGGGTCACTGCCTGATCATCACGCGGAGGCATGTCGCCGAGTACTTCCAGGCGACGGCCGAGGAAAAAGCCGCTATCTGGGAGCTCGTCGACCAGGTGAAAACGGTCATCGATCGCGACTTCGGCCCCGACGGCTACAATGTCGGCGTCAACATCGGCGCAGCCGCCGGCCAATCGATACCGCATCTCCATGTCCATGTGATCCCGCGGTACGCGGGCGACGTGGAAAACCCCCAGGGTGGAGTGCGCGGCGTCATACCCCACAAACAGAAATACGTGAGAATACAAATGGGGTCAGAGTAAAAACCCTCTGGCCGAGACCGTTAAACTCAATCTTCGTTCGAAGAGTTTTTACTCTGACCCCATTTATACATTCATATGAGGAGACAGGAATCGTGTCAAAGCTGGTAGAACCCCATGGCGGTAACGGCCTCAAAGCGCTGCTGGCGCCCCAGACGGAACGGGCCGAAGAACTCGAGCGCGCCCGCACGCTGACCCAGGTGCCGATGACCAGCCGCGAAGTATCCGACGTGCTGATGCTGGCCATGGGCGCCTATACGCCACTCGACGGCTTCATGACCGAGGCGGACTGGCGCGGTTCCTGCGTCGACATGAAACTGCAAAACGGCGTGTTCTGGCCGATCCCGATCACGCTGTCCTGTGATCGGGAGCTGGCCGACCGCATCCACCTCGAGGAAGAGGTCGCGCTGGTCGATGGCGAAAGCGGCGAGATCCTCGCGATCATGGAGGTCACGGAGAAATACGCGACGGACAAGAGCCTGGAATGCGAGCACGTTTACCGGACCCTGGACGATGCGCATCCCGGTGTGCAGAAAGTGATGGAACAGGGCGAGATCAACCTCGCGGGACGGGTGACCTGCCTGGCGGAGGGGGAGTACCCGGAGAAATACCCCGGCCTGTACCTGCGGCCGGCTGAGGCGCGGGCGCTGTTTCTCGAGAACGGCTGGTCGCGCGTGGCCGCGTTCCAGACCCGCAACCCGATGCAGCGCGCGCACGAACACCTGGTCAAGATCGCCATCGAAGTCACCGACGGGGTGTTCATCCACCAGGTCCTGGGCAAGCTGAAACCCGGCGATATTCCGGCCGAGGTCCGGACGCGGGCCATCCAGGCGATGATCGACAACTACTTTGTGCCCGGCACGGTGATCCAGGCGGGCTACCCGATCGAGATGCGCTATGCCGGTCCGCGCGAAGCCCTGTTGCACGCGCTGATCCGCCAGAACTTCGGCTGCTCGCACCTGATCGTCGGGCGCGACCATGCAGGGGTCGGAGACTACTACGGGCCGTTCGACGCCCATCACATCTTCGACACCCTGTGGGACGGGGCGCTCGAGACCCGGCCGCTGAAGATCGACATCACCTTCTTCTGCAACAAGTGCTTCGGCATGGCGACCGGCAAGACCTGCCCCCACGGCGACGAAGACCGGGTTCACATTTCGGGCACGCGGCAGCGGGCCATGCTGGCCGAGGGCGCCCCGGTGCCGCGCGAGTTCGGCCGCCCCGAAGTGATCGATATACTGCGAAAGTACTACGCCAGCCTGGCCTGAGCGCAGTCGCCACGGGCAGCTCCGCCAAGCCCAGGTTCAGCGCCAAATCCGCGGGGGGCTGCGGTGCCAGGCCGGGCGATTGACTCTGCTTAACGCTGCGGCGTTGCCGCAAAATCCGCTGCATCTGTCAGTTCCTGTACAATTCACCCTCCTGGTCCGAGGCATCCCGCGACGATGTCTCATGGGGCGCAACACCTACCAGGCACCCCTGTAATCCTTTAACTTGTCAGCAGGATATGATTTCGGCCTGCTGTGAATCGGGACGATGGACACTCGAGGCAATTCCGAACGAGCACCTGCATACGAACGCATTCTGCGGCTGTTCGCCGATGTCCAACCACGCGAAGGCGCCACCAGTCTGATCCTGATCGCAAACATTTTCCTGATCCTGGTCGCCTTCTACCTGGTCAAGCCGGTGCGGGAAGGCTGGCTGGCGGTCACCGACATTGGTGACCTGACCAAACTCGAAATCAAGGCCTACTCGGCGTTTGCACAGAGCCTGCTGCTGTTGGGCATCCTGCCGCTCTATGCCCGGCTGGCAGCACGACTGAGCCGGCGTGACCTGATTGTGCGCGTCGGTATCGTGTTTGGCGTTCTGCTGGTGGCTTTCTGGCTGAGTCAGCCGAACATGCTGCTGGGCGGATACCCTTTCTTCGGCATCCTGTTCTACCTATTCGTGGGCATTTTCAGCGTGACCCTGGTGGCGCAGTTCTGGGCCTTCAGCACCGACGTTTACGGCGCGGCACGGGGTGAGCGCCTGTTCCCGCTGATTGCAGTCGGCGCGGCCCTCGGCGCCGTGGTGGGCTCATGGCTGGGCCGGAAACTGATTTCGCTGCCGTCCATCGAAGCTTTTGACCTGATCCTCATCGCGCTGCTGCCCTTGTCGGCTTCGTTGGCCTTGGCCATTGTCACCGACCGCCGTGGCGCCTACGGCGACCCTTCCCAGTGGACCACCGAACGCTGGAATGAAGCCGCGGCGCCCTCGGGGCACGGACCGTTCCGGCTGATCTTCGCGCACCGCTACCTGACCGCCACCGCTCTCATGATCATGGTCTTTACCTGGGTGGTGACCAGCGGCGACAACATCCTGTTCGGCATCGTGCAGAGCACGCTGGCCGAAGAATTGGCGCCGCTCGCCAACACACCGCAAGCATTCGACAAGGCCCTGCAGGAGGCGACCGCCAGTTTTTACGGCAACCTGTATTTCTGGGTCAACCTGGTGGCGCTGATCCTGCAGGCGTTCGTGGTCTCACGCATCCTCAGTGCCGGCGGCATGCAGGCGCTGCTGTACACCACTCCGTTCATATCGCTCGCGGCCTACGCTTCGATGGCTTTCGTTCCCATTCTCGGCCTGATCCAGGTACTCAAAGTCGCGGAAAACTCCAGCACCCTGTCGATCCAAAACACGGCGCGGCAAATGCTGTGGTTGCCGACCACCAAGGAAATGCTGTACCAGGCCAAGCCGACCGTGGATACCCTGTTCGTGCGGCTGGGCGACGGCCTGGCGGCGCTGACCATCCTGGTCGGCACGCGCGTGTTTCACCTCGGAAATCTAGGTTTCCTGATCTTCAACATGTGCCTGGTGCTGGTCTGGATCTCGCTGAGCACCTACCTTCATCGGGAACATGATCAGTGGAAGCAGGCGGCGGCCAATCCGCCCCCTCGGGATTTTTCTCCACACAGCTGACACGCCATGCAATAGACAAGGCACTGAGCTGCACAGGTTCGTCGCCGATCAAGCCGGCGACCAGCCGACTGTCCCTGTACCTGGCCTGCGCTTTCGTATATTAGAAAATCATGATATTTTATAAACCTTCAAGCCGCTGACCGTCAGCGATACAAGACGACCTGGAAAAACACCTGGATTCAAAGCTGAGCCCAGGCCCAACAGGGACCGCATGCATGCCCAAGCCCCAGAGCAAGCCAGTCCACGACCCCTTGTCGAAGAAGGTCGACCAGCAAAGCCGCGTAGAGGTAAAAAACACGACCTGCTACATGTGCGCCTGCCGCTGCGGCATTCGCGTCACCTTGCGCGACGGCGAGATCCGGTTCATCGAGGGCAACCCCGATCACCCGATCAACAAGGGCGTGATCTGCGCCAAGGGCTCGAGCGGGCTGATGAAGCAGTATTCGCCGGCGCGCCTGACCAAGCCCCTGCTGCGCAAAGAGGGCAGCGAGCGCGGCGATAACGCGTTCGAGGAGATCAGCTGGGAACGGGCCTTCGGAATCATGGAGGAACGGCTTGGCCAGCTGCGCGCCACCGACCCGAAAAAGTTTGCGCTGTTCACCGGTCGCGACCAGATGCAGGCCCTGACCGGCCTGTTCGCCAAGCAGTTCGGCACGCCCAATTACGCCGCGCACGGCGGTTTTTGCTCGGTCAACATGGCCGCCGGCATGATCTACACCATCGGCGGCTCGTTCTGGGAGTTTGGCGGACCGGACCTGGAGCGCGCCAGGCTGTTCGTGATGGTCGGAACGGCCGAGGACCACCACTCCAATCCACTGAAGGCGGAAATCTCCAGGTTCAAGCGCAAGGGTGGCAAGTTCGTTTCCATCAACCCGGTGCGCACGGGTTATTCCGCCATCGCCGACGAGTGGATCCCGATCAAGCCCGGCACCGACGCGGCGCTGCTGCTGGCGTTGACCAACCTGATCATTCGCCAGGGCCTGTACGACCGCGACTTCCTGGTGCAGTACTCCAACGCGCCCGAACTCGTGAACCTGGACGAGGGCTCGCCTGATTTCGGCATGTTCGTGCGCAATGACGCGCCTGTGGAAGAGGGTTGCTTCGATCCGCAGAACAAGCTGTGGTGGGACCGTGAACAGGACCGGCCGGTCACCACCCACACGGCGGGCGCCGACCCGTTCTTGCTGGGCAGTTTCAGGCTCGATGACGGCACGCCGGTCAAAACGTCCTTCCAGTTGCTGGTCGACCGCCTGAAGAAGTACACGGCGGAGTGGGCATCCGGGGTCACGGGCATCCCCGCCGAGACCATCCGCCGGCTGGCTCACGAGATGGGCATTACCGCGCGCGACGAGAAGATCGAGTTGCCGATTTCCTGGACCGACACCTGGGGCAACGAGCACGATACGGTCACCGGCAACCCGGTGGCTTTCCACGCCATGCGCGGACTGGCGGCGCACTCCAACGGCTTCCAGACCATCCGCGCCCTGGCCATCCTGATGAGTGTGCTCGGCACCATCGACCGGCCCGGCGGCTTCCGCCACAAGGCGCCCTTTCCGCGGCCGATACCACCTTGCGCCAAGCCGCCCAACGGCCCGCAAGCGGTGCAGCCGAACACGCCGCTGGACGGCATGCCGCTCGGCTGGCCGGCCAGCCCCGAAGATCTGTTCGTCGACGAGGACGGCGGCCCGGTGCGCATCGACAAGGCCTTCTCCTGGGAGTACCCCCTGTCGGTGCACGGCCTGATGCACAACGTCATCACCAACGCCTGGCGCGGTGACCCCTACCCGATCGACACGCTGTTCATCTTCATGGCCAACATGGCCTGGAACTCATCGATGAACACCGGTGAAGTCCGCAAGATGTTGAACGACAAGGACGAGGATGGCCAGTACCGGATCCCGTTCCTCATCGTGGCCGACGCCTTCCAGTCGGAAACCGTCGCCTTCGCCGACCTGGTGCTGCCGGACACCAGTTACCTGGAGCGGCACGATTGCATGTCCATGCTGGATCGCCCCATTTCCGAGTTCGACGGGCCGGTCGATTCCGTGCGCATCCCGGTGCTGCCGCCCAGCGGGGACAGCAAGCCCTTCCAGGAGGTCCTGATCGAGCTGGGTTCCCGCCTGAAACTGCCCGCATTCGTCAATGACGACGGCGGCCGCAAGTACCGCGATTACCCGGATTTCGTAATCAACTACGAAACCAGCCCCGGTTCGGGCATCGGTTTCCTGGCCGGTTGGCGCGGCAAGGGCGGCGAGCAGTTCATGAAAGGCGAGCCCAACCCCCGGCAGTGGGAGATGTACGAGAAGAACAACTGTGTCTTTCACTACGAACTGCCCAAGTCGTACCAGTACATGCGCAACTGGAACCAGGGTTACCTGGAGTGGGCCAAGCGCCACGTGCTGACGCGCTATGCCGAACCGATCAATATCCACATTTACTCCGAAGTGCTGCAGAGGTTCCGCCTGGCTGCGCAGGGCAGGTCGGCCGGCCGGCAGCCGCCCGATCACTTGCGCGAGCGCATCGCGACGCATTTCGATCCGCTGCCGTTCTACTCGCAACCGTTGGAGGAAGAGGTCACCGATCTGCACCGCTACCCGCTCAACGCCATTACCCAGCGGCCGATGGCGATGTATCACTCCTGGGATTCACAGAATCCCTGGTTGCGTCAGATTCACACCTGGAACTTCCTGTACGTGAATACCCGGACCGCGCGGGAGGCCGGCATCGGGGACGGCGACTGGATGTGGGTCGAGTCCATGCACGGCAAGGTGCGCTGCCTGTGCCGCCATTCCGAGGCCGTCGAACCCGGCACCGTGTGGACCTGGAACGCTATTGGCAAGGCGTCCGGCGCATGGGGGCTGGACGGTGATGCGAACGAATCAAAGAAAGGGTTCCTGCTCAATCACCTGATCAAGGAGGAACTGCCGACCGCCGCAGGCGGCCACGTGTCCAATTCCGATCCGGTCACCGGCCAGGCCGGTTGG
>Ga0316196_10001180_pt1 | contig 11276 bp, 8 predicted proteins | sample Eddsed2cm_MG_FD_204938 | JGI IMG/M metagenome (GOLD analysis project Ga0316196, IMG submission 204938) | Coastal sediment microbial communities from Maine, United States - Eddy sediment 2 cm | ecosystem: Environmental > Aquatic > Marine > Coastal > Sediment | place: USA: Maine | collected... | reverse complement strand
CCCTCGTTCTCGGCTGTATCAAATTGAATCTGTCCTTGGAACGATTCAACGATCGATTTGCATATGGAAAGCCCCAGGCCGGTTCCTTTGTCAGGATCTTTTGTGGTAAAAAAGGGATCAAAAATCTTCTCAGCTGCATGTCCGGGTATCCCCGTACCGTTGTCCGCTATCTTCAATGTCACAACATCACTGCCGTTTACCGCTAGTTTTCTGGTGATGACACGGACACAAGGTCTGTATTCATCCCCTGCAGTTTCTTTTTTTTCCCCCAACGAATGACGTGCATTGCTCAATAGATTGAAGATGACTTCTTCAACCGAGTACGGATTCACCTGGACCGGCAGCTCATGGGGTGAAAGATCTTTTTCTATAAGCACGCCATGAGAGTTGAACTGAGCCATCAACATGCTTGTGCCGGAACAGACGACGTCGTTGAGATCGACAATAGATGTTTCGATACTATCGGCATCGCGGGCAAACAGTCGCACATGGTTGATGATGTGCACCATTCGATCGGCCTGTTCGACAATCGTAGCAGTGTTTTTGCGAATCACATCCTTGGAAATTTCCAGGCCGTTATCCATGCGGTAGAGAATAAGTTCGGCAAATCCGCGAACGCCGACCAGCGGCTGATTTAATTCATGCGCTATCCCTGCTGCCATCTCTCCCAGAGACCTGAGTCGGTCTGAGCGCATTCGTAGCGTTCTTTGCGCCTTCAGTTCCTTTTCAGCCTCCTGGCGTTTTTGGATTTCCTCTTTGAGTCGCAGATTCTTAGCTGCCAAAAGGTCGTGCTGTCGCTCCGATTCATCAAAACGTACCCTCAGAATAATGTTTTGGGCAGTGAACCAGATAATCAGCGCCAGCCCAACCAGCACGAAAACAGCCAGTGAGCCCATACCGGCAATCAGATGCCAGGGTGCCAGGGTGCCCACAATCTGATCGCTTGGCATCCAGGCCACAAAGCTAAGGCCGAGGTTGTGAATCGGCAGGCGCGCAATCAGCATTTCACGTTTTTTACCATCGGATAAAACCGATTCAAAAGAAAAATCCGTCTTGCTCAAGCCGGCGATCCGTTCAGATGTCAGATAAGATGCAAAGTTCTGATCACTCTTCTCAAATGGATTCAACAGCTGATCTTGGTCATTAACCAATCCTGAACCGCTGAGTCCGGATGTCTTGGCAAATTTGACAAAGTGGGTAAACAGGGTTTGGCGATCAAGCCAGGCGATCACATTCCCAACTATTTTACCTTTATAATGGCAGGGGGCGACCACAAATGTTTGTGGATTTTTATTCTCATCGCCCAGATAGACGTGCGGTCCCCTCTCACCGGTTTCCTGGATCGCCTTCCAGGAAATGGCGTTATAACTGCTGGATAGTGAAGCCGTATCGACTAAAGAGCGACCGGAAGAATCCAAAAAGACAAAACGCTCATATATATTGTCCTCCTGAATCTTCTTTTGTTTCAGGGTCTTTTCCAAAACCCGTTTGATCATAAACAGATTGACCTTCAAACCATAGCGCTCGGACATGCCCAGGGCTTTGTTGGTAAAATAAGTGTTGATTTCACGCGATAGCGCCAGGGTTTTGAGGTCATATTTCCTTTCCGAGAAAAAATAGCCCAGAGAGGCTGACCGCTTTTCAAGGTCCAGACGGAAACGATTCAGTGCAGACTCTCGCAAAGCAATCTGACTGCGAAAATTCGAAATCACCAGGAAACCGATGAGGGAGACCAGTAAAAGGCAAGCTATCATTATCGCCAGAGCAGGCTTCTTTGTTAAAACTGTCAACCTGTTTTCATGGCCACTCATCTGCCGAATCCTTTGATTTTGGAATGGGACCTCAAATTTATTTTTAAAAAAAATCAGGATAATAGCTGAACACCGTGGGATAGTATTTATTTACCAGCCCATGGTAGGTATTGTCAGCCTTGCAGGCGTTGAAAAATTTTTCAAATTCCGCCCGGAGTTTGGGTGCCGATTTATCGAAAGCATAGGCCATCTCCTGTTGAAGCGAAACCGGCCCCACTACCTTTATTTCTCCAGCCCACCTTTCCAGAGCTATCAACGCCACAGGCACATCCATCAAGGTTGTATCCACCGATCCGGCAATGACTGAAGGAATCATTTCATCCAGGTCGCGTTCAGGCGGAAAAAGTTTGACGGCGGCGCCGGTCTCCTGCATGTGATATAGGGCCGGATCTAGGCAGCTGTCTTTCATGGCCAGCACGCTGGTTCCCTGCAAACCCGATTTAACCGCCTCGATATCTTTTAAGATGTCACCGGTGGGTGTAATTGGGTTTAAAGCCGAATCCGCACGGGCGATAAGCCACACGCCGGTGGGAAATGCGGGTGTTGAAAAATCGACAATTTTTTCACGCCATGGCAGAACCGTAAATCCGGTGCCAATCACATCGCCCCGGACAGGGCTGCTGCCCGTAACCTCTACCTCGCTTCCATTGGGATTGATGGTTTTTCCGGTGAGGTCCGGAATTATGTTGCTCCAGCTGCTTTCCACAAATTCGTACTTTACACCAAGATAATTAGCAAACAGCTTCATCACCTCCACATCCAGTCCATCTCCCTGGTTTGAGACAAAGTTTGCATAGGGTATGCCCAGATGGCGCAGCTTGCCCGCCTTGAGAACATCCTCCAGATCTCCACCGAAGGCCTGCGTACCCGGCATCGAAAAAGCCAAAATCAAGGCGCAAAGCATCATTGACACTAGACTATGGCACCGCGATGCTGCTATGGGATTTTGTTGTATTATCAGGCTATATTGCCGTTGATTTATCGCTGTGATCATTTTATTGTTCCCCTTTCTCAGGTTTGAAAAAATCGCCCAGGTATAAATATACAAATGGGTAATACTTTTTCACCAGTTCATCATAGGTGCCTGATGATCTCAATTCCTGAAAAAACCGGTTAAAAGCGGCCAGGAGCTCGGGCGACGATTTGGCGACAGCTGCACCCATAAATTGATTGGTTGAAACAGGTCCGATTATCTTGATGTCGCCAGGCCACGCCTGCAGCGCAACCAGTGCATCCGGTACATCCAACAGGGTCGCTTCTGCGGCACCATTGATGATTGCCGGAGCGATTTCGTTGAGGTTTTCGCTGGCGGTGTGATATCGAATTTCAGCCTGGGTTGAAGCCAGGCCGTATAGACGGGGATCCAGGCAGGTGCCCGCCATGGTCAATACCGAACGCCCGGCTAGCAAGTTTTTTACACGATGAATATCGGTTTCAATGTCACCGCTGGGTTCAATGGGTTTGATGGGCGAGTCCGCCCGTGCGATCAGCCATACCCCTGTCGGAAAAGTGGGATTTGAGAATTGGACCACCTGCATGCGCCAGTCCAATATGGTAAGCCCGTTGGCAATAATGTCCCCTCGAACTGCGGTTTCACCAATGACCTCCACACCCTTGTCCTTGGTCGGCTGCACTTTCTGCCCGGTCAAGTCCCCAAACACTTCGGACCATGATGTTTGCACCCATTGATACTCGACCCCGAGGTGAGCTGCAAAACGCTGCATCAACTCTACATCCAGTCCGTCGGGCCCCTTTGCCGTATCTCTCACGAAATGAGCATTGGGGATACCAAGATGGCGTAGCACACCGCGCCGGCGTATTTCCGCCAAATCGCCGGCATACCCTGATGTGGTCAGGAGACAGAAGACGGCGACCATCCAGAACAGTGCTCGAATTTTTCCATCATCCCTAAACTTCGTTGCCCTCATATTTCCTCCATGTTTCTATGGATCGGTTTTGCTGACCTAGAAAAGGCATTCATATCGTTCGCCCTGGCCCTTGCTATCTGCCCATTCACAAAAATATTACCTAGCGAGTTGTATATCGCCCAAATAGGCAAGGTGAATTCCGGTCAATTCATAAACCGCCGGCATCGATCAGGTTAGCACCCATCGAGCATGCCCTCGCGGCAACGGTAGAACCTTTTAAATTTTCATCCCGCCAAGGCGGGGTGGCGTATGAATTGAGTTAACAAGGTGGTGCAAAATATTTGACCCCAACTACATACTTAGAGGCGTGGTCACCGGGAACTTCACTGCACCATTTTACCTCTGCGAGGGTTACTGAGCGTAAGCCTTCGGATGAGTATTTACAGGATCCATTTGGATTGAATTTTATTGCTCTGATGAAAAGGAATGCGCCAGGCTGGAGAAAAAGACTTGATTTAAAACACATACCATATAGACAGTGGTTGAGTGTCTGAACATAAAAGGAAGGTTCCTGATTGAAATATGAAACCGCAAAGGTGGCAGCATGGTTACAACGCTCGCTAGCTCTTTTCTCTACATTGCTCTTCATTACCGGCCCCTTTCATACTTTTGTAATTAGTTGTTATTTCGAGATTTTTCATAAGCGATGGGACTCTCCAGTTTGAAGGGAGGTATAAGGATATAGTACAAATCCGACATATCGGGCCATACGATATCGAATTTGCATTCGAGAAAAAGCTTATCGAGCAAAGCGGCCAAATGATAGTTAATCCCCACTTTTCTGTGGTTAAACTATATTCATCTTTTTTATTAGCTGCTTCACACCTTTGACTGTCACATTTAGTTAGTGCCCGTCCATAAAAGACCGTTGCCAAAGAAGGGCACCTTTTGGTGTTTCCAATCCAGAAATGAGGATTTTTGTCCAAGGTCAAGGAAATCAAGCGCTTGTGCGGAGGCGTAGTTTACTACGCTGCACAAGCAAGCGCGCAGATTGACGCTGAGATTGGGCAAAAAGAACATTTGTGGATGGAAACTAGTTAGGGTCTGCGTTTGCTTCCTTTGTTCGCAGTTTATCGTTTAATACCCATTCAGTTTATCTTTAATACCCATTAAAAAAATGCAAAAACCATGCCAGAAAAATGCAGGGTTGATTTTAATAATATCATACATAAAATCAAATGCTTAATAAGGTATTAGATTTATAAAATGTGCTATGATATCGTGTCGAGTGTCAAAAATATGACACTTGTGAGATTTTGGAGCTTTACGGATTATGACCGAGGAAGGTTTTATATAGATAACTCAATTCATAAGCCACCCCGCTCTGGCGGGATGAGAATTTAAAAGGTTCTACGGTTACCGCGAGAGCATACTTCATGGTGCAAATCTGATCGATGCCGGCGGCTTATGAATTGAGATAAAAAAGAATTTTTTCTCATTTATTACAGTTTATTGGCATAGGTCAGCTGAACAACCAGCACCAAAGCCGACTGAAGCGAACAAGATACTGCCACTGATGAATCGGTTAAGTGGTCATCAAAACTGACAGATCCGATAAAATAGAGATCTAAAAAATTCTTTTAAAAATCAGCGGCCGCCAGCAGAGGTGGCCTAAGCCCATTCCAGGGGCCATCCTCATACCCACAGCTCTGCTGGTGGTCGCTGATTTGCCTGCAGCTTTAGAACACATCTTCGATATTCGGCTGTCAGGCATTGTTTTCAGCATTCGAATCTTTGACGTCTTGACGCCATTTGCGAAACGCTGCAATAAAGGGACCGCTCCATAAAATAACGGTAATGGAATCACCCGGTATGCCGAAAACCAGTGCCGGGACCCAGGCACCGCCCAATCCGGCATTGTTGGCCGTCCCCGCGTCAACGATGCCTTCGATGTGTCCCGTGCCGTATTTTTCAGGCTCTTTTGAAAATTTTTTACTGACCGCATAGGCTATCCAGGCCCCGATATCGGCACCCGCACCAGGCAGAATCCCCACGAAAGTTCCGATCAGACCGGATCGGGCAATGTTGAGCTTGTATCGTTTTAACGTCTTTAATATCCCTGAAAACATTTGTTTTTTACAAAACAATTGTTGTCGTAGATTTATCAGAATATTTATGATCGAAATGCCCTCTTTTCTTGACAAAGAGCAACCGTTTGCTTTACTTTTGCCGCTATATCTTATAGGGATGGAGTGCCTTTTTTAACACTAACTAATGTTCTACGGAAGGAGGAGAAATGAAAAAACTTATAGCCATCTTGACAGCTGCACTTTTAATCTGCATGGGTACCGCTTTTGGCGAGGTAATAACGAAATTAAAAGCCAACAGCGACATTAGGATCGCCATTCTGGCACACTTCTCACATGTGCCCGCGTGGGTGCCGGTTCAGAAGGGTATCGACGATGCCGCTAAGTCTCTCGGTATCAAGGTTGAGGTTTCCGGCCCCTCGGATTTTAGTGTCGCCAAACAGGTTACCATGTTTCAAGGGAAGATAGCGGCGGGGGTTGACGCCATTGCCTCAACAATGCCCGATCCCCAGGCTTTTAACAATGTTACCCAGGAGGCCTTAAAACTCGGCATCCCGGTTATGTCTGTCAATGCAGATGCTCCGGAATCCGGCAGGCTTGCATATGTTGGCCAGAGCAACTTCATGGCAGGTTATAAGGTCGGGAAACACCTCACTGATCTGATAAAGGGTGGAAAGGTTATGATCGGCATCCACTCGCTCGGCGCCAAGAACCTTCAGGACCGCATCGACGGCATCAAGAAAGCGCTCGATGAGGGGGGTGACTTTGAATCAAAAGTCGTAGAGGTTACAACCAATCTCGTTAGAGCGCAGACGCTGGTTGAATCATGGTACCAGGCAAACAAAGACGCTGTCGCGATGCTCGGCGTCGAAGAAGTTTCCGGCATCGCTATTAAGAAGACCATCGAAAGAAATGAGCTGGGCGACAAGGTCATTGGCGCCAGTTTTGACCTAGTGAAGGACGTCGTACAGGGAATCAAGGACGGCACCATGACTTACACGGTTGACCAACAACTTTACATGCAAGGATACATGACTGTTCAGGCGCTTTACCTCAAGGTTCGCTACGATATCAGCCCGGCAGATATAGACACGGGTGCCACCATCATCGACAAGAGTAACATTGAAAGTGCCATGTTTCTCGCCGAGAATAGCTATAGGTAGATTGGGAAGTGGCTGAAACAATCTTAACAATAGAGAGCGTCTCTAAAAGATTCGGTGCAACTCAAGCCTTAAACAATGTCTCTTTCAATGTCGAAAAAAGCGAAGTTATAGGACTTGCCGGAGAGAACGGCTCCGGCAAGTCCACATTGATAAAGATACTATGCGGGGTCCACCAAGCCGATAGCGGGACAGTTGTGTTCATGGGAAAGGCGCACGCGCCCGAGTCACCCTCCCAAGCCGAAAGGGCTGGAATCAGCGTATTCCACCAGGAAATACCCATCTGCTACAACATGTCCGTTGCGGAAAATGTTTTTCTCGGTAATAGAATGCCTGTCAAACGCGGCATGCCGGATAAAAAATTTATGGTGCTGGAAACAAAACGCCTGTTCAGGGAACTTCTCGATGAACCCATCGACGCAACGAAATTGATGAGAAACTGCTCGGTGGCGGAAAGACAGATGGCGCTCCTAGTCCGTGCGCTTAGAAAGAGTGCTACTCTGGTAATTTTAGATGAACCTACGACCGCTTTAGCACCGGGCGAAGTGCAAAAGCTTATAACCATTATTAGGGGACTAAAAAATAAAAGCATTACGTTTATATTTATTAGCCATATGATGGACGAACTTATAGAAATATCGGATAAGGTGACCGTCCTGCGGGATGGTAAGGTGGTGGGCGAGTTTCTAAGAGGGGGATACAATCGTGATGAGCTTGCATCGTCGATTGCAGGAAAAACACTCGATGCAGATAAAAAAAAGATCAGAAAACTATCCGATAAAATAGCAATAGAGGTCAGCAATTACAGACTTGACGAGCAAGCAGAACCCATAAATATAGCTATAAAGTCAGGTGAAATATTCGGGGTGGCAGGACTAGCGGGCTCTGGCAGGTCGGACATCGTTCGGTCGCTGTTTGGAGCCCCGCCCGCTTACGACGGCCAGGTAAAGCTCTATGGTGAGGATATTTCGATCAAATGCCCTCAAGACGCTATTCAACAAAGTATCGGCTACTTGCCCGAAGATAGAAAAACCATGGGGCTATTTTACGCTCAAGATGTCAAATTCAATCTCGGTATTGCCAATTTGGATCAGTGGATTGAAAATGGTGTGGTAAACCTTCGCAAATTGAAACGTCTGTCGGAAAAATTTGTTGGCATGTTCAACATCAAAATGGCAGGTATCAGCAGCAAAATAACGAGCCTTTCAGGCGGCAATCAACAAAAAATTCTGCTGTCTCGTTGGCTGGCTATTCAGCCCAAGGTATTGCTTATGAATGAGCCCACGCGGGGTGTGGATATTGGCGCTAAACAGGAGATAAAGGAAATAATCAGGCAGATGGCCTTAGAGGGAGTTACGTTTATGATAGCCTCCGCAGAGATAGAGGAGCTCATAGCGCTCAGCGACAGAATTTTGGTCATGAACACCCGCGCTCCTAACTGTATATTGGCAGGCAAGGAAATGACAAAAGAAAAGATAGTCGAAGCATCTGCTTAGGGATCTGAAAAATGACGAAGCAGGCAAAAGCTGAGAAGCGTTCCTTAAGACTTGCATTCGGCGGCAGAGATGTCGGCGTTCTTGTCGCGAATATACTTATTGCCATCGTTTTCAGTTTTCTTGCGGGCGGGTATTTCTCATCTTACACCTTGCTTTTACTCCTAAGGCAAACATCTGAGGTGGGCATCATCGCAATGGCAATGACAATCCTGATCGTCTGTGGTGAATTTGATCTCTCAGTTGGCGCTATATATGCAGTTGTGGGAATCATCACCGGCCTGCTCTTCCAGAATTTTGGCGTGAATTTGTTTCTTTCGGCGACTGCCGCCATGGTCCTGGCGCTTTTCCTCGGATACTTAAACGGGCTGTTGATAACTAAAACCGGAATGCATTCATTCATCGGAACCCTAGCCACCATGATGGTTTTCCGCGGCATAGCAATGGTCAGCACGGGGGGCAGACCCGTAAGCTCTCTGCCTAAAATGCCCTTTTTCACCATATTTGGAGAGGGGATGATTTTTGACATCATACCGGTACCCATCTTGTGGCTTCTTGCCATGTGTGTCTTTCTCTTTTTTATCCTTCACAAAACATCTTTTGGCGTAAAAGTTTTCGCCACTGGCGATAACAGGGAGGCGGCAGAGCTTGCCGGCATCGACACCATCACCATTAAGCGATACTGTTTTATGCTGACAGCCTTTTCCGCTGGAATAGTTGCCTTCACTTCCATAGGCTTCCTTCGAACAGCCACACCTACCCAGGGCCAGGGGCTTGAACTGGAGGCTATTGCGGCAGCTGTAATTGGCGGTACATCCATGATGGGCGGTGTGGGAAGCATTTTTGGCTCTTTTTTGGGCGCACTCATTATGGCGCAGGTCAGAACGGGACTGGTTTTGATGGGAACGGACGCCTTTGTTCAGGATGCGCTGGTTGGGCTTGTCATAGCACTTGCAGTTATCATTAACGTTCAACTAAGCAAAAAGAACAGTGTTTGATAAAATATAAAAATGATCAATTCTAAAAAACAATTTGATTTGTTCTCCATCGGCAGAGTCTCAATGGACCTTTTCGCCCAGCAGATAGGTGCTGAATTTGCAGATGTTCAAGGGTTTGATACCAGTGTGGGTGGCAGCCCGGTCAATATAGCCATTGGCGTGAGCCGGCTGGGATTACGATCCGGTGTTTTAACCGCTGTCGGTCAAGACCTTGTGGGCGATTTTGTGTTGCGCTACCTGGCACGGGAGAGCGTGAATACCGAGTTCATTTATCGCAAACCCAACACCCAGACCGGTTTGGCCATCGTTGCGGTCCAGCCGCCGGATCGGTTTCCTTTGGTATTTTACCGTGAAAATCCGGCCGATATCCAAATAACTGTTCAAGATGCTCAAAATTTACCCTTTGACCAGATACGCACTTTTATGATTTCGGGAACGGCACTGAGTCGGGGCAGCTGTCGCGATGCGGTGCTGTATGTTGCCGAGCGTTGCCGCGCAAGGGGCGTTACGACATTTATGGATTTGGATTTACGGCCCGATCAGTGGCAAGAACCCTGGGACTTCGGTCTGAACATTCGAACAATACTACCTAGTGTGGATGTGATTATCGGCACTGAAGAAGAGTTTTTCGCCCTACTGGACCCGGATCCGGTAAAAATCATGGAAGGCAAACCGGTTAGCCGTGCCCAACGTGAAGCACTTCCATCATTTCTGGCAGATTTACTTCGTTCTGGTCACGGCGGGCGCACGTTGGTAGTCAAACGTGGCGAACGGGGTGTTAGTGTGTATCGTTCTAAGAATGATGTTATTCACAATGCAGGATTTAAAGTGGAAGTCCTCAACACGGTGGGAGCCGGGGATGCTTTTGCCAGCGGCCTGATCTACGGTTATCTTCAGGGGTGGGATTGGGAGCGATGCTGCCAGATGGGCAATGCCTGTGGCGCTTTGACCGTAACGCGGCACGGATGTTCCGCGGTTTTTCCGACCCGCCTGGAAGCTATTGACTTTATTGATAGCCATGGCGGTTTTTAACAATTTACCGAGATCGACGGCCTGCACCGAAATGATCAGTGCTTATCATAATAATAACAGGAGGCATTATTCATGGGAACCATCAGACTCACAATGGCTCAGGCTCTAGTAAAATTTCTCGACAATCAATATATCGCTGTTGATGATGCAGAAATCAAATTCGTGGAGGGAGTCATCGGCATTTTCGGGCATGGTTGCGTGGTGGGGCTGGGAGAGGCGCTAGAAGAAAAGGATCACCAGCTTAAGTTCTACCAGGGACATAACGAACAAGGTATGGCCCATGTGGCAATTGCCTTTGCCAAGCAGCACAAACGTCAGAAAATTATGGCCGTTACCAGCTCCATCGGTCCCGGTGCTCTGAACATGGTCACCGCCGCCGGCACGGCAACCGTCAACCGGATCCCGGTACTCTTTTTGCCGGGCGATATCTTTGCCTGCCGTCAGCCGGATCCGGTCCTACAGCAGATTGAACAATTTTATGACTTTAATATTACCGCCAACGATGCCTTTAAAGCCGTAACCAAATACTGGGATCGCATTATCCGACCCGAACAGTTGATGACCGCCGCCATCAATGCCATGCGGGTACTCACCGACCCCGCCGAAACCGGAGCGGTTTGTCTGTGTCTGCCCCAAGACGTTCAGGCCGAGGCCATCGATTATCCGCTCAGTTTTTTTAAACGCCGGGTGCACCGTCTAACGCGACGACCCTTGGAAGTCGGCGCTACGCGCCAGGCAACCGAACTGATCCGGCGTAAACAAAAGCCCATGCTAATTTGTGGAGGCGGGGTCCGCTACTCTGATGCCGGCGCAACATTGGCCGCGTT
>Ga0316196_10001176_pt1 | contig 11288 bp, 16 predicted proteins | sample Eddsed2cm_MG_FD_204938 | JGI IMG/M metagenome (GOLD analysis project Ga0316196, IMG submission 204938) | Coastal sediment microbial communities from Maine, United States - Eddy sediment 2 cm | ecosystem: Environmental > Aquatic > Marine > Coastal > Sediment | place: USA: Maine | collected... | reverse complement strand
TGCTCGCACTTTCAAGGGTCTGCGGTAGCATCGTTTAATCCACAGCAATCACATAGTGAGACGTATCTTGTACTTCCTCTAACGGTTTTGGAGGCGTGAAAGGCTGACAAATGAAAGAAGACGCTCGCACTCGCACTCAGGCGCTTGACGTCGAAGAACCCTTGATACTGAGCGCGCCGATCGCAAAGGCCATGGCAGAGCACACGTGCGGCAGTGATCCTTTAACGCGCGGAAGTTGTGCTTGGTATCATGGTTTTTGGCAATACATTCGGCTTCTAGGCCTTGGTGCGGCGCCTTCCGTCCACTCAGCTTTTCTGCTTCCAACCTTGAGGCGTTTGGCAACAACGGGCGAGTTTGGACGCGTATTGATCTCTGGCTCCGCTGACTATTCTATGCTGGCGCACGTGGTTTCCGCCTACCGGGGCGAAGTTGCATCTTTGCAGCCGATGATTGTAGATGTCTGCGACACACCGCTCAATTTAAACCGATGGTATGCGGAACGTTTTGCGATAGACATTGATACGCGACGCTGCGATATTCGACAATTCGAGCATTCCCGCCGATTTGATTTGGTTTGCACGCATGCCTTTCTCGGGTATTTCTCCACTAATGAAAGGTCCCAGGTCGTAAGGAAATGGTGGGAATTGCTGAGGCCGGGCGGGAAAGTTATAACGATCCAAAGAACCCGTCCCGCGGCAGGACAGCGAGCGCTGCGTTTTACGCAGGCACAGCGGGAGTCATTCGTAAATCGGATTGCCCAAGTCGCTGAGGAGGACCAACGGCTCGACGAAGACACCAAAAAATGGGTGGTGACCGCTGCCCAAGAATATGCTGAAAAATTCTGGACGCATCCGATCAACACTGAAGGAGAACTGGCCCGTCTTTTTGAAGAAGCCTCGTTCCATATTGAAACTCTCGACAAAGCCGTCTCGGCTCCACAGGCAGAGAGTGGCTTGTCTGGTCCTACCATGCCGATGCAGGCGGAGTATGTATTCGTGGTAGCCGTACGGCAATGATTGATTAAGTTACGTTACCCCGGATGGAGATAATGAAATGACAGTTGACCCTTACCTGAACCAACTAGTACAGGCCAACGCTCCCTACTGGGGCGGTGAGGCAGAAGTGGTTCGTCGTTATTTGAACTCGGATCGGCGAAGCAAAGAGGGGGACCGTGTCTGGTTGGAGCGACAAATGTATAAGGAGTTTTGGGATGGTTTCGTTCCGCCGCTGGAAAAGAAACTGGTCAACTATGAAAAGCTAGAGGACGATTTTTCGCGCAAGGAGCTCTTGGCAGCCGCAGAGTTAATGTACGAAGAGCTGGCTCATTATTGCGTATTTGCAGATGTCTACGAACAGATTGTCGGCGATGCTTCCGTTCCCAATCCCACACTACTCAAGAAGAGTGGCCAGTGGCCGGAGAATGTTCAGCTGATGCAGTTGCGAGAAGAACATAAAGCAGAATACGGTGATATCGGATTTCGTGCACACGCCTTCACCGAAGGAGGATACTGTACGCTTTACACGGAAGGTATGAAGTTGCGCGGCCGCGGCGGTATTGACGATATGATCGCCGATGCTTGTGCGGCGGTCTATGAAGACGAGTTCGACCACATGCTTCTCGGTATCAGTCAAGTCGGCTCGGGGCTGGCATCAGAGGAATGGGAAAGATTAACCCGACTCACCGTGGAGCAAATGCGTTATCGCATAAAGATGCGTAATGCCCAGTTCGGTTATCCGGTAGATGCGAAGACCGAAAGCGCACTTTGCGCCGGTGATTGTGAGCCGATCCCTTTCGATTTTGAAAGGGCGGCATTGGCCTAGCGAAGTAGCTTGCCAATGCTTCTTGCCAACCGAAAATTAATCGTAATCTATGATGTAGCCGACGCATCCGATGCCTTTCGATGAAAATCACGGGGTTACGCAGCGGGTCGGGAGTGGACTCGACGAAAGCTTCAACAACTTGGACCCGGTAATTAAATTTCGGTAAACCACCGCCTCTGGCGGTGACACACAAAGAGGCTCTGCCGTTCCAGCGTGCAGAGAAAATAATGGCCTCCATGAACCGACAAGTTCTTAATAGGAGGCCATTATGAGAGCGTGGCAAAGCCAAGCTCACGTTAAGCATTATTGCAAATATCAGGTGGTATTCGTGCCGAAATACCGGAAGAACTCGCTATACGGCACATAGAGAAAGGATGTCGGCGGAATACTCAGAGAGTTGTGTGGTCAGCACGGAGTGGAGTTGATGGAGGGCTATGCGATGACCGACCATATCCACATGTTATTGATGATTCCGCCGAAGTTAAGTGTGGCGAATACAGTCGGCTTTCTGAAAGGGAAGTCTGCGATTCGGATATTAAGGGACTGTTGGCAGGTGAAAAGAAATTGCACGGGGCGGTACTTCTGGGCCAGAGGGTATTGCGTCAGCACCGTAGGCTTGGATCAGCTGATGATTCGCGAGTACATCAAGAATCAGGAGCGCGAAGAAAAGCGCCAAGAGCAAATGAGAATGGAATGGCTTTAAGTCATCGGAAACCCGCCATTCTCTCCTCCCGGTTTTCGTGGCTGCTATGTCTGTTCTTGCGGAGCTGCTGTCGTTCATATCCATAATCTGAACGGCAGCAGTGGGTTTGCGGCCGAAAGCCGCGATAGCAGAGTAACGCGATCTGACACCCCGGCCACCGCGCCGGGCAATGGCCGGAATGTGTCGGTTGCAGCCCCTCACCGATGATCGGGTGAAGCGCCATCTTACAGCCCAGCCGCCACTCCGGCTTATGTCTCTTCTGGGTCGACTACGGACCATTGCACCGCACAAATAACCGTCAGCTTTCGAGTATGGGGCGTTAGGCGGAATAGCTGACGTTCCTGGCAGCATCGGCTACCGCTGCAACCGACACAAAGCGACCTTTCGAGTAGCTTGCCGTTTCACCTGACGACGCCAATCCGAACCCCACTTCATCAGCTACTTGCAACCCTCGAACCCGAGCTTGCTTTGTCATGGGTTGCATCCGCACTTGGGTCATTCTTCCTCGGGTTCGTTCGGCTCCGGTTCCGGTGGCGGGCAATTCGGACCCGAGCAAATAGAGACGCTCCCATCATCAGCATTGGCAACAGCTGCTATCAACCCAATTCCGACCGCAACAGCAGCCACAACATGCCAATCAAGGCCTTGCCCGTCTTCAGCTTCAGTATTGCCATCCTGGTTCAGGTATTGCGGGGGACTAAGAGGAACTCCGTTCAACATCACGACGGGCTTGTTCTCGGGCCCAGACTGGACATGTAGCCCGGCCTCTTGAGCGTCGCTGGCGGGCAGAAATTCCTGCTTGAACTCACTTTGGAATACTGGTTTGGCACTCAGGCCGAATATTGTTTCGCCTTCCCCAAACGGTAGCTGGATATATGCACCAAACTCGAAATCAACGGCTGAAGCGACTGAAGCGCAGCTAAGCAGTGCTGGAATCAGTTTTGCGGTCGCGAGTCGCTTCATGTGGCGCTGGCCGTCACAGTGTTGGCATCAGGGTATCGAGTATCGATACAAAGCGTGATCGACGCAAGCGGCAGCAATCAGAGTCAGCTGTAATACCATCTCGGCAGTCGTGGCGTCTGCAATTGGCCCAGGCCGTGTGAAAACATTTTTGGACCGTTTAACGATGGCCAAGAGCCCAGCTAAGACCGTCAGCACCGGTTGAGGCGCTGTTAGCTGGTCACTGCCGACTTCACGGATCTGATTTCGCACAGCATGGAATCGGCTCTTAAGCGCGCATAGGACCGCTCCAGGACGGCAGTTTTCGAAGGAAGCGGGCCTTCAGGCCCTCAATGCCGTCAGCAGCGTACCGACGCCCAGGATGTTCATCACCCGTTTGAGATTGTAGGCGAGGACGTGGAGACTCATCTCCCTGCGCACTCGCGGGAGCGTCTTGGTAAGGAACTGTATCGGCAGAAAATGAAGGCCCAGTTCGATGAGTTAATGGCAGATGTCGACAAACTCAGAGCCAAGGCGTCTGGGGCATCGGCAGATGCGAAGCTGAAGCTGGCCCAGGATGTCAAGGATCTGGAAGTGAGAATCGACGAGGGTAAGGCAAAACTGGCCGAACTCGCAGATGCGAGCGAGGATCGATGGGATTCGGTCAAGGAAGGCTTCGAGTCAGCCTGGGGGACACTGAAGTCCGCCGTCAAGGATGCCTCGGCAAAATTCAAGGACTAACCGCAATGTTGCATGAGTAGCGCAGTTTCGGGTGACACACGCCGATTAATACCCTTGGTTTTGGTGGTTTCGCTGTTGGAGGCCTGCCGAGGCGGTGAAAGTGGCGTCAAAGAAGCGGTGAGACACCTTGAAAGCTTCTTGTCGATCGATTTTGGCGGCTGCGAGGCGAACGCCTCCCTGCGCTGTCACCGCATAGCCGGCGATGGTGGACGGTCGGGTCGTTACGCCGGCTGTAGCCTGGCGGCGACGTGGGCAAACAACCTCTGATAAGGGTAGGCACTCGACAGGAGGAAGCGGATGCGACGCGTGTTGCGGGTGATCACGGCGCCGATCTTTAAGAGCTTCAAGCGGATCGTGCCGACATAGGCATTTGCCAGCTCGGTGCCGTCGAGCGCGAGACGGCGGATGGCCTCGAGCAGAGTGTAGGCCAGGCTTGAGAGCAGCAGACGAAACTGATTGGGCCACCAGGCATGGCAGCTGGTGCGGTCGGCGAAGAGGTCGAGTTGTTGCTCTTTGATGCGGTTCTCCATCTCGCCGCGCGCGCAATACAGTTGGTCGTAGAGATACTGTGCCTGCGCCTTCAGGTTGGTGACCAGATAGCGCGGATTGCTTCCCTGCGTCGTATGTTCTGCCTTGACGATGATGCGCCGGCGCCGATCCCACGTCCTTGCCGCGTAATACATCACATGGAAGCGGCGTTGCTTCCGCCCGGTGCGCTGGAAGTGTTGCTCAGCCGCGTCGATGAACGGCTTTGCCTGGGCATCAAGGCGCTTATTGGTGGCTATACCAATCAGGTAATCGACGCTGTGTCGTTCGCACCAGCGCAGCATCTTCCAGCGGCAAAAGCCCGAATCGGCGCGCAGCAGGATGCGGACCTTGGGCCAAGTCTGGCGCAAGCGTTTCACCAGAAGGGCGAGGATCGCCCAGGCGTGCTTGGCGCCGATGATCTTGCTCGGGCGCAGGTAGCTGACCAGGAGTTGCTTGCCGCAGAAAACATACAGCGGGAGGAAGCAGTAATGGTCATAGTAGCCGTGGAAGAAGCGGCCCTCTTGCTGGCCGTGCACGGCGTCGTCGGTGGCATCGAAATCGAGGATCAGGCGCTTTGGCGCACGACGGAACGAGGCAATGAATTGCTCGACCAGCACCTCGTGTAACCGCCAGGCCGTCGCCCGGTCGGTGCGGTTTTCCCAGCGGCACAGGGTCGAGGCACTGGCCAGCACGTTATCCTGCCCAACCGCCGTTTGTAGTGCCAGATCGTGGCGCAGGGTGTGATGGTCATTCAAGTCTTCGTAACCCAGTGCCAGGCCAAAGAGCCTTTGCCGGATCAGGCTATCCAGACCGTGCGCACAACTGGCTCGGCGTCGAGGATCATGCAGGGCCTTGGCAACGGCCATGCTTAATCCCAGCCGACGATCGGCCTGTTGCAGCAGCAACACACCCGCATCGCTGGTGATATCACCGCCGTCAAATGTCGCTTCAACACGGCGGCGTTTACAGACTGGAAAGTCAAACGACTCTTGGGTACATTCTGTCACGGGCAAAGCCCTGTTCGATTTCGGTGTAAGCAACTGAATCTTATCGAACTACACGGGCTTTGCCCTTCTTAATTGGTGCAATATTGCGGCTAGAAGCTGCCTAACGAATAAGGCTAGAACTGGTTGCAGCGGACGGTACTTCGTACCGCCGCTGAACCGAAACGGTAGGTTTCAGAAAATCTGAACATATTTTACAACTACAGAGGCAAAACTATGGATATAACAGGATTGGTGATTTTTTTAGCAATTGGTGCCATAGCAGGCTGGTTGGCTGGCACTTTAATGAAAGGGGGTGGCTTTGGTCTGCTCGGTAATATCGTTGTCGGCATTATAGGCGCAGTAGTTGGGGGCTTTGTATTTGGTTTACTAGGCATTTCTGCGGGAGGGCTAATTGGTTCAATTATTACAGCAACTGCTGGGGCCGTCTTATTGCTATTTGTTGTTGGTCTAATTAAAAAGGCATAACCTAAAATCGTTCAAGCCGGGTTTAGCTAGGAGCGGCCCTAAGCCGATGGTGAGGAGGCCGTCTGCTTCATGCGCATTGCGGACCTCGAAAAAAGCTGGCAATTTGATCGCAAAGCGACCCGAGCGGGAATTCAGCTAACGTGCTGCGACCATCCAAATTTCGGCCAAACCTGTCGGTGGAGATCCAACCCGGCAGCGACTGCAATGGATTGGTAACCGGTCGTAGGCCAGGAAATCCGATCAAACGGCGGCTTTTTGAACTCCTGACCGGCAGGCCCCGACACATTGCAGACTAAGACTAGCCGGAATATCTCACCGCACCAGCTGTCCCCGGTAAAGGACACTGGCCCGGCTCAGCCGGCCGAAGCCAGCGAGAAAAAACGACTGCGCTAATTCAGCATGGGTCAATAGCGGTCTGGATGGACCGGTCACGGTAATGTGGCGAACTCCGGCCTATGGTTTCGGTCTATCATCCAGACCGTGCCCACCTCCGAAAATAGCCGTTTACTATAAAAGCGAACCGGACAGCGAACGACGTAGCCGGCTAATCAGGACCGTGGGACCGACTGCAAGTTGTTTATGATCCACCAACAAGCCAGAGGTACACAATGAGTGAAAATCCAGCCAACATGAACCGCCGCCGCGCGCTTGGTATTCTCGCCGCTGCAGTGACCGTCGTGCCGGTGAGCAGCCTGATTGGGGCGCGCCGCGCAATGGCCGCAGATCTGCCACAGGTATCCGAGAGTGATCCCATCGCGCTCGGCCTGAAATACAAACATGACGCAACCCAGGCCCCGCGCGCCGACAAGGCCGGCAAGGCCGCCGATCAACAGTTCTGCAGTAACTGTCAGTTCATTCAGGGTGCAGGCGACTGGGCGCCGTGCTCGCTATTCCCCGGCAAAGCGGTCAACGCCAAAGGCTGGTGCACGGCGTGGGTACCAAAGGCCGGGTGATTCCCGCCTGCCAGCTGCGCGGATGGCGACATGGACGTGTCTAATCCGCGCGCTGCGAAGATTGCCGGCGGTCGCCAGTACTGCTTGGTGGCGATCCCCTCAAGCAGCTACCGACACCAAGCGGTCACGCAATAGCCACGCCAAAGTCGGCTACTCGGAACCTCATTCTTGCCCCTCGTGAAGCCGCTAGGAAACGGGTTTACACTAGTCGCATGATGATCCAATGGAGACTTAGCATGAAATTTCAACTATCGGTTCTTATTCTTTCATCGGCATTATTGATGACAGCTGGCACTTCTTCCGCAGACCAGGATAAGAAGGGGTACGGTGCTGGTGGAGTGCGCGCAGAACATGCGAGCGAACAGGGCCTCGAAAAAGGAAAAGCATGGGCCGGTTCAAAGGAAAAGGACGAAAAGCCGACTAAGGAAAAAAAGGAAAAGAAAGAGAAGAAGCAGAAGAAGGATAAAAAGGAGAAAAAGAACAAGGAGCCAAAGGGTTAATCAAGTCCCGACTACTACAGCTGAACCGACTGGCTAGTTCCGCTTATGGCCGGTTTCACTCATGACTGACCTAGCAGCAAAGGTCAGCTTGTGAGTGAAAGCGCCAGTTAGCCGACCCCCTGATGGAATGCATCCCGGCAGTCGAACGAATCAATCAGGGGACGACCCGAATATGCGCACAACAGACATTCGCAAATCGAGTCGGGGCGGTGTCGGACCGGTTTAATAGAGGATGGCCGGGAACGGCAGGAGACACACTCCGGTCATTGCCGGATTCGGTCTCCGCGGTTGCAGTATGCTCTTCACTCAGGTGTGGGCGGACGCCGGAGTCGACAGACCGCTGCCGATTACAGATATCAACCCAAGAGACTGTAGTTTCATCGATAGCGGACGTTCCTGTTCGGGGCATTCGACATGCACTCCATCGAGAAACAGCAGATGGAAGTAAAGCACCCGCCACTGTCGTTGCTCGGCAACTCGTAGCCAGACAGCGGGCAGTGGAGGCGGGCGGGATCCAACGTCCTACGCGATTCGCGGTCGCGTCGTCGGGTTGCAGATTTCCTTGGCCTCTTTCCCCGCGAGTCCAAGGGGCTGATCAGCTAAACGGCGCGAAGAGATGATCGCCCAGATTACGGTTCAAGGTGTCGGCGGCCTAGCGGTCAACAGAACACGACGCCGGCGCGCGACGTCAGTGGGTCCGTTTGGGTCAGCGAATGCGGGTCAATTCCAGTGAGCGTCAGGGAGCAGCCGCAGGTCGCATCACCAGCTGACATGCAAAGCGACAAACGGCAGATCATCAAGGCGTTGCTGCGTCAGGCTGATGGAAAGGGAAAGACGGCCGCCTTATCGAGCCGGCGCGAGACAATGCCTTCGAAACCTACGGCGAGGTCCTCGACCTGTATCCAGAGCACACAGGGGCCAAGCGAAGACTCTTGCAAATCGGACGTATCAGCGCCGCCGACAACCTGTTTCTGTCTGCCGAGGCCCTGTCGCGACAAGGCAAGATCGCCGCGGCCCGGCGAATGATCGCAACGGGTTTGAAGATGAACCCGGACGATGACCGCTTATTGCGGCTGGAGAAAGCGCTCGATTTCGAGCAATAGCATGTGCGGTCGAGGGTTGTGGGGAGGCGGGATCCCAACCATACTTAGTGACCCGGGCGGCGCAAATCATGACTGGCGAATTGCGTGTCGATAGATTCGTGTCAACCCAACGGAGAACAACCAAAGGAGCTATTAGGGTGAAATCAAGCCTCATCGTTGTCGCATCGACCTTGCTGCTGTTTACTTTCCCACTGAGTGCGCAGGAGGGAGGAAAGATTTACGAAGCAACGTCCAACTCGAACGTTAGGGCCGCGCCGACAACGAATTCTCAGAAGATCGGTTTCCTTAAGAAGGGTAAGCGCGTCAAGGTGATCGGTAGCGCCGCGGGGGGAAACTGGCACCAAGTGCGGTTGAACAGCGGGCAGATGGGCTTCGTCTACGGTAAGTTACTCGAGACGACCGATGGTGCGGGTTCGTTGGAACCGAATGCCCCCAGCATGTCGGGGGGGCCGACGGTAGCGCCCGAGGATGCATTCGCTTACATCATCTGGCCGCACGACGGAGAGGTGATACCGGGAGGGGATTTCGTCGTCCTGTTCGGGCTCCACGGGATGGGTACCGCGCCCGCCGGCGTAGACAAGGCCCAAACCGGGCATCATCATCTGCTGATTGATACCGAGCTGCCGCCGTTGGATCAGCCGATTCCCGCAGACGACAACTTTGTACACTTCGGGCGCGGGCAGACCGAGTACCATTTGGTTCTGCCCAAGGGCACGCACACGCTGCAGTTGCTGCTCGGAGACGCCGACCACATTCCGCACACACCACCGGTTATGTCCGAGCAGATCAAAATTATCGTGCCGTAAGGCAGCGTTACGAGGATCGGGCGCAGGTTCTCCAAGCGCTTTTAAGGCAGCGATCGGACGACGCGTAAACCGTGCAGGTAATAGCGCACGTCCCGGTCGTAATGGTGGCGGCGGGTCGTTCGCATATAGTCGGAATCCAGGTTCCAGCTTCCACCACGCAGAACGCGCGCGAGACAATCTCCACGAAGCCAAGCGGAGCCGTCGGTAGGCGCACCTTTGTAAGAGCGATTCACACAGTCCATGGTCCACTCCCATAGATTGCCGTGAACATCATAGAGCCCGAAGGGGTTGGGTGCGAAGGAAGCAACCGCAGTGGCGCCCTGCCCGTCCCGGGAGCTACCGCAATCACGGCAATTCGCGTTGGCCTTACCGGCCTCGTCCCCCCACCAGAACTTGCTTGCCCTCCCGCCGCTGGCGGCGTACTCCCACTCTGCCTCCGTAGGCAACCGGTACGGATTGCCAGTCTTCCTGCTGAGCCACGCGAGATACCGTTGCGCGTCGACCCAGCTCAGATTACCGACCGGAAGGCTATCGTCACCGTTCGCCTTAGGGCTGAAGCTGCAATCGCCCTCGCGGACACAGGCGTTCCACTCACGGATCGTCACCTCGTGCATACCAATCGCGAATGGCCGTGTGAAGGTTACCGCGTGTCTCGGCTTTTCGTCCGGGCGATGCCGGTCAGAGCCCATCAGGTAGTCTCCCGCGGGCACGACGACCATCCGTGGGCAATCGTCGCAATCCTGAAACTCGCTCCCAGTCGACGTCGCCGCTGCGCCAGGTGCCGTCCCGGCGGATTGGTCGTAGGCGTCCGCCTCACTGCCGGTTGCGGTCCCTTCAGAGACATCGCTGCCATCCGGTGCGGATCCGTCGGTTTCCTCGGCGGAATCGGATTCGCCTTGCACCTTGAGCTTTCTGACGCGTATCTCCGCGAGACGCGCAAAGCGGCCCTCTGGAAAGGCGGATAGGTAGGCTTCGAATTCAGCCGGATCGTTGCTGTTCTTGATGGTTTCCCAGAACGCGAGCTCTTCCCAGAAGGCCCGCTCGCCAGCGGTGCGCGGCGATTCGGAAGAATCCGCGTGGGCCCAATTCCCGGGAATACCACCTATGCAGAGATCGAGTCCCAGGCACAGGATAATTAGCGCTCTCGAAGCGATTGACACGTCAAATTGCCCTATATCTCGTCCGATATTGCGATGTTGCATTTCCGCCTGAGCAGCAATGCCGGCGGAGATCGTAATATTGCAAGCTCTATGTATACAGCCAGCTTAGTACATTCGAAGCGTAGCCGTGCTCTTGGTGCGAAGCGGGAGAGGTCCCAGTCAAGTTGCTTACGAAGCCTGTTGACGAACGCCATTAGTCGCTGCGTTGCCGCCCGGATCATCTAGGTGACGGAACGCAAGATCCATCCACGGTTTGCGTCGACCGATGGTTTCGCTCGCCTGCGAACATGGAATCGGACTCAAATGTAAGTTAAGGTGTACAGCGATGATGTCGTGCCGAACGTCCGACAGCTGGTTCGGCAACAACGGGTTGCGGACGTGCGTAGATCCCTTGCCAAGCAGCCTGCAAACGAGGAGTTTGGTATCGATTGCCACGACCCCGACAAATCCCACAAAAACCCTTGACCTCAGCTGTCATGCGACTCGTTGCCTAATGAAAACTAAAAACTTCAGTTACTTAAATTACAGGGTAAAAAAGTGTTAATGCAGTTTGAATATTCTG
>Ga0316196_10001167_pt1 | contig 11330 bp, 11 predicted proteins | sample Eddsed2cm_MG_FD_204938 | JGI IMG/M metagenome (GOLD analysis project Ga0316196, IMG submission 204938) | Coastal sediment microbial communities from Maine, United States - Eddy sediment 2 cm | ecosystem: Environmental > Aquatic > Marine > Coastal > Sediment | place: USA: Maine | collected... | reverse complement strand
CGCACCATAAAACTGTGATTAGCCGGGTTGGCAAAAGGGTGCACGGTAATTCCATCAATTGCCAGCGCACTGCCATCTTCGAGCAGCAATACCTGTGCCTGACCTCCACGCCGCAGGTTGCCAATGATAGATTGCGGGATGTACGCATTGACACGCAGCTGGCCCGGAACATATCCCGTCATGAACGGTTCCCCCGGGCGAATGGATTCACCCGGCTCGACGTGACGGGCCACCACGACGCCGCTGTAGGGAGCACGAACTACCGTATGCGCCAGCTGTTCTTCGGCCTGGTCGAGGTCGGCCTCGGCCGAGCTAAGGCGTGCCTGCGCCGCCTTGAGGCTGGCGCTGGTTTTGTCAAAACTCGACTGCGAGATCAATTTGCGTTGCTGCAAGTCTTTACTGCGCTCGTATTCCAGACGCATTTCCTGCAGGTTGGCGTTTGCTTCCGCGAGCACAGCGCGAGCCTTTTCCCGGCGGGCGCGGTATTCCAGGTCGCGGATTCGCAGCACAACCTCGCCCTGCTTCACCCTGTCGTCAACATCGAAATTGACCGCTTCGATCTTGCCCGTGATCTCGGCCGATATCGTCGCCTGCTGGCGAGCCTCTACCACAGCATCGGTCTGGTAGGTAAGCGGCATCGAGACAGGCTTGACGACAACCGTCGGCAACTTACCCGCGTCGGCTGGCGACATCGCAATCGAAGCAAGTCCAAACAGAATACATCCGTAGAGATAGCGCATGGCAGACTCCGCCTTATGAATGACAAATTGAATCTATATTAGCAAATTCTAATATAGATTCAATTCCACCTGCGAGGTATTATTCATCGTTGGCAATGAAACTTGTTGATCTGTGACACCAATACGGCAAAACCACTATCTGCTGATCCTTGCGCTCGCCCTGTCCGCCTGCTACCTGTGCACCGCGGCATCGGCATCCAATCAGCTGGCAGGCCACCCTTCTCCTTACCTCGCGCTGCATGCCGACGATCCGGTCCACTGGAAAAGCTGGCAGGCCGAGGCATTTAGCGAAGCGCGTGCCAGCAATCGACTGGTGCTGGTGTCTGTGGGTTACTTCTCCTGTCACTGGTGTCATGTGATGCAACAACAAAGCTACCAGGACGCTGAAACCGCCGAGTTTCTCAACCGTAACTTTATTTCGGTCAAGGTGGATCGCGAACTCGAACCCGATCTCGACCAGCGTCTGATCACTTTCGTTGAACAGGTGCGCGGGGTCGCGGGTTGGCCCCTCAACGTCTTTATTACCCCCGACGGCTACCCCCTGACCGGATTCACCTATCTGCCACGCGATGACTTTCTGCGCCTTCTGCAGAAACTGGATCAACAATGGAAGCAGAATGACGTTGCACTGAGTGCCTCGGCCCGCGAATTTTTTGAATTGGGAACGCAGCATCCCGATGGCCAGCTCGAAAATCAGGCGATTTCGACCGCAACGCTGGTCGATGCTTTCGTCGTCGACGCGATGCGCAACGCGGACGACCTGCAGGGCGGCTTCGGCGATACCAGCAAGTTTCCCAACGTACCGCAACTCAACGCCCTGATCGACAGCCTGGAACTCGCACCCAACGGGGATTCAGAAATCACCGAATTCGTGCAGCTGAGCCTGGATATGATGGCATCACGCAACCTGAAAGATCACATCAACAACGGATTCTTTCGCTACACCACCGATCCCGACTGGCATACACCCCATTTCGAGAAAATGCTCTACGACAATGCGCTGCTGGCGGCGCTTTACCTCAAGGCTCACCGCATCTGGCCCCGGCAAGATTACGCAACGATCGCCCTGCAGACACTCGATTTTGTCGAATTGCAGCTGAAACATCCCCAGGGTGGCTACATGTCCAGTCTGTCGGCTGTCGATAGCGATAATCGCGAGGGCGGAGCCTACCTGTGGAGCCATGAGCAGCTTGCCGGACTGCTCGATGCGACCGAACTTGCACAACTGCAGCAACACTGGGTGCAGGCATCCGTTGCCGACGGGTTGCTGCTGCGTCCGACGTCCACTGCAAACAATGCGGTGCAATCCATCGTGAACCGTAGCATCCGGCTCAAATTGCAGGCGCGTGGTACGCGCCGCATGCCGGTCGATGACAAGCGCCTGGCCAGCTGGAATGCGATGATGCTGAATGCACTGACGCTGGCAACGGATGTTGACGCGCGTTTTGCCGGGCGGGCGAAGGCCCTGTACCAGATCATGCGCGAACTGTTCATGGTCGACGGCTCCCTGATTCGGTTTGCCGGTAATGCCGATATTGCTGCCGCCGTATTCGAGGACTACGCGCAAACAGCCATTGCTTTTTTGCGCTACGGCCAGCGCTTTAACGACGCTCAGGCGATAAAACTGGCGCGCCACCTGAGCGAACGCGCCCATGCTGTTTTTCTGCAGAATGGTCGCTGGCAGGCAAAAGCACAGTCGTTGATACCGATCGCGCCGGGCAAATGGGTGATAGAAGACCTGGTATTTTACTCGCCGATGACGCTTTGGCTGGAAGCCGCCCTCGCCGCACCGGAACTCGATGCAAAAGTGCGCAGCAGTGCGACCGGGATGATGCAACGGGTTACTCGGGAAATGCTCGACCGGCCTTATTATCATGGCAGTTTTATTCTATTGCGTGCGAACAGCCAGCGCTGAAGCAAGCGAGAAAAGGCCCTCCAGCGGCTGCCGGAACGTATTTGAACCCGTCCCAGGCAATCACCTCGATACTTATGGAGTCATTGAAACCCCGGGCAAAAAATGGGAAGCTTGGCTCCCTTGCTAGCGATTTCCTCGAAGATGATCAAACGGCTTACCACATTCACAATTTTGCTCTGGCTGCTGCCGGCGTTGTTGCAGGCCGTGGTGACGCGCGATCCCTACCAGTACTTTTTTCAGCAATCGCTGGGAGACCTGACCGAAGAACTGGAAATTGCGCGTGAAGAAGGTAAACAGGGTATCTTCATTTTCTTTGAAATGGATGAATGCCCGTTTTGCCACCGCATGAAAGAAACCGTGCTCAATCAGCCGGACGTTCAGGCGTATTTTGCTGAACGCTTTCACTCACTGTCGATGGATATCGAGGGTGATATCGAAATTGTGGACTTCGCCGGTAACGATATGACACAAAAGGAATTTGCGCGACAAAATCGCGTGCGCGCGACCCCGTTACTGGTATTTTTCGACCTGGACGGCAAGCCCATTTTGAAGTATGTCGGCGCTCCCTCCGGCAAGCAGGAATTCATCTGGATGGGCGAATTCGTCGCCGAAAAGGTTTACCTGCAAAAAGACGATACAGGTCGCAACATCCGCTTCGCGCGCTACAAGCGCATGAAGAAAGATAACGCCCTGTAGACCTTATTAGCGACTTGTCACAGGCCCTTCATCTGACTCTTGCAACATCAACAGCCAACGCGCAGGCTCGAACAGGAATACAGGCTTGAGACTATTTTCGCATCGACCTCTACTACTGTTTCTGGCCATCCTGCCGGGCCCGCTGCTGTGCGCTGACCCCCTGCCCGAACCGCTGACACTCGAGGCAGCCCTGTTGAGCGCAAACAATCCAGCGCACTTCGAACTGCTCGATATCGATCAACGCCTGCAGGCTCTGCGGGCCGAAATGGGAATCGAAAGCGGCTACCAGGATTTCCGCCTTGATCTGACCGGCAGGATCCGCGAGGTCGGCCTCTCGAATGAGGCACCTGACGATGATGATAGTGGCGATAGCGCGGCAAGCCTGATCCTGTCAAAGCCCCTCTATGATTTCGGCCTGCAGGATTCCCGCGAAGGCCGTATCGAACTGCAACTGGAGGCACTGGAATTACAGAAACGCCTGCTCATCGAACAGCGTCGCCTCGATATCCTGGAGAAGTATTTTGCGGTTCTGGATGCCGACAACCAGTTCCTCAGTGAAAACGAAGCGCTCGCCATCGGCTTTATCCGTTACGATAATGCGCGCGAGGATCAGGAGCTTGGAGCAACGGCAGAAATCGAAGTGCTAAGACTGCAAAGCGCCTACGAAACCATTCGCCGTAAACGCAATCTGGCAGCGCAGCAACAACGTTTGCGTCGCAGCATCCTCGCAGAAGCCATGGGATATCCGGGACAACTGGCCTCGAAACTCGAGATTCCCGAGATCAACAATACTCGGGCAATACCGGACGACTACGAAGCGCTGGTGATACAGGCCCTGCAAAACAGTCTGGAAGCGTTGGTAGCGCTGGCCAACACGCGCGCCGCCCATGCGGCTATCCAGATCGCCGAAGCGGCCAACGGACCGACCCTCGATCTCCAACTCGAAGTATCGACCTACGAGCGTGAAACGCGTACTCGTGACGACTGGCGCGCAGGGCTGTATATTGAGATCCCTCTTTATCGCGGATCATCTGCAGCGACGGTAAACCGCGCCACAGCCCACTACCAACGCTCGCTCGCACAGCAACAGCAGTTGCAATCCCACCTGCGTGTCGAAGTACTCAAACTATGGCAGCAGTTACAACAATTACAGCTCGAAATAGAAGGTCGCTCCATAGAGCAGGATTATAGAGATCGATATCTGGATCGCAGCCGTGCCGAGTACGAGCTCGAGTTCAAGACCGATCTCGGTGATTCCATGGTGCTGTATTCGCGCAGCAACCGTGACCGCCTGCACGCGCTGTACACCTACGAGCTCGCCTACCAGCGGCTTGCCGCGCTGGTCGGTGAAGCATACCTGCAAGCCTTAAACCCGCCCCAGTGAACGGAAAATAATATGCGTATCCTGCTACCACTGCTACTTGGCTTCCTGTCCCTGCCGCTACAGGCCATCGATCTCAACGGCATCGCAGAATTCGACCGCCGTCTCACACTGAATAGCAGTATCAGCGCCAGGGTCGCGCAGGTCCATGTTGAGGTCGGCCAGTCGGTGGCACAGGGTGATCTAATGATTTCGTTTGTTGCCACCGGTTTACAGGCGCGGGTCGACATCGCCACTGCCGAGGTAAATGCGCTGGCACCGAAGGTTGAACGCATGCTGACCGAACTGGAAAAGGCCCAGGAATTGTATGACCGGGATTCGCTCGCGCGCGTAGCACTCGAACGAGCCGAGCAGGATCATACTATCGCCGCCGCCAACCTGGCTGCCGCCGTGGCAAAACTCGACCTTGCAAGCTTTCATCTATCGCAGACGCAACTGCGCTCACCGATCGCGGGTGTTGTGCTCAGTATTGCCGCATTCCCCGGGCAGTTCATCAACACCCGGGTTAACGACCAGACCCTGCTCACCGTCGCCGATAACAGCGCGATGTCGGTGCAGGCTCTGCTGCCGGTTGAGCTCTACAGCAAGACCCTGCTCAACAAAGCGGCGCGGGTCAGCTATCTCAAACAGAGTTTTGGCGGCAAGGTTGTGGCCATCGACCGCCAGGTAAGCATGGGAGCCAACAACCACCCCGCGATGTATTTACAGGTGAGATTTACCACGAACGGATCGTTACCGGCGGGGTTACCGGTTAAAATCAGCGTCGACAACAACTAGTGACGACTTGTCGGCGACTTGATTTAGATCAACGTAAGATTTAACAGGCAGCACAGAGTAGGTCATAATAGAGGCATTCAAACAACACATATAAACCCGGGGAAAGGAGATCGCTATGTTCAAGACAATTTTGGTACCCATCGATATGGCGCACGCCGCCGAAGGTAAGGCGAACATCGATATCGCCGCGCAGCACTCTGCAGCAGGCGCAAGGATCATCCTGCTCAACGTAGTCGAAGAGATTCCGACCTGGGCTGCCGCGGAGCTGCCCGCCAACCTGATTCCGGACTCCCTGTCGCGCGCGAAGGGGGAGTTAGGCGCCATCGCAAAAGCAACCGGGCAGGATCTGGAAGTAGAGGTCCGTGACGGTCGTTCCTACAAAACCATTCTCGATGTAGCGAAAGAGAAAAATGTTGATCTGATTATCATTGCCTCGCATCGTCCTGGATTACGGGATTACTTCCTCGGCTCGACCGCTGCCAAGGTAGTGCGCCATGCTACCTGCTCGGTATTAGTAGTACGCTAAGGCGACAGGTCACCCTGGCCTGCGGACCGACAAAATCAGGAAAACCCTTCACCACCCCGGGTGTATTCCTCGCGGGGTGGCGCGAAAACATCAAAGATCACCGCACCCTCGGATCCCGCGGTGAAGGTATGCTCGACATTACCCGGGGTGCGCCAGAAATCGCCTTCGCTCACCGCAAACTCCTCACCTGCCTGAAAGCGAACTCCCGAACCACGCAGGCATAAGCCCCACTGTTCCTGGGGATGCGAGTGAGGCTTCCCGGATTGATTGGCGTCGATGCGCACAATCGAAATCATGGCATCATCACCCGGGAAGACGCGCGTTGTCATGCCCTCGGCAAGCTGGCGGCTGATACCCTGTTCCATGGCATCCAGATTAAAAAAGTTTCCTTTTTCAGACATAAACTATCTCTCTCAACAAATCCAACGATTAACTCAAATTCCTGATACTGTCATTCGACTCGCGCCGGGCTAAACACTGTCACGGATCAGTGGACAGGTTGAACAATGAATACCACCGCCATTTAACTGCAGCTTGTCATAATCGATTTCAATCACCTCGATGTTGAGCTGTTGCAAACGCGCCTCGGTTACCGACGAAATGCCTCGCGGCATGATGACTCGTCCCGGCGCGACAGCCAGGCAATTGACTATCCACGGGTCGTCCTGCGAGTCGATCTCGACCGCAGTGATACCCATTTCATCGAGCTTACGCAAAAAGCTGTAGGGCAGCAGATCGGGATCGACGATGGCGACATTCACATCAATCATGGTGAGCGCACCGTCGATGTGTATGTCATAACCCGTCATGTCGATGCGCAACAGTTCCACGCCCTGGGCATTCAATACCTGTTCCACCTGGTCACAACCTTCGTCGTTGACACAGATCGAACGCGCAATCACCGCCGTTTTTGAGTTAAGCCAGGCGAAGCTACCACCCTCCATCAATGCAGTGCCGTGCAGGGTGCGCAGTATCGGCATACCGAGATTTGCCAGGGTTTTGCTGACATGCGCTTCCTCGCCGCGACGAATGCTGCGCGCCAGGCGCGTCACCAGCGCACCGCCCTTGATGGCGATCGAGGAATCGCGGGTGTAGACCGACTTGATGCCGTCGTCCTCAACACTGTCAAGGAAGACCACTTCAACACCCTCGGCCTGCAACACCTGAACCAGGTGATCATGCTGGCTGCGAAATTCGTCCCAGTCCGGGATCACTTCGCTCTGAAAATACCAGCCTTTCTGCCGGTCACCGTAGGAGCCGATCTCATCGATACGCATGGCCGGATCAATAATGTTCATCTCATCACCCGGGCGATGCATCAGGCACAGACGTATTCGACCGACGTCGTTGTCGCAACCCCACTGGCGCCCCCAGACACTCTCCTGCTGCTCACGCGACTCGAAAGCGGGCTCGGGATGGGAACCGAACAATTTGATCGTCTGATTGTAAATGCTGGTCATAAAGACACCCTGGTTAAGTTGATACGTGATATTGATAAGTGGAATAAAATGCCTGGTTGGGCCTAACCCGATCGCGCAACAACCAGTTTCAGGAAATTTTCGACCAGGCGGCCCCCGGCATCGTTGCCATGATAGTTTGCCATCAGTTGCGGCGCGGTATGCTGCCATATCGGCCCCAGGGTCTGCTCGCTACCCTCGGGATGAAATTGTGTGGTGTAACAATGATCACCATAATCCAGCGCCGCTACCGGTACCTTGCTGCTACTCGCCAATAAATCTGCGCCCACCGGTACTTCGACGACCTGTTCGCTATTGGCGTAATGAAAGCAATCCTGGTCAGCGATTCCCCGCATTAGCGGTGACGCCTTTCCAGACTCGGTCAAAGCCAGCGGATAGGTGCCAGCGAAAGGACCATCGACAAGTTTCTCTACCGCACAGCCCTGCAGGTGCGCAATCATCTGGTGAGAGCCACAAATACCCAGAATGGGAATCCGCTGCACCCGCATGGTCGGTAGCCAGGCGCGCACCCGTTGCTGCCAGTCAGTATCGTCATGCACGGAATTGTAAGTTCCGGCAAGCACCAGGCCATCGACTTCGCCAACCGCGGGCAAGTGGTCGCCAACACAGACATTGCGCGTCTGAATGCTGAGCCCTTGAAGATGACCGAAGCGATTCACGAACCACTGGCCCTCATCCTCCTTTTCCGGCAAATGGTTGTAGACCGAGGCATCGAAGCTGCCGGGCACCCCCATCATCTCGATGAAAAATATTCGCGCCGCTGTTACCGTCATAAGACCTGGAAAACAAATACCTGGGAAATCAGCGTATCTTCAAGCGGTGCCGAGTTATAGCGCTCGCTGGCGTCGACAAAACGCCACAGGCCCGCCTGCTCCAACTGTTGACGCTTGGCTTCAAACAGGCCATCAAGATAGGTGCGCGCTACTGAAAACACCAGATGGCCACCGGGGCGGGTCACTCGAATCAACTCGTCGAGTCCGTCCAGTGGCGCATGCCCCTGGGTAAAAACACCGGAACTTGCCACCAGCGCGAAACAGTCATCGTTAAAAGTCAGCGTTTCCCCGAGAAACTGATGGCTGAGGTCACGATAATTTTTTTTCAGCCCGGCGACCTGCAACATTCCAGCAGAAGCATCCAGCCCGGACAGGTTGCTGTAGCCGAGGCCAGTTAAAATCTCACCCAGCACGCCGGTGCCGGCACCGGCGTCAAGCACTCGCTCATCAGTCGGGGCGACGTGACGCGTCACCATCGCGGCGACCATGGCCGGATGGGTATAACCGACATTTTTCATGTGCTGTTCATATTCGGCGGCCCAGTCATCGTAAACTTCCGCGGTCTCGGCGGAATCCTTCGCGTGATAAGCGCGGTGCAGCTTATCGGTACTGGCAGGCGGTTTAGCCGTGTTGTCAGCCATTTGAAAACAGTCCTGGATCGGGTCCAACGAAGCGCCTATTTTACACCAGGCGGTCGTTTCGGAAAGCCCGCAAATAACCCGGCAAATAACCCAGCAACAACCAGAACGATCGGCGCAGCATAACCTCCGATGAAATCACCAATGAAACCGATAGATTGCAGTTGCGTATCAGCAGTCGTCAGATGCGCGGAGCAACCGGTGGCTCACCCGCGCTAAATAGCAGACTGGTTCGCAGTTAAGGAGATCATCAAGCAATCGGCGACGCTACTGCCCCTCGACATTCCCGGCATCGCGTTATTCGGCGGATCGCCGCGCTCTGCGCTTGCGGGTATTCATTTATCCCCGCGTTGAAATCGTCACTGCTGCGGCTAAAGCGCGCCTGTGTTTTCGCTGCAGCCCTGAGTCGCAGCCCTGAGTCGCAGCGTGGAATAGCAGTCTAGAAGCGCAGCGATAGACAGGACATGCCGCCATCGAGTTTTGCGCATTCGCTGTTATTGATCTCGCGCACCTCGTAGCCAGCCTGCAGCAGGCGCTCGCGCGTCTGCGGGAAACCTGCCGGCATCACCAGCAGTTCGTTGTAGCGAATTGAATTGGCCGCCGCCTCTTCACCATCGGCGGTATGAATAACGCGGTAGCCCTCGAAACAGCCGGATGCATCAAGCCGTCGGGTCGCCAGAATGGTCTCGGCATCGAGCAGTGAGCAATCGGTCTTGAAATGCAACACACCGGGCGGCGTCACCACTTCGCGCAGCTGGTAATCCCAGTGCTTGACGATGGCCGCCAGTTCGGCGATACCGGCACTGTCGGTGCGCGCGGAGCGACCCACCAGAATTTCCTTGGACGTCGTCAATATATCGCCGCCCTCGATGAACCCCGGGCCCTCGATCGCCACAACCTGCTCGTACAGATCGCGCAAAACCGGCGCCATATGCTCCACTTCGCCGGCGCGCGACTCCGCCCCCGGACGCATCATGATGGCAACTTCTGGCAGGCACAGGGCCACGTCTTCGACAAACACCGAGTCGGGGAAGTCCTCGAGCGCGCTTAGCTCGCTAACCGTGGCACCCGCTTGCTGCAGGGTGGCGACATAATCAGCGTGGTCGCGCAGCATCTGTGCGTAATCGGGATCACCGATGTCCTCGGCGCGCAGACCATCGACGATGCTGCGCGCCGGCAGACGCGTGATGGCACGGGTAAATTCGTAGGATGACTCTGGCGATGACTTGGGCACACTGTTTCTCCGTGGCAATGATCAGGGAAATCTAAAGCGCGGCAAGCATATAACGAATCACCTCCCGGGTTAAGGCCCGCAAGACACCGACTCAGGCATTTTTCATACCGGCCATGACATCGCTGCCATCGCGTGGAATCCAGGTTTTCTCCTCACCTTCATATTCGTCGCCGGGGTTACCCATTACAGTAGTACGCCACATCAGACGAGTGTATTGCGCGGCGTCATACCAGGTCGCGCAATGCAACAGATTGCGATTATCGGCGATCACCAGGTCGCCGGGTTCCCATTCATGCACATAGACAAATTCGTCGCGAGTCGCATGCTCCAGCAATTCTCGCAACAGCCTGGCTCCCTCGCCCTGCGGGCCACTTTCGAGCCCTGCTATCGGACCCTCGACAAAATCCATTTGCTTCTCTTCGCAGATATACAGGGACTTTTCACCGCTAACCGGATGCTTACGCACCAGAGGTTGATGCTGAGGTAGCTGGTGCGGCAGTAAATCAAGCGGTGGCTCACCTCTTTCAACGGCTTCACGAGAGCGTCCGATCCAGCTCGGAGCATGTATTCCCTGTAATCCCTCGAGTATTTTTTTACGTTCTGGGCCAAGGGCTGTAAGCGCTGCTACGCAGTCGGAGAAAAGTGTCTGTCCCTGATTGCGCGGTGGAAGTTCGATAGCGAGCAACAGGGTGATATCAGGTGGTGGCCGGCGATAGCTCTGGTCGGTATGCCAGTTAACCTGATCTGGATAGCGCGTAGGCAAATGCATTGAGCCGTGCTCGGCCGGCCGAGGTGGGGGTGGATGATTGCAAGGTTCGGCATTACTCAGGATCAGGATCTCGTCAACCGAGTCGTGAAAGAAACGCGGACTGGTCAAGGTCTGATGATAATTCTCCACCTCGTCCCCGAAGTGCCGGCTGAGCTCAACCAGTGCCTGCGGATCGTCGTGGATCCCCTGCAGGCCCTGCACCACCATCAGGCCGCGCGCCGCATAAAAATATCCCAGGATCGTCTCGGTATGTTCGCGAAAGATAGCAAGAATCGTGTCCAGGTCGTTGGACTGAAACTCCAGCACAGCTCCCAGACCAGAAGATCCGAGCGGCCGAAAGCAAAAGCCATCGTGAAATCGAGTGTCGTCCCTGTCCTGTCTGCTCATCGCCCGGGCTCCGTGA
>Ga0316196_10001165_pt1 | contig 11332 bp, 8 predicted proteins | sample Eddsed2cm_MG_FD_204938 | JGI IMG/M metagenome (GOLD analysis project Ga0316196, IMG submission 204938) | Coastal sediment microbial communities from Maine, United States - Eddy sediment 2 cm | ecosystem: Environmental > Aquatic > Marine > Coastal > Sediment | place: USA: Maine | collected... | reverse complement strand
CCGAGCTGATCACGGTGTGGAAGGACCCGGACTTCGATCCCTCGCTGAGCGCCTTCTACTATGTCCGCGTGCTCGAGATACCGACCCCTCGTTGGACAGCCTACGACGCCAAGTACTTCGGTCTCGAACTCGACGAAGAGATCACGCTCAAGCATCAGGAACGCGCTTATACTTCGCCGATCTGGTACACACCGTAAGGTCGCGGGCCGCAGGTAGCCAGTAGCTTGTAGCCAGTTTCCAGTGGCCGATGGCCGACGAGCCGTGTCGGCGAGATGAAAATATGGGTGAGGGAGAGAACCACGTGAGCGGTGAACATCGAAATCTGCCGCCGGATCGACTATGGCAACCCACGACCGCGAAGTGGTTCGCGGTGATCTTTGGGGCCTCACTCGCGTACGCGGTGATCCGCTATCACCTGGCCGGCGATGTCGAGTGGCGGCACTTTCCGCTCTTTATCCTCAACAAGGCGACCTCACTGGCGGCCGTATTCTTCGTGGCAAGCTCGTACCTGATCGGCAAAATCATCCACTGGCACGACCACGACCCGGCTCTGCGGCTGGTCGTGATCAAGTTCTGCGGTTTGATGGGGTTCTTTCTGGCGGCGGTCCATGCTCTCTTCTCACTGAGCCTGCTGTCCCCGGCGTATTACGGTAAGTACTTCGACGACGTCGGTCGGTTCAATTTCCAAGGCGAGTTCGCGATAGCTTTCGGCGTTGTGGCCCTGTTCTTCCTGTTGGCGCCGGCTTTAACGACGCTGCCGGGGATGCCCAAGGCACTCGGGGGCTGGCGATGGAAGCGCAGCCAGCGAGCCGGCTACATAGCGCTGGCCCTCGTGGTGGTCCACCTGGTGGTCCTCGGTTTCAAGGGATGGTTGGCGCCGCAGGGATGGCACGGTGGAATGCCGCCCGTGAGCCTGGTGGCAGTCGTGGCGGCGCTGGTGCCGCTCCTGGTCCGGCGCAAGTTGGAGCACGACAAGAAGGCTCGGGCCGCGGGAGGCGCTGGAGACCACGAATGAGCGCGCCAACATCTTACAGATCTGGGGTAAAACGCCGGATCGTCTGACCTCACACCTATACTCGAGTAGCCGCTATCTCTACCCTGTTTGCGACAGAAAAGGTACCGTTGTCCGCAGAACAGCGGGTATCGATGCGTAATAACCCGGGGGTGAGACATGGCACTCGATCGTCGGCGCATATTATTCTCAATGTTATTGGGGCTAACGATCATCCTTGGCTGTGGTGGAGATCAGCCACCCATGGTAACCGGCGCTGAAGGCGCTGAACCACCGTCGGAAACCGCAGCAACGCCACAACCGATCGCCGCCGTGCCACCGGCGCTGGTGGCGGAGATGATGGAACCATTCCACGGCGATTTCGAGGCAATGGTCGAGGATCGTGTGATCCGGGTCCTCGTGACATACAACAAGACCAACTTCTTTCTTGATGGCGGCACACAGCGTGGCATCACCGCCGACGCGTTGCGTGAATTCGAGAAGGCCCTCAACACAGAGCTCCGGCTCGGGCGCCGGCCGATGCGGGTGGCGGCGATCCCGGTATTGCGCGACCAACTGATCCCATTTCTCGAGGAGGGGCGAGGCGATATGGCGGTGGCCTCTCTCACGATCACACCAGAGCGAGCGCGGCGAGTAGATTTCACCGTACCCGCGGCTGGATATGTCAGCGAGTTGGTGGTCACCGGGCCGAGTTCGCCCGCTCTCACGACTCTGGATGACCTATCGGGTAAAAAGGTGTTCGTCAGGCCATCGAGCAGTTACTTGGAAAGCCTGAACCAGCTCAACGCGTCATTCCGCGAACGCGGTCTCGAGGAGATTGAGATCGCCGCTGCCAGCGAGTATCTCGAGACCGAGGACCTCCTGGAGATGGTCAACGCAGGTCTGATCAAGATCACCATTGCCGACGACTATCTGGCGAAGTTCTGGGCGCAGGTCTTGCCAGATATCGTGGTCCACGAGGACCTCGCGGTTGCGACCGGCCGAAACCTCGGTTGGGCGATCCGGCGCGGCGCCACGGGCCTCAAGGAAAAGGCCGATCAATTCGTCCAAACCAACCGCACGGGCAAACTGCTCGGAAACATGCTTTTCAAGCGGTATCTCCAAAACACGAAGTATGTCAAGAACGCCCTCGCCGACAGAGACCGCCAGCGGCTTGAAGAAGTGATCGACCTCTTCCGGACATACGGTGATCGCTACACGTTCGACTACCTCATGGTGGCGGCCCAGGCCTATCAGGAGTCGGGGCTGGACCACAGCGTGGTCAGCCGTGCGGGGGCGATCGGCATCATGCAGTTGTTGCCGAGCACCGCCGCCGACAAATCGGTCGGCATTCCCGATATCTCGACCATCGAAAACAACATCCACGCGGGCACCAAATACCTCCGTTATATCGTCGACCACTATTTCGACGACCCGGAAATAGACGAGGTCAACCGCACCCTTTTCGCCTTCGCCTCATACAACGCAGGCCCGAACCGCATCCGACGTCTGCGCACCAAGGCTGCGGAGAGTGGCTACGACCCCAACCAATGGTTCCGCAATGTCGAAGTGGTGGTGGCCAACGAGGTGGGTCGCGAGCCGGTGAGCTACGTCAGCAATATCTTCAAGTACTATACGGTCTACAGCCTCTTGATTGAGCAGTTTGAAATCCGCCAACAGTTAAAGGCCGAGGCGGTGGCCGAAGGGTGAACGGCTCGGTGGGTTGTACATAAAGGGAGTCATTCATGAGGTTTCAACAGTCGGGGGTCCTGCTCGGAGTCCTGTTGCTGCTGTCGACCCTGTCTGTTTCTGCGCAGACTACCGCGGGTCAGGAGGACACGGTCAGCTCCTCAGAAGTTCGCCGCCTTCGGGCTGAAACCGAGAAGGACCCTGCACTGGCTGATGATCTCCGTACACAGATTCTCGATCTGTACGACTCCGCTATCAGCTCGCTCGAGAAAGCCGCCGATAACCGCGCCGCTGCCCGTAATTTCGAGAGTGAACGGTCCGGTATCGATCGGATGGTCGCAGACCTTCGAGCCGAACTCGAGAAGCCCGAACGCCAGCCTCGACTTTCTCTGCCCGAGGATCCATCGGTGGCGCAGGCCGAGGACGCCCTGGCCCGCGAGCGCGCCCGGCTCTCCGCCAACCGTTCGACCCTTCGCAACCAGCAACGCGTCGCGGAGGATCGGGCGCAGTCTCGCAACGACATTTCGCAACGTCTGGGAGAGCTGGATCTGGAGCTCGAGCTGCTCAACGACGAGCTCCGCCTCCAGGCAAAGAGTGCCGCGCGATCCGAGCTCAAGGTTGCCGCACGGCTCAACGTGTTGGCGCGACGCGAAACCGCTCGCAGTGAAATCGAGTTACTCCGAGTCCGGCTTGCACTGCTCTCGGACCGCAGCGCTCTGACTCCGCTCGAAACCGACCTCGCGCAGCGGCGCGTCTCCTTCAGCAAAGAACTGGTGAACATGCTCGAAGACACGGCCCACGAGCTCCGCGTTGATCAAGCGCGGGAGGAGCTCGGACGGATTCGAGTGCAGGGCCGCGACCTGTCGCAAGAGGCGCCTTTTCTGGCGCCACTCGCGACCGAAACCGAAGAGCTGGCCAAGGTCCTATGGGCGGACAACGGCATCGTGGCCCTGGCCGAAAAAACGGTCAAGGCGCTCGAAACGACTCGCCACCACCAGGCGCAGCTCAACCGCATCGCCGAACTGACGAGCCGCAAATTCGAGGCCTACGGGCGTCGGGGCAGCGCCTCCCGTTGGTGGCCGGATGTCCCTGAAGATTTCCCAAAGACCGCAACCACCGCCAAGCTCATCCAGCAGCTCGACGAAGAAATCCCGCAAGTGGAGCACGGTCTGATCATTTACGAGCAACTTCGATCCGGGGCCCTTGATCTCTCCAGAAATGCGATGCTCGAACTTCAGACCGAGTTCGGCGAGGACCTCGATCCGGCGCTGGCGCAGAGAGTACGCGGCCTTCTCGCCGTGCGGCAGGACCTTCTCGATGCGCTGATCCGGCGGGGCGGACAGTACTCGGGCATGCTGGTCGAACTCCGAACCGCGTCAGAAAGATTTCTCAATCAGGTCCAGGATGTCGAACGCTTTCTTTACTCCCACATCCTGTGGTCACGCTCCGTCCCCAAACCGATCATTCCCCGACCCGGCGACATGGGTGAAGCGATGGGGTGGTTGACCTCGACCAACCATCTGGAATCCCTTTCTTTTGTCGGTTTCGAGTTCCGGGGCACCGCTCTCTCCGCCGCGCTACTGTTGGCCCTGATCGTCCTGCTGCGGCAACCCATTCGTCGTCGGCTGCATGAAATCGCCGGGCGCGTCGCCGATCCCGAGCGCGACAGCCTGAGGTCCTCTGCCGAAGCGACTCTGTTCACCTTCCTCCTGGCCGCGCCCCTGCCGATGGCGCTGTACGTCGCCGGCGCCCTGGTCGAACGGGTCGGGAGCTCCACTTACTGGCACTCGTCAACCGAAGCATTTCTGGAACTCGCGACGATTGCGGCGCTGCTCGAGCTGGTGCGGCAGCTCTTTGCCCCCAATGGACTCGCCGAGGCCCACTTCGGCTGGCCGACCCACGCCACCCGTCCGCTCTACCGCGGACTGCTGGTCACAGAGGCCATCGGTCTGCCGCTGCTTTACGTTGCCCTCCACCTCGGGTTTGCGGGCATGGGATTGGACAGTCCTGACAACCTCCAGCTCTATAACAACTCCTTGGGTCGGGTGGCGTTTATCGTAGCGATCCTGTTGGTTGGATTGTCGATCCTGACGATGCTCCGACCCGAAAAAAAGGAGGAGACGTCAGATCAGGAAATGTGGGTGCCGTGGCCCCGGCGGTTCTCCGAATACGCGTTCCCAACCGCATTTCTCGGCGCCTACCCGATGATCATCTTCGCGACGATCGTTCCGGCGGCCCTCGCGGCCCTCGGTTTTTACGTCACCGGAATGCTCCTTGCCTACCAGATGTTGCGAACCCTCCTCCTGGCCCTTGTGGTATTGGTCGGCGCCGGGTTGGTCCACCGCTGGCGGATCGTCAATCGAAATCGAGCGCTTCTCGAGGCCTCCGAAGAGGTCGACGAGGAACAGCAACAAAAGGATTTCGAGGCGGCCGAAAACCAGGTGCGGCATTTATTTCGGTTCGCCGTCATCGCAACAATGGCCATCGGTCTGTTGGCGATCTGGTCCGACGCTCTTCCCATGTTGCAGCTTCTCAAACGGGTTCAGCTCTTGCCGCGAGTGCAGATGCTCGAACCGGTCGAGGACTCGGCCGCCGCCCTTGGAGCGACCGCTGATACCCCTGAAGCTCCTGGGAAGGATGGCGCCGATTCGGCAGCGGATGCCTCGCCTGGGAGCTCCCCAATTCCCGAAGTGGCCTCCGGCACCGCGACTCAGTCTACTCAATCCGCTCCCCTGACTCTTTGGAATCTGTTGGAGGCGATCCTCACCGGCCTGTTCACATTGATCCTGGTAAAAAATCTCCCCGGCGTCATCGAAATCATGTTGAAACGCCGGACGACCCTCGATGTCGGCGCACGCTTTGCCTTCTCGACCCTGATCCGCTACGTGATCACGATCGTCGGCACGATCGCGGTCTTCGGTCTACTCGGTGTGACCTGGGGCAAGGTGCAGTGGCTCGCAGCTGCTTTGACGTTTGGTCTCGGTTTCGGGCTGCAGGAAATCGTCGCAAACTTCGTATCCGGCTTGATTCTCCTGATCGAGCGACCCGTCCGGGTGGGCGATGTCGTGACTATCGGCAACCTCATGGGCAAGGTGAACCGCATCCAGATTCGGGCCACCACCATCACCCTTTGGGATCGAAGTGAGATGATCGTTCCCAACAAGGAGTTCATCACCACCAAGCTGGTCAACTGGACGCTTTCGGACTCCAAGCGCCGCATCGAGATCCCGCTGCGGATCACCTATGGAACAGATCTCGAGCTGGTCAAGCAGACTTTGGTCGATGCAGCCGTTGAGCATCCCTCGGTCCTCGATGATCCCCCGCCGCACGTCCTCCTGCTGGCCTTTGGCGACGACGCCATCAACGTCGAACTGCGCTTCGTGGTTGACTTCGGACAGGGACTCACCACCAAGGACCAGGTGCAGATGGCGATCGAGCGGGCCTTCCGTGAGCAGGGTATCGAGTTCGCGCTGCCGAAGAGCGAGGTGCGGTTCATCTCCGAAGGGGGCGGGCCGGTCACAACCGAGCCGGCTTCCGGCTGACCGTCCGGGACTCTGATCTCCGGGATTTGGCAATGGGCTGGATATTTGCCACCCCTGCCAGTGCCTCGCTCATCGACGTGTGTGGGGGTGGAAAATATCCGCCCCTGCATTTGTCGCCGCTCCGCGGCTTTTTTGTTTTCTCCCGATCCTCTTCCTGGGGCTCACGCCCCAGGCTAAATATCTGCCGCGCCTCCGGCGCTCCGCTGCAAACACCCCCAGCCTCCAACTAAACTCCCTCCGACGCTCAGTCCGAGCCGCGGAGCGGCGGAAGATGATGAGCCTGGGGCGCCAGCCCCAGGTATCAGGTCGAAATCCACATCCGAAGACCTACAGGGGCGACAGATCGGCTCTGTGGCGTTAGTCGCAGAGATCCCAGATGATGTGTCTTTAGCCGTTCACCCGCTATTTCAGCGGTTGGCGATCAGCTGATGTCCTGTTTGTATTTCTTGATTTCGGCGAGGAGGTCGTCGATCTTTGCCTTGACCTCGGGGTCATCCGTCCGTTTGCGAAGCGCCTTGACATCTCGTTCGACCCCTTCCACGGTCTGGAGTGCGGCCGCAGCATCCGAGGTCGTATCCATGCCGCTCACACCAGCCGAGCGTCCCGCCTGACGGTAGGCCTGGGCCGCGCGTCGGAACTCGCCTTTGAGGCTGTTGAGCTGCTTCTCTTCGTCACTCATCCCACCACCCGGCATGAGGCTGAACTCGCCGGTCTGAAAATAGTTGTATGCGACCAACGCCACGACCACGACGACGACGATGGTTATGAGGTTTTTCACGAGCGTCCCCTTCCCTCGGATGGGCTTTCGAACTCTATGCCATCGGCTGGTTCTTCCTCGTCTATTGTGGCACGGCGACTCCGGACGGAGTTGACACAGATCACCGCGCGACCGAATCTGAGAATGAGAATTCAATGGACGACGCCGACTTTGATACCCCCAAATGGCCCAACCATGGATGGCTGGGGCTCGCCCTGGTGGCGGTCTTCTGGCCGCTCAACTGGGGTCTCGATGGCATCCGGAGCCATTGGGGCTTCTTTCCGCTGTGGCTCGGCTACTGCCTGACGGTAGACGCTCTCGGCTTCACCCGAACCGGCACCTCGCTCTTCAGCCGCAGTCGCCGTGCCTACGCCGGGCTCTTTGTGGCATCAGTGCCGGCGTGGTGGCTTTTCGAACTCATCAACAAGCGCACGCAGAACTGGATCTACCTCGACGACGGCTCGATCGGACCCATTGAGCATGCACTTCTCGCCTCGCTCGCTTTCTCAACAGTCATCCCCGCTGTCTTCGGCACTGCCGAGCTCGTCAGCTCGTTCAAGTGGGTGCGGCGGCTACCTCACGGTCTTCGCATCGCGCCGTCAACGGGGGTGCTCTGCGGGTTGTTTGTCGCCGGTCTGGTAATGCTCGCGCTCACTCTCGCCTGGCCCCGGTTCTTTTTTCTGTTTGTTTGGCTGTCGGTCTTTTTCATCCTCGAGCCCATCAACCAACGGTTTGGCAACCGAACGCTGCTGAGGTTCACCTCGGCAGGTGACTGGCGACCAGTCGTTTCCCTATGGGTTGGGGTCCTGATCTGCGGGTTCTTCTGGGAGTTCTGGAACTTCTGGTCATATCCGAAATGGATCTACGACGTCCCGTTTGTCGGATTCGGTCACATCTTCGAAATGCCGGTGCTCGGTTACGGCGGCTATCTGCCCTTCGCCCTCGAGCTCTTTGCGCTGTACCACCTGTTTGCGGGAATTCTCGGGTATGGTGCGGGTTGGAAATATCTGAGGCTTGAGGACGATTGATTGAGCCGGACGACCGCTCTGGAGGAAAGCCCATGACCTGGAATCGAAGGCTGATCGGCGTGCTGTCGACCCTGAGCATCATTGCTGGCGTTGGGGCCAGCTCACCGGCCTGCGCGCAGGACACTCGCCGCATCGAACCGTCTTCTCGTCCGATTGCTGCGAGGGGTGATCTCACCGACACCGAGAGGAGCGTCACTGCCCTCTTTGAGGAGGCCACCCCATCGGTGGTCTACATCACCTCGTTGGCTCTTCGCCGTGACTTCTTCCGATTCAACGTGATGGAGATCCCGAGCGGCACCGGGACCGGTTTTGTGTGGGACGACCGAGGCAATATCGTCACCAACTTCCATGTCATCAAAGACGCCTCTCGAGCCGAGGTCACCCTCGCAGACGGCAGCACCTGGGAGGCCAAGCTCGTCGGCTACGCACGCGAGAAAGATCTCGCCGTGCTTCACATCGATGCACCGAGAAGCCGGCTCCGGTCAGTCCAGCTCGGCACCTCGTCAGACCTCATGGTCGGACAGTCCGTGCTCGCCATCGGCAACCCCTTCGGTTTCGACCAGACTCTGACCACCGGCATTGTCTCTGCGCTCGGCCGCGAGATCGAATCCACCGACGGTGTCCCGATCCGCGACGTCATCCAGACCGATGCGGCCATCAATCCCGGAAACTCGGGCGGCCCACTCCTCGACAGCGCCGGCCGGCTTATCGGAGTGAACACGGCCATCGTCAGCCCATCCGGCGGATACGCGGGGGTCGGTTTCGCGATCCCGGTCGACACGGTGAACTGGGTTGTGCCGCAGCTGATCGCTCACGGCAGGGTCCAGCGGCCCACCATGGGGGTCGAACTCGCATCGGACCACATCGCACGCAGGTCGGGAATCAAAGGTGCAATTGTGACTCAGGTGGTCGAGGGGAGCGCCGCGGATCGTGCCGGCATCCGGCCGGCTTTCCGCGATCGGCGAGGTCGAGTCGTGGTCGGCGATGTCATCATCGCGATCAACGAGGAACCGATTCGTACGGGCGGCGAACTCGGCCTCATCCTCGAGGGCTTCAAGGAAGGTGACACCATAACCGTGACTGTGCAGCGAGAAAGTGAGGAGAAGAACCTCAGGGTCAAGCTCGGCGCTGTGCGGTGAAGCTTCACATTTGAGAAGCGCTTCTGCTTTCGTTCCCGTACCCGTTCCCGTACCCGACGTCTTGAGCGTCATTTTCAGCGTGTTCGGAACATGTATCGGGAACGGGAACGGGGACGGGCCGACTTCGAAATGAACGGGGAATTCGCCGCGAGGCAGAGATCAACGAGTCAAAAACTCACTGATGATCAAGGCAACGCGTTCGGGGTGGGTGAGATGGACATGGTGGCCGCCCTCGATCTCCGCCGTTTGGAGGTGCTGGATCATTTTGAGTCTTGCCATCACCACATCCTCTGGAAACGGCCAGCCCTGCAGGGCTCGCACCGCCAGTACCGGGCACTCGATGGCGGCAAGAAAAGCCAACGCCTGATTCTCAGTCAGCCGTGTTCGTGATCGGGTCCGTAGGCGAGGATCGTGGGTGAAGCGGACACCGCCATCGACCTCCTCGGAACCGCGCTCCACCAGCAATAGCGCCGCCTCGGTGTCGAGGTCCGAGTCTCGCAGCCGGGCTTTGACGGCAGCATCCAGATCAGGGAAAAGACGTGGAGACGCCGTTATGGCGCGGGCCTCATCTTCAACGGCGGACGCGAGTTGAGCGGGCGCCATGGCTGCCTCCGCGGCCAAAGGACCCGCACCCTCGAGCAAGACCAGACGGCGGACACGATTGGGAAAGGTGCCCGCAACAAGGGTCGAGATTCCGGCGCCCATCGAGTGGCCGATGAGATCGAAGCTCTCCCAGCCAAGCTGGTCCGCAATCGCGACTATCTCCGGCGCCCAGTCGATGAAATGGTGGACAACGCTCGGGTGGCGGTGCTGTGAACGGCCGTGGCCGGCCAAATCCAAGGCCACCAAATGGAGATCCGGCAACAGCGGTGCAAGACGATCAAAAGTCGCCGAGTTATCGAGCCACCCGTGCAGGGCGAGCGTCGGTGGACCATCCACGGTGCCCCATTCGCGGGCCGCGAGACGCAGATGCGGCAACTCGATGATCAGATCGCGAGCCATCATCGATGGTCACGATAGATGCGAAGCGCAAATTCGCCGGCCGGCAACGAGCGGAACTCTTCAATCTGTGCCAACAACTCCGTCGGCACCTCGTCAAGCGATGGCAGTGGCGAGCCATAGTTCCTCGGCAAGAGCACCGGCGCGGCAAGGGCCGCGAAGGTCAGATCGGCGGCTCCGAATTTCTTACCGACCAGATACGATCGCCCGTCCGCGAGCAGCTCGCCGACGGTTGCGAAGACGCTCCTCACGTGTCCAAGCGAGCGCTCAGCGCCCTCGTCATCGATCCGCATGCCAACACGCATGAGCTTTTTTATCAGCGGCGAGCCGACCCTGAAGAGAGTTCTTTCCAAACCCCCTACTCCAGCCAGCACCGACGCGAGGAACAGCTCTTTGTGTTGCAGCAAATGGTAATAGGCAATGCGGCGGGTATGGGGTCCAAGACGAGTGTCAAAGACCTCCTCCAGCTCCTCGGCTTCTACACGCAGCTGCGAGTCCGTTGGGTAGGGGCGCCAGCCTTCGGCGTGCTCGACATCGATGAACTGGAGGATATCCGTCGAATCCGACAGCACCATTTCCCCGGCTACAAGTACGGGAGTCGAGTGCTCGCCTTTGGCAAGCTTCACCGGCAGTCGGTGGAATAGTGGAGGGTGCCCCTCCTCGCGGTAAGGAATCTCGGCCTTTTCAAGCGCCCACCTCGCCTTTTCGCAATAGTGGCTCGGTGGGATCGTAATCAGACGGTAAGGAGCGCTCATGGCATCAGAGTACTCCTGCCTTGCAGCGCACTCAATCGCTCGAGCGCGAAACCGAGGAACGATGCTGGATGCTAGATGCTGGATGCAAGATGCTGGATGCTAGAGGTGACAACAGCATCGATCTTCTTCTTTCTTTGTCATGTCGAGGACTGACGAAAAGTTGTCATGCGATCCCGAGCCGCAGAGCGGCGACAGAAATACCGCGGTGATACCTGCGGCTCATGGCACAACAGATGTCTGTCGCCCCCTCCGGGGGCTTCGTGTCTTTTTGTCGCCCTTACCCTGGGGCTTACGCCCCAGGCTATGAATATGCCGCGCCTCCGGCGCTCAAATCAGGGCGTCACTCCGGAGGGTCTTCATGGAGGTAGTACGTCGGGTGCCAACCTATTTCAGGTGGGTGGATCGAGTATCCAGTATCCAGAATCGAGCATC
>Ga0316196_10001163_pt1 | contig 11362 bp, 8 predicted proteins | sample Eddsed2cm_MG_FD_204938 | JGI IMG/M metagenome (GOLD analysis project Ga0316196, IMG submission 204938) | Coastal sediment microbial communities from Maine, United States - Eddy sediment 2 cm | ecosystem: Environmental > Aquatic > Marine > Coastal > Sediment | place: USA: Maine | collected... | reverse complement strand
TTTCCCCGGCATGGGGGTTAGCGGTTACCTGGTCATCGGCCTCCGGTTCATTGGGATCCACACCAAGGTACTTGTGCAGACCGATATCCTCCAGATATAGATTCGGGGTAACAAATTTCCCCTCTATCAACGGCTTGCCTCCCGCCAGGGTTACCTTTAATGTGGTACCGTTCTCTGTCCTGCCGATGTTTGTTTGCCCCTGATAGTTGATCACAGTTCGGTTACCGGTAAAAACCCCAACCCCGTGGTAAGCGGCATAACCGGTTAAATCAAGGCCAAACTGCGCGCCAAATGCAGCCGGATCAGGCACATCTAACTCGCTGTGTAGCTCAAATTCCCCCTCGTCTTGCGCGCCCTCGCCCTTCAATGTGAGTTGGTATAATTCTGAATCGGAAGAGGTCAGATCGAGTTTTCTCAGAGCCCAACGTCCATCCAAATCCACAAATTCGTAGTTGCCTTGCAGGCGACCCAGGCTGTCTATGATTTTCTCCTGATTGAAAACAGAAATCAGTGCAGAAACATCGACCTCGAAATCAGCCTCGAACACGCCTCCAGTGGGTAGAGTTCTGTCTACTTTGCCATTAACTTTAATCAACGGTTTTCTCGGTGGGAACTCAACAGTGCCGCTGCTGAGGACATAGTTAACCGGAAAAACCTGGTTCTTGCCCCGGGGCTCTTCCGGCGTACCCAGGGTGCCTTCGAGTTGCAGGGTCCGCTGGTTCACCTTTCCGCTCATACTCATCGCCAACGGCTCATCGCTGTTATCATTATCGAGGACAAAGTGACTCAAACTCGCTGTATCCTGTTCATCGCCAGACGTATAGACCAGTGAGAGATTCTTCACATCCATGCGTTCTATGTTTATTAGCGGTATATCATCGAAGCGAAAGTCAAATTCGTGCCATTCATATTCCGATGGCGCACTTTCCACGATTTCGCTTTCAACTACTTCGACGTGCATGTCAGCCATGTTCAGACGGTGGATCGAAAATTCACCTGTAGCAAGATAATGCGCGAGATTCTGCTGCAGATACATTTTGCCTAGCGCGACGTCATAGCTACCATCGTTAGTTCGCACGCTAACCGTTTCAGCGGTGAGTTCGACTTCATTACCAAATTTGATTGCGACTACACCATCCATTTCAAGCATGGTATAGGCGTCGCTGGCAGCGGCGGTTTCCAGTTCATCAGCCAATAGATAATCCGCGTATTGTCGTGGTAAGCGGACGTTTTCCAGATCCAGCTTAACGTCTCCGGATAGTGCGGATACCAGGTCGTGTACAGAGCGTCCTTTAGTTTGGATATCGATAAGCAAACCGGCTTTTCCAGTTAGCTGCAAGTCTGGCTGTGTATGTGGCACCACGCCACCGAGCTTTAATTCATCGCCTGTCACCTTGAGGGCGACAGATGGCGTGTTGCGCGCGTCCACGGCCAATTCGAAATCCGTATACCCGCCTTCAAGTGTCACGCGCATCGGGGAGATTTTCAGCACGCCGTCATTTAACCTGACCTGCCCCGCCAGTTTTTTGATCGAGAAATCGGCGCCGATAAGCTGATCGATTGAAATCTGCAAATCGAGGTTGACTTGCCGTAGATCGGAAAGGTCCAGTGGCTCTCGATCAAGTAGCGTCTGGCTATCGTCGGATGCGGGTGCGGGTACTGATGCTCCAGAGCCACCTTGTGTGCTGGTGTCATGGCTGGATACTGCCAGGGTATCAACTCTTGAGCTTGATGTTTTCGGCTTCGCCTGTTCATCGCTAGCAAGATTCGTTTTTCCCGTGGCAGCAATGGGCAGGCTCAATCGCTGGTCTATGCCGATATCCGCCAGAAAGAACTGGGCAATACTCATCTTACCCTTAACCTGCGGCTTGCCTCTCCCCAGCGAAGCAGCCAATGCCGTCTCGCTCTGTATCCGGCCGATGCTCATCTTACCCTGGTAATTGAGCTTGTTTTTGTTGCCCGAGATTACACCCTTGCCTTTGAAAGGCGCGTACCTGGGAATATCGATGCCAAAACGAGCACCGAATGCTGCCGGATCAGGCACTCCGAATTCACTGTGCAGTTCAAATTGACCCGAATTTTCGATCGCGCCGCCGACACGCAGTTGATATGCATCGGTACCGTTAGCGGCGAACTGGGTTTTCCTTATACGCCAGCGGCCACCCTCCTCAACGGCAATGAAGCTGCCCTGTAAATGCCCCAGTTTGTCCGCGACTATCGCCTTGCTGAATATCGGCACCAGTTCAGGAATGTTCACATTAAAAATGGCATCCACCTGGCTGCGGCCCGCCGGTGTGTGGCCAACAGTACCGTCGAGTTCGATAATCTGCCTGTTCGATCCGGCATCGCCGGTATCATTGCTCAGGATAAAATCAACCGGATAAGTCTGGTTATTACTGCGCAACTGCTTCAATGAACCCAGCGTGCCTTCGAGTCTCAAAGGTCTCGAGTTCAATACCCCGGCAGCGCTAACCTTTACCGGCCCCTGGTTGTCCGTATCATCGAGCAGAACATGGCTCAACTCGATGGTATGCTGCTGCTGATCGGTTTCGGTATAGACTAACGAAAGATTGTTTAACTCTATTTCTTCTATGACCACAAATGGCAAAGAAAAAGCCTGCCAGTCAAACTCCTCTCCGTTCCCGGTTTCCCTTATTTCTCCACGCAGATCCTCCATGTTCAGATGGTTAATCCACAAGGTGCCCGTCCACAGATAAGACCCGAATCTCTGCTCCACATTCAGCTTGCCTACCGACAGGTCATAACTGCCGTCTTTGGCTTTCAGCCGAACTGTCTCAGCCGTGAGTTCAATTTCGTGACCAATACTGATCGAAAAGTCACCATCGATTGCAAGCTCACTGTCGAGAAATTGATCGGCCGACCAGACCAGAAGCTCTCGGTAATTATCATCACTCAGAAAGTACAAAATGACGCCGAGTAGCAGCATCAGGTTGAATGCAAAAGCCAGCGCCATAAACAGTGCGCGAATTGCGCGAAAGCCTTTCGGTTTGGATTTTTTTCTACTTTCAAACAATGTTCTAATCCGTACTCAGAAGTAACTCGGCGTTGCCGGACGGGCAGATTTTACTAGTTAACGATTAACAGCGACACTGAATTAATGAAATATCAACCCGAAGATCGGGACATGTTTGGGTAATAACCCGACCCGGTAAATTTCGCTGATGCAAAGTATCGCAAGCAGATATTTTATCTAATCGCTGGAAAGTGCCCGATACCGGTAAAGCTGACAGCTATCTGTCGGTGAGAGCGGGGTAAGCACCCGCTGACAGTGAAGATTTATGCCCAAACATTCGATGTTCGCCACTCTAGCTTCGACGCAGCGAGTGCGCTTGAGATCATTAACGGGTTTTCAAAACTGGATGTCTAAAAATCTTGCGATCACATTGCGTCATAGCAGGATTCTGGCTCTGGCACAGCCTACAAAATATCAGACAACAGGATGCCAATGCCAACTCGAGTTAAATTATAATTGTAATCGATCAGGCTATTGCCGTAACCGTTGAAAAACTGCGCATAACCGCGTACCCGGCCCCAAAGCGGGAAGGTGTAGTCGAGTTGTACCGCGCCCCTCGACTTCGCAGCACCCGAGCCGACATTGTTGCGTATCATGAACCCAAATTCATTCCCATCAGCATTATGAATACCCGTAAATTCAAAGTAACCCATATACTTGTGGATATCGGGATTGTCATCGCCATCGGTGTCCGTAGGATCGTCCTTATCGTCTTCGGGGATGCGATACCAGGGTTTGAAACGGAAGGCGTAATCCTCAACCAGCCAGGTCACGGTGGTGTAGATCCGATTCCAGCTGCGCGACAACTCCCGCGAACGCCCGTTTGACTGGTGCTCCGCACCGATCCCCCACAGCATGGTTTCACTGCCGAAAGAATTCCAGGGAATCGGTGTGCGATACCAGATTTCGGGCTGGTAATTTGTTTCGCGAAAGGGGGAAGATTCGTCATCATTGAAGGTTTGCCAGAAGGACTTGAGGGTGAAGCCAAATTGAAGTGCATCGCCGTTGTAGAACGTATCCCTGGCCAGTGCTACCTTGATACTGACCTGAAATTCTGTTTCTGTGTTGTCCAGTTCAGCATCTTCATTGTCGAGGAGATCTTTGAAAGCGTCATCGTTTGGGTCATCGGCGTAGGACAGAAGGAAATAATTGCGTTTGTGGGGGATGAGAACAAACCTGTTACCGGCTGTCGCCGCTTCCGCTTCCATACGTGTGGTTCCGGCATTTTCTTCAAGTTCCTGGGCCAGACATAGTGGGCTGGCGAGTAACAGCAAAATCAGCCCGAGCCAGTGTGCCTGGATTCCCAGCTTCTTAACGGAAGTGTGCATAAAACTGCCCCAGGATTTTTGATTTGTTTTGACCATAGCAGACTTTGGTTTACAGTTAGAGCAATTTCCAAAGCAAAAATTTCGATCTCGACTTGCTTCTGCCCCGATCATTTTAATACCTGCATTCTGTTATGAGAATGACGGAAATTATTACTCTTATATCAATCTTCTTTGTTCTTGCCGGGCCGGATTCTAGAGATATAAATCCCGATATTATAAGTTGAGGCACACATTGCTACCCATTTCGTTGGACGCGCTGGTTGCCCCGATGACTAGCGATTGCCGATTATTTCTACGCGCAGCAATTTGGTGGAATTTAATTACCATAATCGCAATGACATGAAAATAAACCCTTAATCTCTGCACGCCCAACTAGCGCAGGATGAATCTTTGTTCCAGCGGCAGGAAAGATCCTTTCTATCTACGCAATTTGGCTGTTCGCAGACGGCGGTGCCCAGGGTCCAACCAAGCTTGACATCATCCTTTCTTGCTCATTGCAAAATAAGGAGCCTGGGGGATTAAAATTAAATCCACCGGGCTCCTTTTCTCTTGCAATGCAGATGAAGGCATGTGCCTCGGTCAGCGCAAACGATGCTCATCCGAGCGGGTTCTGCACCAGTTCAGTGTGCAGACTCCTTTCTTACAACTCGTTACATGGCATCCTGTATCAAGTCCATTGCCCAGGGGGGGATGTCCCCGGCGTCGGGCGGCGTGTGTCCCCATGGGTCGGACTCGTTCGCGAGCGAACGTCCCGCGTCGAAGGCGGCGCGCATCTGTTTTGGATCAAAGGCCAGCGGATCATTGCCGATCTCTACCTCATCCGGAATAGCGACCATATTGAAGTTGTAACCCAGGAACTGTGCGCCGAAGTATGACCGCATCAAAGCCGTTTGCATCGACTGGTCCATCATTACGCCAACGGTTGTGGCGGCGACGCTACCGAGAGCCCTTTGTAAAGCCGCGGGAGGATGCTGAAACTTGCCATTAGAAATCAGGTACAGGTTGCCGGGTCCATACAGAGACGGCGCGGGTTTCTCCGACCCGGCCATGCCAATAACCACTACATTCGAACGGGCGGCGCCGTCGACAAAAAGATGGCCATCGATTTCTACGGGGGGAAAGACGATCGGGAACGACGCAGAGGCAAGCAATACCTTGCGATACAGGTCGAGCTCACCGTTCTTCGCGATGAGCGACAGATTCCATACCCAGGTCTGGCCATAATCTACGTTGGTCGTGCCGACCATGAGCATTCGATTGTCGTCTAAGGCGGCAGCCACTCGTTGCAAGGTCTCGGCGGTAATGTATTTGGCGATGAGCGCTTGCAGTGGCGTGGTATCTCTAATGGAATCGCTGGACGGGAGGTCAAATAATGACCTGCTCGAGTAAATATCCTCGTCGGTAACCTCGGTGTACATCTGTTCGAGTATCACGTCGTCGGCTGGAGTGCCCAGTAGCGCGTGCGTCGCCAGTAATGAGCCGGTGCTGACACCGGTGACGATATCAAACTCGGGACGTCTACCGCTCTCACGCCATCCGATAAGGAAACCGGCACCGAAGGCGCCGTTCTGACCGCCACCAGACAGGGAAAGCATATTGAGCGCATGACCGCGTTTACGTTCCAGTTGGCGAGTAAGGTTTTCTTCGGTCCCGGACGCTGCCGTGGCGTACATGGGGGAAAGCTGGCTCGGGTCCATCGGATTGTGGCCATTCGCCAACGCGGCGTACTTTGGCACCTTTGTGGAAAGCACTCGCTCGGGTGGCGGGGTAGACGCGCAGCCGGCCAGGATCAGGGTTAGTACAAAGCCAGTCAGGAACACTTTGGTACTGTGCCCCATGCCCAATCCTCTTCGCCAGCCTGGTCTATGACTGTCACGCGGACGACCGGTTTCTTCCCTGCAGGCCACGTATGTATTCAACAGCTTTTTTATGTGTCCCAGGCTTAGTGGGGCGATGACTGGTTGTATGTTCTTTCTCATGATCAACATTTCTCCTTTGTTTCGGTGAGTATCTCACCAAGAGCTTTGCACGCTAAAAACAGTCGGCATCTCTATCGGTTTGGCGGGCAATCAAACGGGTTCGGGGCAAAGCGGGCTTGGTACGGATACTATATGGGTAGTACGGACTATAGGTCATACCTGGCCTGGCCTCAATCTTGTTATTCATCGTTATCCTGATCATCGTTTTTCATGGTGACACGACTGCCTCAGGTATTTTTTACTTAGTACGTATACGGAGCGAAAAATCAGGGGCATCACCCAGAGCCTGCGCAACAGGGTTGACGTAACCTTGTTGGGTCAATTCGGCAAAGGGTAACGATGTATCCAGTCTATCCATTTCGTATAAATACTCGGCCGAATAACCACTGGCAAGTAATTTCCAGGAAAAAGGAACACGATCTTGAAGGACGCTTGCGTGCTTCCAGATCACATTGGTGCAATTCGCTGTCAGTGTATTATAGAAGCTCGGACGTTCCTTTTCTTCGTTGATCGTTTTTACGTATTGAAGAAAAAACTTGCGCGCGGCTTCCGGCGAAGCCACCAGCCGATAGCGATAGACGTCCTCAGGGGGATCTTGACGGTAGTTGGTACGCAGGCGAATAACATCACGCTCGTCAGCCACAATATGAATCTGTTCATACTGGCGAAAGAAGCCCTTGATAGTGGAATAACCCTCACCTTCCTCCTTGCGCGCCTCGATGGAAATTGCCAGGTACTCCCCGTCACCAAAACCAAAACTTACGATAGTGTGTGCGACCGCCGGCCCCATCCAGTAGACCGCAAACAAATCGACGTGGTCGAGTTTGGAGAGATCGTAGGCTTTAGTGTAATAAGCGGGAGTGAAATCAGTTTCAGAGCGATAACTGAAATTACGGATGTTGTGCATGGTGACAATATCGCCTTCGATAATCGCATACGGTAGTTTGGCCGTCTCTGCCTGCCAGATCCGATCATTTGTCGCCGTTATGCTCGACCACCATCCGAGCACGCCGACAAACAGAGCTACGTAAATTGCCAGCAAGCCGCGACGCCAACGCTTGAACCAAAGACCAACCAGTGTTGTGAAACCCACAACTCCAAAGCCAATCGCCAGCACTGTTTGCAGCGAAGAGGTGTGTGAATCACCATAGTAAATGGCGAGCGCAGCCCACCCGGTTAGTGCCACCATAACAATTGTTAGCAATAACACGCGCAGCACGCGCATGCACAGTTTAACCACTTGCAGTGATTGACGGGTCAAAAAGGTCATAGATTATGAATTATTCTCAATAGTTTTTACGCTGGGACAATCGTCATTGAAATGACTAAATGGGAACTTAGGCTCCCTGACTGACCGCCGCAGAAATGGCTCTTTTCTGCTCTTCAGTTAAATCATCTGTTGTTCGGTAATCCGGTAATTGTATCCGCAATTGTTTTCGAGCAAATTCGATCCCATCGGCACCAAACGCTCCTTATACTTCAGTCCAGACTTCTTTGCGAATTATAAATTGCTCGATCGGAACAGTCGAGACCTTGCCCGGCATCACTATACCGGCATCGGTAACGTCAGCAACACCCTGATATTTAAGCGGATTGATCAGGACTTCGGCAAGTTTCAGCCATAAATAGCACAAATCGCAAATCGGGGACAGACCACGATTAAATTAATAGGGGACAGACCACGATTAAACAGATCTATTGAGGTTTTAAATTAATAGGGGACAGACCACGATTAAACAGATCTATTGAGGTTTTGTGTCTGTCTCTGGTAGGATTTGCGCAAGTATTGGACAAGGAGGTTCATCATGCCGAGACGCGCACGCTTATCGATAGCCGGGATTCCCTGGCACATTATTCAACGCGGTAATAACCGTTCGGCCTGTTTTTACGCAGACGAGGATTACCACCGCTATCTTGCTACCCTGAGAGAACAGGCTGAAAAGCACGGGTGCAGGGTGCACGCCTATGTGTTAATGACGAATCATGTCCATCTTTTAATAACGCCGGAGCAAAAAGACAGTGCAGCGCTGTTGATGAAGCATCTGGGACAACGCTATGTGCAGTATATAAACCGCACCTATAAACGCAGCGGCACATTGTGGGAGGGTCGGTACCGCTCCTGTCTTGCCCAGAGCACTGATTATGTGCTGGCCTGTTATCGATACATCGAGATGAACCCGGTGCGTGCCGGCCTGGCGACACATCCACGTTGCTATCCCTGGTCGAGTTATCGAGTGAATGCCGAGGGTGTGCCCTCGGATCTCATCACGCCTCATGTAGAGTACCTGGCGCTGGGGCGGTGTTATCAATCCATCCGCCTGGCTTATCGTGACTTGTTCGATATGCCCCTGAATGATAAACTTGTCGGCGAAATCAGATCATCTACCAACGGCAACTTCGCGCTTGGCAACGAAGGTTTCCAGCAGGAAATATCGGCCATGCTAAGCCGGCGAGTCACACCGGCCAGGGCGGGCAGGCCACCTAAGAAGAGATAATCGTGGTCTGTTCCCGATTTCCCTCGATTTCCCTGATGAGGACAAGCGATTGGCGCGTTCGGACAAGTGATTTCTGCCACCTGACCTATATAACCCAGTAGAATTCAACGCAGGGAGGAAAGCCATGAAATACAAACAAACCAGATTAGCACACATGCTCACCGGCCTTATTGGTGGTGTCGTTCTGCTGGCGAGTAGCGGTGTTTACGCTGGCAATGAAACCTATGTTGACAGTTCACCCTCGTTGGCAGCAGATGACGACCAGACCTCCGGGGCATTCGAGTACACAGTGCTTTCTTATCATGAGGACGAGCTTGAGCGAACAAAGCCAGGCGCCTTGTTGGATAATGATGGACAGCTTACCTATGAAAATTTGGCTGTCGAAGATAAAACGGTAGATGATTCGCTGGATAGCAGCAGTACTCCGGGAGCGGGTATCGGTATGGGAGTTACTCCCCTGTTCGACACATATGGCGTTATTCGAGCAAGCAGTAGCCATGATAAATCCACTTATCTCGCGCTGGGTTTCATTGCAGATGAATTGACTATGGATGAAGCCGATACCTTAGACAGCGGGGACAAAAACGCCTTGTCCTATGGCTTCGGCGTAAACGGCTCATCATCCAATTTTGAGTACATGATGTCCGTAGATCAGGAAAATACTGGCGTCTCGGCAGTAGGGATGAGGTTTACGTCAGAATTTTAGGATATAAGTACCTGCTGGATACCATTTCCAGTTCAGGCAAAGACTGAATCGTGAATCGGGGACAGACCACGATTAAACAGAACGATTGCGGTAAAAGGGATAATCGTGGTCTGTCCCCGATTTCCGATTTCTACGATTTTTAAACCGCGACAACAGCTCAACTAAAAGCCCTGAAAGCCCCGGCCATTAAGGGGCCTGTCGGTCCTGGCTTTGCCGTTACTCGATTGCTCGGCCTCTAAACGGCAAAATGGCGGGCACTTTTTCCTTGTATTCGATATAGGCGCGGCCATACAGGTTAACCAGGCTGCGCTCTTCAAACCAGGTTCCAATCCATAAATACAGGCAGCCCCAAAGAGCAGTCTGCAGTCCAAATTCACTCACCGCGCCACCCAGTAAGTACAGGTAAGCGCCCAGGTACAGCGGGTGGCGTACGTAACGATGCCATCCCGTAATATGCAGCGGTTCTTCGTCGCCGTCCAGGCCATCATCACGAAATAACTGGGTAACACCCCCGAAACGACCCAGGTCATATTGTGTAAGGCCCAGTACAATGATTATTCCCCCCGCCACCTGGAAAGCCGTGGCAAGAATAGTAAACCCATCTCCCAGCTCGAACGTTACCGAATTTTCACCCAGCATTAACTGTCCGCCGATGATGACGAGCCCGATGTGCAGCGTTGAAAACAGGTTGTAGCTAAACCGGTAGGCTCGCCCGAATAGAGGCTGCAGCAACCTCTTGGTTGATGCCCTTGCCAGCAGCGAGTGGACAAACCCGAAACTCAACCACAACAGGGCATAAATAAAAATGTCAAAATTAGTCACCCGCCTGGCCCCTTGATACCGATTCCTTCTCTCACCCCCTACACTTTCTGTAATACGTTTACGCGCATGGGTTGATCGAAACGAATACCAGCCTCATCCGCAATGCCGAGCTGTTCAAAATTACTGCGAAGATCATCCTCGATTGCCTCAAAGGGGGCGCGACGCCCGGGATCGATACGGATCATCTTGTCTTTGAAGGCAGCAAAATTCTCATAGTGATAGACGGTATCGTAGAAAATTTCCCGAACCTGCTTGAGGCCATGAGTAGCCGCATTTCGAATCGCATCATACGCGGATGCGCGCACCGAAGTTTCATCGTCGATAGGCGCATTCAACTCAAATCCTCTGCCGGATGCGATGGGCTCTCCTACATAAACCGAACCGCCGGGTTTGACCACGCGCGTAGCCTCGGCCAGTGCGCCCGCCATATGTTCGAGCGGAACATGGTGCAGGGAATTGAAAAATGTGACTACGTCAAAGCTGTCGTCATCAAACGGCAGTTCCTGGCCGACGCCTTCCAGGTAAACTTCATCTCCTTCAGCTGGAAAAGACCTGGCTTTTTCCAACTGCAACTCACCACATTCAAGGCCTGTCACACGGGCGCCCTGACGGGTCATATAACGCACCATTTCTCCGGCTCCCGATCCTATGTCGGCTATCTTAAGGCCCTTCAGGTCGAGGACCTCGTTCAAAACGGATTCATTACTTCGTATTTCATTCATGAAATTTCTTCCTGACAAGTTGGAAAATCTGGATTATTGCATTTATCGATGGAGCAGCGGCGCTCGAGTTACTCTGCTCCCTTTGCGCGGGGAACATCTGCATTGATGCCCGTAGACAAAAGCTTGTGGACCGGGAAACACCAATCAGAAAACCGAGAAACGGGTACAATTCGTCTTTTTACTCCTGTCACAAAATGAAAACAATACCCTATTGGTGGGAGCAGGCTCCGAGGGAAGCTGCCGGTTCTGTCGAAATGCCAGCCAGGGTAGACGTGG
>Ga0316196_10001162_pt1 | contig 11364 bp, 6 predicted proteins | sample Eddsed2cm_MG_FD_204938 | JGI IMG/M metagenome (GOLD analysis project Ga0316196, IMG submission 204938) | Coastal sediment microbial communities from Maine, United States - Eddy sediment 2 cm | ecosystem: Environmental > Aquatic > Marine > Coastal > Sediment | place: USA: Maine | collected... | reverse complement strand
TGTACCGTTTGCAGTACCCGCTAATGCACGAGACTGTATAGTTGACGCACCAATAATATCATAGGAGATGGCGCGAAACATTTCACCAAAGCCCTCTATGACCTTGTCCAGCAGAGGTGCTACAGCTTCAGGAGTACCGTCTCGACCCGTTAACCCGGTACCACCCGTGGTAATAACAACCTGAATGTCCTCATCAGCAATCCAGCGCGAAACATCTGCACGAATTCTATATTTATCATCAGGTACAATTACTTTTTCCGCCAGCATGTGACCTGTCTCGGTAAGCATCTTAACAAGCGTAGCACCTGACTTGTCAGTTTCTTCATTTCGGCTGTCCGAAACCGTCATTATGGCAATATTCAAAGGAATAAATTTTCTTTCTTGTGTCATTCCTGACTCTCCAGGCGTTTGATGCATTAGAAGTGGGTATCATCGGAAAAGTTTGAGCAGAATAGCAGGATGGGCGCTAGACGCATATTAAATCTATATCTGCCTGCCTGCTCTGCAATTGATAATATTAAACGATAATACATGCACTCTAAACAGTGATCTTTTATTATTAGCTAGAATTGAATGCTGTAAAGTGAATGCCAGCTTGACTCATTTATCCAGCTTTTTAATATTGAACTATCCTGGCTAGTCAACTACGCGGGAACTAGCAACGAGAGCGCGCTAATTGCTTCGCTGAACATGAGAATTACTGCATTTTTGAATGACAGAGATATCAGGCACGCTAAACACATCGCCTGAGATAGAAGCATATTCGCGTATGCACCTGATTTATTGTTGTAGATCCATTCGGGCGCCAGAATATCTTCAAAATTAGCCGTGATTTTTCATTATCAATATCCTGCCTGGAATTCAGTGGCGTATTTCTGTGTTTATTGCGCCATTTGATGGAGAAATATAGCCAAAATTGTAAAAACCGAAAGGTAAATAATCATCGATGAATGGCAATTTAAAATAGATAAGTGGTAATTTTTTCTTGACCAATGGTGCATTTCTGCTATTTTTAAGTCAGGATAAGTAACTCATCAAAATAAAAAAGTTATTACTGTTTAAACCTGGAGATAATTGATGTTTAGCCGTAAATCAAAAGAACAAAGCAATTTCAGTGAATTTATAGAGCAGAAGACAAGGCTGTTCCATTCAAAAGTCGTCTATGCCCTGAATCGCGAACATGAACACTACTATAGTAAAAATGAAGTTCTGAATCGCGGTATCGATCCCCGCTGCAAGGTGTGTGGGATGCTGCTGTCTGAATTTCGTACCACGAAGAGGTTTGAAAAATTAAAAGGACCAATTGAATTCAATGAGGACAGAATAGCAGGCTAGTCATGATTTACCTGCATTTGTCAGCTCGAACATCTACGGTAATGCGTGCTTACTCGCTATATGATCACATGCAAAATAAAAAATGAGCCCAGTTGCCGTGAAGAGAATTTCACAACATTCTGGGCTTCTGCAGGAAACGTACTACATTCCTGAAAAACGCGGTCCTGTCATCAACCGAGCTTAATCTTTTCGTTCACCAACACTGTCGCTTTTTTTAACTTACTATCAATCTCAACATGAGTGACAGTAATGTCGCGGCAGTCCTGCTAGTGTACAGGCCTGTTTACATCCTCCATCGGGGAAAATTGCTTTCAGGTCTTTTTGCCTGCACTTGTCAGAGCCAGTAATCCTTTTTCCACAAGCAGAGAGAATCTGTTTGGGCGATGGTGGCGTATCGTAATCTTCGTAATAGCTTCGCAAAAACTGGATAACTTCCCAGTGACAGTCTGTCAATTCCAGTCCCTGCTCTTCAGCCATCGCCAGAGCAACTTCTTTACTCCAGCTGTGAAAATCAGACATAAAACCGTGCTTGTTGAACTCCACATCAACGCCATTTACCTGCATAGTTGTCATTGTATACATACTCCTTTAGGGCTTGGGTTTACTTACAACAATCACCGCTTATGTCGACAATAGTGAACCCAGAAGATCCACCTTCGTCTGTTACAAGTTACCCCCGGTATTATTAGTGACCATTCCCCCTCCTCACACGGAGAAATTGCCTCTATGCCCCAATGATCTGCCTTTCTCGTGACACCAGGATTGATGAGAGCGCTGCGTGTTCATTCAACCTGGAATCTCAGGTAGACAAGCCACCCTGGCTCCGGTTTGATGGTCAGCATTTTCTATGATGCAAAATAAAAAGCGGGCCATTGCAAACAGTATTAGTCGATGTAAATACGTAAATATGCGGTGCTTTTATTCTTAATTGGAATGAGAAAATTTCTCCCATTCCAATTCAATATTACATCTCAATACATAATTTTTTCAAGGGAATTATTTATTAATGTTCCTATAATTATATTTAATGAATAAAGTCTGAATTTCAGAGTTCGCTTGCTGCATTAATTATGCTTTACAAGTAATTGAAATTATTACTTTCTAAAAGTTCTGTATAGGAAGTTCAGAATATAAAACTATTCTGATTAACCAGGATAAGGCCACTCTCGCCAACCCTGCATCAATGGGAAATATAAAGCCAGCTGGGTAGTCCGGTCTTCCTGCTGACTAATTGCCTCGGCGTACCTTTCCAGTTGTACACGGTAACGCTGCTGCTCCCTGTCAAGGAATTCATCCAGTCCACCACCCGTATGGCTTCCTGTTTTGTAGTCGATGATCCAGCGCTGACCCTGACCATCGACAAAGGTACGATCGATAACCATGTTATAGACTTTGCCATCAAACACACTGCTTATGGCATATTCAGAGTGTGCATCTGCGTGGTCAGATGACAATATCCAGCGTCCCCGTTCATCCTCCAGCATGCCTGTCAGAGAAGCAATAACTCGTTCCAGCGCCTGATCCAGCAATTCATGCGGGAGCCCTTCATGTCTCAGCATCTGGCGGCTGATAGCACTTAAACGTGACATATCGACATCAGAGCTTGTAACAATTTCTGGACGGCTAAGGTATTCCAGCTGACGATGAACTACGGTTCCGACAAGACGCGCCGATTCACTGGCCCAGTCAAATTCCAGCAGCTCTTCGATTTCAATATTGTGCTGTGTCGGAGCAATAATGCTCGCAGGAGGTGGTGGACAGACCCAGTCTGTGACCAATCGCTTTCTTGCCTGCCGGGGAACCGTCTCTGATTCTGGATTAAGTTTATTCAGTGTGTCGATTTCTTCCTCTGAAAATAGACCAAATTGATCCTCATAGATATCTTTCACCACCGGCCAGAACTGGTGCAGCAAAGTTGAGTCGGGGGGCGCTTTTAGCTGATCTTTTTTACTGTCAATCTCAACATGACCCAGCAGGTGCAGGCGCTTACGCGCACGCGTGGCAGCGACATACAGCAGGCGACCATTTTCAAACTGGCTCTTTTCCTTATCCAGGTGCTTGATGTACTCAACCGTCTGATTTTTACCGTCCCTGACCGATGCAATGGGGCCAAACACCAGTTCAGGTTTGCCGGACTCACTGGTCTGCTCCAGCCAGTACAGCAAACGCGATTGATCCTGACCGGTACGCTTACCCAGACCCGGCAATATTACCGTATCGAATTCAAGCCCCTTTGACTTATGCATCGACATAATCTGCAGTCGACCATCAGCCTCGACGTCGGGGCGGGCAAACAGACCCGATACTTTCTCCTGAAGCACCTCAGGTGTAATGGCCTCGCCCTCTTGTTCGATCTCCTGCAGCAAATCCAGGTATACCTCAGCATCCTCTCTATCACTCTGACTATGCAGACAGGCAGGCCCCCCGAGTGACATCCATGCCCCTTCGACCCAGCTACGCAGAAATTGCCGGCCTCGTTGCGCGATCACTTTTTCCACAACAGGCAGGACACGTCGCAAGCGTTGCTGACCATCGGCACTTAGCTGATTGATTCTGCCTTCTTCTCGCAGTAGATCTAACACCACTGATTCCCTGTTATCTGCAGTTAGTGTGTGTAAATCTGCCAGTGTAAGTCCACACCAGGGCGCACGAAGAATCGCCAGCCAGCTAATACGGTCAGCGGGATGAATCAGCGCTCGAGTCAATGAAAGCAAATCCTGAACCACCGGTTGCTGGGACAGCTTGTCAATTTCTACCGCCTGGTATTTATACCCGTGATTTTGTAGCTGGTGAATAATATCAATGACATGTGCCTTGCTGCGTACCAGTATGGCAATAGTCGCCTCAGGTTCATCCTTCCTGCATTGTTCAATAACGTTTAAGGCGTGATAGCTTTCTATTGCTTCATCACGCTCAAACTGTGGATGGATGACGACTGCGTCCCCTTCCAGAGGTCCTTTAAAGATTTCTGATCTGGTGTAATGGACTGCCCCTCTAAGCTTGTCACTGTGCAGCGGTAAGATTTTCGGAAAGGACTGGTTCACCCAGTCTATGATGCCCGCCTGTGAACGGAAATTAACACTGAGCTGCAACGGCTCAAGCGGCACATTGCCAAGCTGGCCTTCCCAGGCCTGCAGGAACAGGCCAACCTCTGCTTCACGGAAGCGATAGATTGACTGCATCGGGTCACCGACAAGGAAAAGCGTCCGCTGATCACCAGGGGTCCAGCCGGCAGTGAGCTTACTGAACAGGGTATACTGGTTTTGCGACGTGTCCTGAAATTCATCTACCAGCAGATGTTTAATCTGGTAATCCAGCCGCAGAGATAAATCAGTCGGCGCCTGCTCATCTCCCAGCGCACGATCAGCACGAATTGCCATCTCGTTGAAATCCACTTCACCACGTTGCCCGAAAACCAGCTGCAATTGGCCCACTGCATTAACCAGCAGCTGAAATAGAGCCTCGATCAATAACCATTCATCATCAGAATAAAAAGCCGCCGGCTGCTTATTTAATGCCGCCAGTTTGAGCTGTAATTCAGTATTGTCCTGAAGTGCCTCCAGCAATGCCTGCATGGCCTTTTTGTTATGTTTGAAAAGCAGCTTCTGCTGTGGACTACCGGCAGCATTTTCAGTTGGAAAACCCAGCCTGACATTGACACCGCCCGGCTTTCTCCATTGCCCGGAAGTTAGCAGAAAATCAGAGATTGCTGTCCATTTTTCGACATCAGCTGAAGTCGTCCCTGGCATCATCTGCATGCCTGCAAAAATATTGATAGTGGATGTTTTTGTAGTAGTATTTTCTGCGGCAAATGCGGCCAGTTCTGGCAGCGCCGCCTTGAGATCAGCCGGCATTGCGCGCTCAACATCGACCAGTGCCTTTTCAACCATGCGCTGCAAGACCCGTTCTATTTCCTGCCGCCTGACGATAGAGTCTTTCTGGCCAGTAACATGTTTAACGATATGTCGCATCCACTGGTCACGCCTTAATAGCATGTCTGCGATCAGACCCTGCAACTCATCCATGCGGTTATCGCGATGCTTCAATAAGCGCTCGATATCAGCAGACAGAGGATGACTGGTTTCCAGTTGCTCAAGTACCGCTAGAGCAGCCTCACGATACATATCACCGGCATCTTCTGTCAGTGAAGGAATGGCACCGAATTGTGACAACAAAGGCATCTGGCGAGTCAGTGACTGGCTGAATGAATCAATTGTCTGGATCTTTAACCGGCCAGGATTAAGTAATAGCTGCCAGTTCAGGCGCGTGTCGTTGGCAAGTGCCGCCTGTGCCAGTTGCCAGGTCTTTTTTTCATAAGAAGCAACTGGCTCAGGCTCAGCACTGGCTCTGTGGAGTGCCTGTAGAATACGATCCCGCATCTCACCGGCGGCCTTGCGGGTAAAGGTGATAGCAACGATTTCTTCGGGTGACTCTACCCGGGCAAGCAGTTGTAAATAACGTTGGGTCAGCAGCCCGGTCTTGCCCGAACCTGCCGGCGCCTGAACGATAAAAGATTGTTCCGGGTCGAGTGCCCGCTGGCGGGCCTGCCAATCAACCGGCAACTGATCTCCAGGCATCCCGATCTCTGAACTTGAAGGCATCGTTTCGTCAGTCATCAGAAACACCTGCCATCATTTCATCAATTCGACAGAGGCCGGATAACTCGCAATAGCTAGTCTCGCAGGTGCTCGATTTCTTTGGATCGACAGCGGCCCTGCCAGAACGAAAGTCCTCTGCCAGTTGATCAATTGTTTGTTTCCAGTCATCCAGCACCTGTGGCCATTGTTCAGTTACCTCCTTAAGCTGCGAGTTCCGAGGTGGCGGCAGATTTGGAATCAGTCCCTCTTCTTCTACGACACCACTGAACTTCATATCGCCCGCTTTCAGTTGGCCGTATAAAACGGCACAAACACCCTCACCTTCTACCATGCTGTATAACGGTAGTTGCGGCTCCTCCGGGCGTTCGCCAAACCATTGTGCAGGGCTGACAGTGCCCGTTTTATAGTCAATCACTAACTTGCGTCCATCTGCTAGCTGATCGATGCGATCCAGCCATAGGTGGACGCTGATACCGTTAATATCCGTCCTGACTTCTTTTTCAAAATCTACCACTGTGAAGTCTGCCCGCTGTTTTTCAATCTCCAGCCATTGCAGTGTTAGCTGTTTAAGCCGGGATGATTCTATTTGGCGAAAACGCGGACTAAAGATCTCGGGAGTTTGCTCAGCCATTTCATCAATGGCCTGTGCTATTACGCTATCAAGCTTACTACCCAGGGCCGCCTCATCCATTGAAATCAAAGTCCTGAGATTCCTGACATCACGCCAGAACAGTTCGAGCAGATGATGAAACAACTGCCCTCGCTTCATTGCATCCAGGCCGACCTGCGGCGTTGCCAGTGGTGTTGCTGACAGGCGATACTGGGCAAAGGCACGAAACGGGCACAGTGACTGGTATTTGAATATGCCACTGCCACCAGATGCACGCTGTTGCTGTAACTCAGGCGCCGGATCAATATCCAACAGCTCATGATCACCATGTTGCTGAATAAGCTCACTCCAGCCTGTTGCTTCTCTCTGTATCACAGATTTTTTATCAGCCTCGGTGAGGCCATTAATTAGCGGGCTTACCCTGAGTTCTTCTTCACCTTTTCGTAACGGGTAACTCATCACTACGTCGGGTGCGGCATGCAGCAATCGTTCAGTAATCCGTAAGGCAATAACAAGCTCCCTGGCCTGGTCGGCGTGCGGCATAGATAATTTCCGCTGTAAGGATAGCGGGATAAATGGATTTGGCTGCGGCGACGCTGGCCAGTTATTGTCATGCAGATCCATCACCCAGAGAGCGTCAAATTGAATACCTATAGCTTCATACAGTCCCAGTATCTGGATTGGTGTTGAATCAGTTCGTGGCTGGAAGATTTGCGAATGAGCGAGTCGCTTCAACAGGCTTAGAGCACGCGAGTAACTAAGACGCCCACTGACTGCCTGCAGCCCGCTAAACCTGGCCAGCAGTTTATGGAATGCTTCGATGGCCTGGTATTCTGCAGCATTGAAGTTACGGTCTTTAGTCCAGCCAGCAGTATTAAGAATCTCTATAAACCACTTAACCCAGTCTGCTGAGGATGCTGAACCCGGGACATCCTTTACGAGTTCAGCCAGCTTACAGACATGTACTGCCAGTTGCGGAGAATGCCAGGGCGTCCCTGTTCTGCCTGCCTGCCAGCAGAGACTTTGCATACTCACTCGCTGCTCACCGATTTCTCGAAGTTTTCTATCAAGTAGAGCGCGTGATCCGACTTCTTCTGAGGCACCAGCCAGGTAGGGAGAATTCAGCAAGGGAACCAGCTCCTGAAGCTGAAAACTGCCACCGGCTAGCTCAAGCACGCTGAATGCTGCCTCGATCACAGGGTAGGACTTTAACGGCAAGCCAAGAGAAATATTCCATGGCAAGGGTTCCTCGTCTTCGCTGACAAGATTGCACGGCACCAGTAACTCGGTTAGCCGGCGGATCAGTCTGGAACGATGTACACCCAGGTCAGGTACTACAACGCCAATTTTGGCACCAGGCTGCCTCTCTAATCGTTGCTGGATCCATCGTGCCAATGTGCAAATTTCATCATCATTATCAGTGCAGGCAAGACGAATAGCGGTATGGCCTGGTTGATCAACCTCGGTTAACTGGGCCCACAAAATTGACCCGCCATGATTGTTAATGGCTGCACACAACGCCACCTGCAGCGGAGTCAGTTCATCGAAACCAAGCAGAAGTATCTCACTCTCAGGTGTGGTTACATCATCGTTGAAACATTGAACAAGCTGTTCAGCCATACGGGCAAGAGATTGCCAGCCCTGTTCATCGCACTGCCGCTCGAACTCATCGGCCCATAGTTTAAATGCATGCGTATCCTCATTCAGATCAAAATCCGCTTCGTCGCACCTGACCTGCCAGTTAATCAGCTGTCTCCAGGCCTCGCTCACTTTGCTTGCTGTCGCTTCTTTTCTCAGAATGACAGCTGTCAATGATTCTATGACAGATTCCCAGACATACTGCTCCTGTGCCTCTGTCAGCAAGAGTGCCGGAGATTCAATCCGACCATCAAAAACAGCGTCTTCCCACAGTTGACTTAGCCAGATATTCCAGGGTTTTATAGCGGGCGATTCCCAGACCGTTTGACCATTGTCCACTGCCTGTTGCTGAAATTCCTGCTGCAGCACGGCAGCCAGACGGGAGTTCCCGGTAACAACGACAGCACCCTGCACCAGTCTTTGACACAGATCAGAGCGATTTATAGTTTCAAGCTTCAAGGTGGAAAAGTCTCAAGTGTGAAGTTTCAAGCAAAAGACAGCTCAAGTATCCAGAGTTCGGGTCAGTAATAAGACAATGGCCCTTTAACGCCATTTCGCTATGAACTTTTTGAATTTTCGAGTAATACTATCTTTGCATTTTAACCATCAAGCTTAACACTTGAAACTTAATATCATCATTATTTTATGTGCGCATCTTCCTTGAAAACGTTACAATCTCTGGCTTACGTTTAACGCCTGATAACTGGTTAAACTGATCGCCAGAATCAAGTCGCCATCACTGCTATGCTTGGCCTCAACTCAAATGTACATTCAATATGACACCTGCCCCATCCTATAGCCCCACACCGGTCATCATTAGATGAATGTTGTCGAAAAAGAATTTGATGCCCTGGCACCTGAGTATGAGAATAACCGGCTATCGAGCTGGTACCAGGCACATGCTGATGAAATGCTCAGACATTGCCTGGTAATAGATGAAGGAGATATTCTCGATATAGGCTGTGGTACGGGACACTTACTGCGCGAGTACCTGAAGAACAAGCCCGGACTGAGGGCAGTCGGGGTCGATATTTCATCATCCATGATTGACGAAGCCAGCAGAAAAGCCAGCGAAGCAGGTCTCGACAACCTCGAGTTCATCCATGCAGACTGGGAAACCATGAGTCCAGCATTATTCTCGGGTTATAATTTTAAAATTATTTTCTGTGCCAATGCCTTTCACTACTTTACTGATCCCCAGGCTGCCAGTAACAAGCTGTATGAACTACTGCAGCAAGATGGAACACTCTATGTACTTGAACGCAATAAGGCTAGATCACTGCTGACTTTTTTCTGGGGTTTTCTGCATAGCACTCTGATCAAGGACCAGGTGGTATTTTATAAAAACTCGGAACTGGTCAGTTTCTTTGAGAATGCAGGATTTAATAGTGTCAGAATAGTGCACTCGATAAAAAAATATTTCTGGAAAAACAAGTTATTTACCAGCATCGTTCTGATTGAAGGAAAAAAGCCCAGCTGAAACAGAATATGCTGCACGAACACAAAACACAGGGACATAAATGATAAACCTCAGTTTGCTTGAACAAAGACAGACACTCATTCTGCCGGATGAATATAAAGACCTCGCAGGCAAGAAACTTCTCGTCACCGGTGCAGCAGGCTTCATCGGCGGTGCACTATTTAAACGCCTGGTGGAATATGATCTCGATGTCGTCGGCACTGTTCTATACCAGGAAGAGGCAGATACCCTGCGTGAGAAAGGCTACAAGGTTGAAGTGCTCGATCTTGCCAGCGATGCATCCTGGGATGATCTGCTGCAGGGAATAGACATCGTCTTCAACATAGCGGCACTGTTCCAGGAAGTTGAAAACACTGAAGCCATGTACCACAAGGTCAATGTGGATGGCACGCTGAAACTGCTGAAGACAGCTGAAAAAGCCGGTGTAGAACGCTTTGTCCACTGCAGCACAGTCGGTGTTCATGGCCATGTAAAAGAAATTCCCTGTACCGAAAAAACGCCTTTCAACCCGATGGACGAATACCATCGGACAAAGCTCGAAGGTGAGCTGGCGGTACTCGATTTTGCACGCACTCTCGGTGACCATGGCATGATCGTCACTGTCAACCGTCCTGCCATGGTTTACGGCCCGGGCGATACCCGCATGATGAAGATTTTCAAGGCCATCAATTCAGGTAAATTTATGATGATAGGCTCAGGCAAAGTACTGGCCCATCTTGGTTATATCGATGACCAGGTCGATTCGCTGATCCTGAATGCGGTCAGGCCACGTGACCAGGTACACCTGGAAGCGTTTAATATTGCTTCAAGCCACCCCATTACCCTTAACGAGATGTCACGCTATATTGCTGACGCTGCCGGTGTAAATCTGTCAAAAATTAAAATTCCGGTGGCACCGGTCTGGTTTGCAGGACTGGTTTGCGAAACTATCTGCCAGCCATTTGGCATCAAGCCGCCGATCTTTCGCCGCCGTGTCGGTTTTTTCACTCATAACCGTGCCTTCGATATCAGCAAAGCCAATGAACTGCTGAATTATCATCCAAAAATTAGCGACCAGGATGGCATCAAGACCACGCTCGCCTGGTACAGGGAAAAAGGACTGATCTGATATGTGCGGTATCGCAGGCATCATGGGTTCAAACCGTGTCGATGCCATCAAAAAAATGACCGACATTATGATTTACCGGGGTCCCGATGATTCCGGTTACTATCATGATGACGATATCTCTCTCGGACAGCGCCGCCTGTCCATCATTGATATCAATCATGGCCGTCAGCCGATCTCCAACGAAGACGACACTCTGCAGCTTGTCTGTAATGGTGAAATCTACAACAGCCCGCAACTTAGAGAAACGCTAATAGCCAAGGGCCACCGGTTTAAAACGGCAACAGATGTTGAAGTCATCCTGCATCTGTACGAAGAATACGGTGATGACTGCGTAAAGCACCTGCGAGGCATGTTTGCTTTCGCCCTCTGGGACAGTGTTAAAAGACGCCTGCTGATGGCACGCGACCACCTGGGGCAGAAGCCCCTGTTCTTCTGCCAGAAGAATGGCGGTTTTGCCTTTGCATCTGAGGTAAAAAGCATACTGGCTTCGGAAATCATCAAGCCTGAAATAGATCTTGAAGGGCTATGGCACTACATGTCCCTGCGCTTTATGCCGGACCATCACTCGCTCTTCAAAGGCATCGAGAAACTGCCT
>Ga0316196_10001159_pt1 | contig 11370 bp, 7 predicted proteins | sample Eddsed2cm_MG_FD_204938 | JGI IMG/M metagenome (GOLD analysis project Ga0316196, IMG submission 204938) | Coastal sediment microbial communities from Maine, United States - Eddy sediment 2 cm | ecosystem: Environmental > Aquatic > Marine > Coastal > Sediment | place: USA: Maine | collected... | reverse complement strand
GGGCAAGGGCCGCGAAACGAAATAACCTTGCACCTGATCGCAACCCATACTCGCCACCAGATCCCAGTCCTGTTGGTCTTCGACACCCTCGGCGACTACCTTCATACTCAGTTTCTTGGCCAGCGATATGCTGGATTCGAGAATCGCCAGTACAGACGCATCGCGTGACGCACCGTGCACAAAGGCCCGGTCTATCTTGAATTCAGAAAACGGGATGCGCTGCAACTGTTCCATCGACGAGTAACCCGTGCCAAAGTCATCGATCGACAGGTTAAAACGTTTTAACGACAGCCGACTGAGTATATCCAGAGCTACAGACGCGTTTTCCATTAACCGGCTTTCGGTAATTTCGAAAAATATACTACTCGCTTCAAGACCGAATTTCGCCAGCACAGCGGTGATTTTTTCCGGCCAGTCCAGGTCCGTCAACGAATCGACCGACAGGTTGATGGCCATATTGAGGTCGTGATCCATCGCCTTCAAACGTGCTGCGTACTCCATCGCCTTGAGGCACACCGCATCGGTTAAGTCGCCGATCATGCCGTGGTCCTCCGCCAGCGAAATAAACGCGTCTGGTCTGATCAAGCCCTTGAGCGGATGATTCCAGCGCGCCAGCGCTTCAATGCCGACAACGCGGCCTGACAAAATATCGATCTTGGGTTGAAAATAAGTTTCCAGCTCGCCGTTGTCGATAGCATTTTTCAGTTCCGGCAAGGTGATGGCGTCGTACAACATCAGCGTGCCTTCCTGCTGAATCTGGTCCAGGGAATCGAGCAATTCACCAAGCTTTGCCGGCGTTATCGGCTTCTCGAGCACACCCAATACCTGTAGCTCGTGTTCTATGGCCAGTTTCTCTACCGTCTTCAAGATACGCAGATCTTCGCCACTGGTCAGAATCAGCGCACCTTCATAATCACGCATGGAGAGGTGTCGAATAAATTCAACGCCATCCATCTCCGGCATATTCAAATCACAGATGATCACGTCAATAGCATCGTCCTGGGCCTGCAAAATATCGAGCGCAGCCGGTCCCGACATCGCATTTATAACTCTCGAAACACCGAGATCGTTGAGCATCACCGAGGTTACGCGGTGCATGATGTAGTCATCATCCACCAGCAACAGCTTTATACTGAACTGCGTGACGTCCTCCTCATCGTCAAGCGGTAATTCGAGACCAGGCTCATCCTCGCTGACTAATATTTGCAACGGTTCATGCGGCTGTTGCATAAAGGCCTGGATCGAGCTCACTGCATCACCGCTGTATCGTTGCAGAAGCGGCATCAGATGTTCCAGTTCGGACCACTGTTGCTGCTTTGCCGCCGACTCGAGGCGCTCACAGACTCGAGCCACATTGGTGACACCGAGGCTGCGCGAGGACGATTTCAGCTTGTGACTATATTCAACGACCTGCTCACTGTTTTTCCATGAAAAAGCCTGCTGGATATTGTCGAGTTCCTGTTCCAGGGCACCCTCGTAAGAATGCAACAAACTCCGATGCACATCGGGTTTATCACCAGTAGACTGCTCCAGTACTTCGAAGTCGATAACGTTTTCAGGAACAGCATTCGACGCTGAATCTGCGAGCGTCAGGATATCCACTGGTAGTGGCAAGTTCTGTTTCGGGCTTTCCAGCAACTCGGCAGGCAACCATTTTTTCAGCGCCTTGCGCAGGTCTTCCAGCTCCAGCGGCTTGGCGATGACATCGTCAACTCCAGCCGCAAAACATTTCTCGACATCCGCGGCAAGCGCATTGGCTGTAATCGCTACGACGGGTAAACGGCGCCCGCTGTCATGCTCAAGCTGTCTTATTTTTTGCACCAGTTCATAACCATTCATATCCGGCATACGGATATCGGTCAGCAGCAGCTGGTAGTTCCCCTGTTGCCAATACGCCAGGGCCTGGATGCCGTTCTCAGCATAATCCGCCTGATAACCCAACATGTGCAATTGAGCTGCCATCAATTCCTGATTGATCAAATTATCCTCAGCCACCAGAATTCGCGAAGCCCCGTCTCCCCCTGTTATCAGCGGGACAATCTCGGCATCCGCTGAAGCAGCCGGGCCTGACGAAACCCGCGTCGAAGCCCGCTGCAGGCTCACCCAGAAAGTACTGCCCACTCCAAGTTCACTTTCGATATCGAGCTTCCCCTTCATCAGGTCGACAAGCTGCCGGGAAATCACCAGGCCTATTCCGGAGCCCTCGATACCACTGAATTCGGCACCCAGTCGATTAAACGGCTGGAACAGCTCCTTCAGTTTTTCCCTGGAGATGCCGGCACCGGAGTCTCGAATTCCAATCCGCAGTTGATCGTCAACTGCGCCAGAAACAACCTCAACATGCCCGCCATCGCGATTATATTTAACCGCATTACTGAGCAGATTAAGGAACACCTGCTTCAGCCGGATCGAATCAGCCACCACGTTTATCGCAGCAAACTGAGACAGATCACATTCAATAGCGATGCCGTGCTCCTGTGCCAGCGGCGCCACCCAGTTGACACAGTCGGCGAGCACGCGCTCAAGCGATACGGGTTCAAGCGATATATCGGCTTCGCCGGACTCGATACGCGACAGGTCGAGAATTTGATCGATCAACGACAACAAATGCTTACCAGCGCGGTTAATTTCGTTCGCGTTGGCGAGATGCTGTTCACTGAGACTGCGGTCGTAGGTAAACAGCTGGGTAAAGCCAAGAATCGCGTTTAAAGGTGTGCGCAGCTCATGGCTCATATTGGACAGGAAGTCCGACTTGGCCTGATTGGCACGTTCCGCCTGTTGCATCGCTACGATAAGTTCGGATGCAGCCTCCTTGCGATTGGAAATATCTTCATGGATGGTAATCACCCGCTCCCAGGTATCCTCGTCACCACTGGCCAGGGCAACAATGGAGCGGGTCTCGAAGTAAGAACCGTCAACTTTTGAATCAACCCGTTCTGCTTCGTATATTTTTTTATCACTGGCAAGGGCGGCAATTTCAGCCGCATAGTACTCGACCCACTGGGCGTCCCACCAGCCGTCGATATCGGCTTCGCTGGCGAGGAAAATTTCGCGACTATCAGCCTCATGCAGGCGCAGCAGGGTTTCATTGACATTGATGATGCGCGTCTGCCCCACCATATCTCGCAGAATGCGTGGATTATTGAGGAAATATTCCCTGATGTCCTCGACGCCCTGGTAGCGCAACTTGTCGACGACCTTTTTGATCGCGCTGTAATCCTCTTCCTGCACGCCCAAAGGTAATTGCTCAAACAGCGAATGATAGCGCCTCTCGCTTTCTTGTAGCGCTTCTAACGCGAGCCTGGCATCAGTGATGTCCTGCACCATACCAAAACTCGACAGCAACTGGCCGGCATCGTCGAACACGCCCTGCTGGTACTCGCGGATGTAACGGATATGCCTCTGATCTGACAGGATTCGATATTCAAAGACACTCGACGACCCGGGTGTCAGCAGTTTGCGAGCGTCAAGATTCTGTTCGTAAAGCGCCAGGTCATCGGGATGAAGAATGCGTTTGAAAGCGTCTGGATTATGAAAGTACTTCTCCAGCCGGGCCTTATCGATCCCCAACACACCGGCCATTTCGGGCGAGTAGGAAATCGGGATCTGCGCCTGCTCATCCCATTCCCAGAAACCAACCCTGAGCATCTTCGATAATTCAACACGCCGATACTTCTGGAGTTCAATGAATTCCTGTGCCCTGGCCAATTGCGCCCGCAATGAGGCGTTCTCGGCACGCAACGACTGTTCCATAGGTGGCGCTTTCCGCTGGTTGTCTGGTTTCTCCACCAAGAAATTGCATTATCTCGTTTCGGGCCTGTGAGTATAGGAGTGAATACCACTAATTTCCTTTGCAAAAATGCTGCCCGATTCATTTTATGATCAGGGTAACCAACTGCCAGACAGGAAGCCGACTCAGCTTAACCACACACACCAAATAGGGTTATAATCCCGTCCGATTCGATTAGAGCAATGTTCACCATGGTACAAACTCCTTCAACGATGCTGGACCTCGGCACCGAGGCACCTGACTTCACTCTACCTGAACCCCTGACGGGCAGGCAGGTCAGCCTTTGTGATTACGCCGGCCATCCATTGGCCGTGGTATTTTCCTGCAACCACTGCCCCTATGTTCTGCACATCATTGACTCCTTTGTCGAGTTTGCCAACGCCGCACTCCAGCGCGGCCTCGCGGTGGTCATGATCAGCTCCAATGACGCGGCAGGCTACCCGCAGGACAGTCCGCCCAAAATGGCAGAGTTTGCGCGCACTCATGCCTTTGAGTTCCCCTACCTTTACGACGAATCGCAACAGGTAGCAGTTGCTTACCAGGCTGCCTGCACACCCGATTTCTATCTGTTCGATGACGCACACCGACTGGTATATCGCGGCCAGTACGACGGTTCCAGGCCCGGCAACACTGAACCGGTCAGTGGTACAGACTTGCGGGCTGCGGTTGATGCACTTCTCGACGGCAAGGCTATCAGCAATGCACAGATTCCAAGCGTGGGATGCAATATCAAATGGCGCGCTGACAACGCAGCAGTTCAAGGCTGACGCGATTGCCAGCAATACGTCTGTTAGCAAGCATGATTCACCTCACTGCCTCTCGCAGTGATGCCAACTACCGACAGGCATGGGCAGCCGTTCCGGGTGGAACGATACAAAGTGTCAGGGCTAGTTCGCGTAACGGATCGAAAAGGAACTTTCCCGCGACGACCAAGCCAGAAGCATATAGGCTCCACCATTCAAGCCGAAACAGGTAATCAATAAATGCCCGTTGCTCCGGAAAACCCGGTCATCAAACCCAGAATCTATAATTTCTGCGTCCGCGCCTTCCGTAGCACACGCAAACTGTTGAAGCTCAACATCAAGTTGCATCAGGACGATGGTGTTGACGATGCTGTTGACGAGGATACCGTACAGCAGGGCGATATCTTCCTGTTCAATCATTTCGCCCGCTTTGAAACCTTTATCCCTCAATATCTAATCCACGAAGCCTGCGGCGCACATTGCCGATCGGTAGCGGCCGCGGAATTTTTTGAGGGTGACGAACGTTTCAGTCAATTCCTCTACTCTATCGGCGTGGTTCCAAACAACATGCCGAATCTTTTTCCATTTCTGGCGCGGGAGTTATTGCACGGGCGCAAGCTGGTGATCTTTCCGGAAGGCGGTATGGTCAAGGATAAACGCGTGGTAGACCATAAAGGCCGGTACAGTATCTTTTCGCGCACCGCCAATGAACGCCGCAAACATCACCGTGGTCCAGCTGTCATTGCACTCGCGCTGGATGCGTTCAAGACCGCATTACTGCACGATTACGCAGCAGGCAAATACGAGCGCATAGAGCGTTGGGCCGAGCAACTGGGCTTTGATGACGTCGAAAAACTGATGGCGAGAGCCATCAAACCGACCGTCATAGTGCCGAGTCACATTACCTTTTACCCGATCCGCGTAAGCGATAATATCCTGCACCAGGCAGCTCGCCTGTTTAACCGCAGCATCAATAAACGTTTCGCCGAAGAACTGATCATCGAAGGCAACCTGTTGTTCAAGGAAACCGACATGGACATCCGCTTTTCGCGGCCCATCGTCGCTGGTAATTACTGGCGCTGGTGGGAAAAACGTTTGCTGCCGAACGTGGTGCATCGCTTCGAGTCGCTGAACAAGCTATTTGAGCTGAAGCCCGGCAAACATAACCTCAGCGGCCGCATTCATGCCTTTGGCATGAAAGCCCGGTCGAACAAGGTTCGCGACGATTACATGCGCTCGATGTACGAAGCCGTGACCGTCAACCTCAGCCATATCGCCTCGCTGATCATCATGCGCCTGTGTGAACAAAAACAGACACGTATCGAATGTCAGCGCCTGCACAAGATGCTTTATAACGGCATCAAACTGTTGCAGCAGACCGAACATCACCTGCATCGCAGCCTGCTCAATCCGGAAGAGTACGACGCTATCGTCAACAAGGGCAGTATTCGCCTGGACCAGTTCCTCAAAAGCGCGGAAAGCCTGCAGCTTATCCATGTCGAGGACGGCCACTACGTACTCGATCGCAAGCTGGTCGAAGAATTCGAGATCGATGAAGTGCGTACCGAGAATCTGATCAACGTTTACGCCAACGAAGTTCGCCCGCTGTCGCGAGTGACGCGCATTATCGACAAGGCGATGAAAGACGCCGACAAACTCTCCGCCCAGGCCATTGCCGATTATCGCTTTCATGATCAGATCCTGGGGTATCAGTGGGACCGCGGGCAATATCAACGGAAACGCTATGAAGATATCAATGCGCAGCAGACACAATCGTTGGATGCCAACTGGTTTTTCCTTAAGTCGAGAAAGAAATCGGCGCCCGCGGTGATGTTGATTCATGGCTTCCTGTCGAGTCCGGCAGAGATGAGAAGCCTCGGTGAACGTCTGCACGCAGCTGGCTGCCACGCGATCGGTGTGCGTCTCAAGGGCCACGGCACCTCACCCTGGGACCTGCGTGAGCGCAACTGGCATGATTGGGCGGAATCGGTTACGCGCGGTTACGACATCGCCAAGGCATTCAGCCAGTCGATACACATCGTCGGATTTTCCACTGGCGGACTGCTCGCACTTAACCACGCCGCGAACAATCAACATCCGCGCATAAAATCAGTCACTTCGGTTTGCGCGCCGGTGCACTTCAAAAACAGGAACATGGTATTCGTGCCGCTGGTCCATCACGCCAACAAACTGGTGAGCTGGGTCAATTCCGAGGGTATTATGCCGTTTACACCAAATCAGCCCGAAAATCCGCAAATAAACTACCAGCACATTCCGCTTCGTGCGCTTTACCAGTTACAGCTATTTATCGACCATTTACGCGAAGATAAACTCACGATCAACGCTAATGTATACCTGTACCAGGGTGACAATGATCCCGTTGTCGATCCTTCCAGCCTGCAGACGCTCGACAAATTGATCGTCGCCGAAAATAAAGCTGTGATTACACTCAATAGCGACACACATAGCGTGATATACCGAAATATCGACGATGCCCAACAAAAAATTTGCGCTTCGATCCTGGAATCAGTTTAATGACATTCTCCCTTATCAAACCCCGTTTCACCGCCCCCGAGGGCTAATCTGTACCAAATGCATCACCCAACTCGCTTGTTAACCATTGGCTTCGGCATCATTATCCTGATGATGATTGCGCTCGCCTATACCGGGTTCCAGTCCATTACCGGCGGCGGTTCGCAGCTCAATCTGCAGGTTGCCGGGCAGTTGCAGAAAATCAACCTGATCACCGAACTGTCGACCATCATTCAGAATCGAACGCGTTTCATGCAATCTATGCTTTTGAGCGACAACGACTTCATCGAGAGTGAATCATGGCCGATCTTCAGCCGCATGAGCGGGGCCTACTCGGCCACCCGCGAACGCCTGCAACCGATGCTGGCGCCGCGCGAGTATGAAATCATGAAAGCAATTGACAATCTCGACAGAGATATCAGCGATCTCAACCGGCAGGTGTCGGTGCTGTTCCTTAATGGCAGTCGCGACGAGGCAAGCCGGGTGCTGCTGCTGGAAGTGCTGCCCAAAACGGCGCCACTACTGGCGCATCTGTCGGAGCTTACCCAGATGCAGCGCCTGGATGTCGAAAAAGCGCTGTTGCTGGCAAGCCAGGATGCGCAAAGCAGTCGCAACCGGATCACCCTGTTTTCGATTGTGGCGGTGCTCATCAGCCTGACCGTTACCTTCATCGCGATCTGGTATGGCCGCAAACTCTCAGGCCAGTTACAGGACGTGAACACTTACCTCGAACAGAAAATATACGAACGCACCGAATCACTGCTCGACACGCAAAAGGAATTGCTCGAAGATAAAAATGAACTGACGCGCATGGCATTAACCGACAATCTCACCGGTTTATCCAATCGCACCCACATGAACCAGATTCTGCACAAGGAATTCTCGCGCTTCGAACGTCACAATCAGCGTTTCGGCATCATCATGCTCGACATCGATCACTTCAAATCGGTTAATGACAAGTACGGGCACGATGCGGGGGATGCGGTACTGAAGAAGCTGGCTGCGACGTTTGACAAAGCAATACGCAGCAGTGACTTCATTGCCCGCTGGGGTGGCGAAGAATTTCTGATTTGCTGTACCACCATCGAGGAAGAGGATTTGCTGCCTATCGCCGAAACTATTCGACAACTGGTAGCCACCACTAATTTTGATCACAAGAGCCAGATAACTGCGAGTCTTGGTTGTGCAGCCATCGTCAAGGGCGAATCCATCGGCGATCTGATCAAGCGCGCTGACGTGGCTCTTTACGAAGCCAAGAACAATGGTCGCAATCGCTCCATGGTGTCAGAATTTACCGACATTTCGTTGTTGTAGTGATCCTCAGCCGCGGCGGGTCCGCTCCGCGCAGCGGCTCAATCGATCGAATGCACTTCGACACTGCGGTCGGCGCCACGACTGAACCAGGCATGATGCACCTTGTCGGTACCATGCTCGAAGTACAGCTCCAGACTATGGGTAATGACCGGGAACGCCAGTTGATCCCAGGGAATCTGCTCGCGTGTAAATAATCCGACCTCAAGGCTTTCGGGGCCCGGGGATATATCGCTGACCAGCTCACCGTGAAACATCATGTAGACCTGAGAGATGTAGGGCATGCTGAAAATACCGAACAGGGTCAACGCGCCAGCCCTGGCATTGGCCTCTTCCATTGTTTCGCGCGCCGCTGCCTCGGCCACCGTTTCATTGTTTTCCATAAAGCCCGCCGGCAGAGTCCAGAGACCGTAGCGAGGTTCGATGGCGCGCTTGCACAGCAATATGCGCTCTCCCTGGGTCAGTATCGCGCCACAGACATTATTCGGGTTCTGATAATGTATGGTGTCACAATGATCGCAAACGAAACGCTCGCGATTATCATCCACGGGAATTTTCAGGATAACCGGCCGCCCGCATTGACTGCAGTAATTCATGCCTCGATCAACCGCGCGGCAGCCAGCAACAGCGGACTCAGCTGCTGTATGCCCTGCTCAAGATTCGTCATGATTTCCTCCATACTGATTTCACTGTCGTCGATTCCGGCGGCCCAGTTGACAACAAGCGCCAGACAGGCGTATTCGATTTCCAGCTCGCGCGCCAGGCCCGCTTCCGGCATCCCGGTCATGCCGACAAGGCTGCAACCATCCCGGCGCATGCGTTCGATTTCAGCCGCTGTCTCGAATCGAGGCCCGTTGGTGCATCCATAGATTCCTGACGTCACCAGCTCGAGGCCAAGAAGCCCTGCCGCCTGCTGCAGGCAGCTCCGCAGGCTAGCGCTGTAGGGCTGACTGAAATCGACATGCTGCACAACACCATCGTCACCGTCAAAAAAACTGTGCTCGCGACCCGAACTGTAATCAATCAGTTGATGCGGTAAGGCCAGGGTACGAGGAGCCATATCGGTGCTGACACCCCCCACCGCATTCACCGCAATAATCCGACTGACACCCGCCTGCTTCAGTGCCCAGAGGTTGGCGCGGTAGTTGACCGCATGCGGGGGTACGCGATGACCGGCTCCGTGGCGGGGCAGGAAGGCTATCTCGAGTTCATGCCAGCGACCGAGCAACACATCCGCCGAAGTATCTCCATAAGGCGTTTTACGCGATTTCTGATCGACCAGATGGAAATCCTGGCCCAGCGAGTAGAGCCCGCTACCTCCGATTATCGCCAGCATCAAACCACCTTTTCAGGCAGCGCGTGAATGCTGGAGAGATTGCGGAAATGTCCATTCAGGTCCATGCCAACGCCATACACATAGCAATCGCCGCACTCCAGCCCGACAAACTCGGGGCTAACGTCGGCCACCTTGCGTTGGTGAGATTTACGGATGAGGAATACGCTGATGCAACTGCGCGCACCGTGCTTGTTGCAATACGACTTAACTTCTTCGAGCGTGTAACCCTGGTCGAAAATATCGTCGATAATGATCACGTTGCGATCCCTGATTTCATTTTGCGGATAGGCCTTCCACAACACATCCTTGCCCAGTGTCGCCAGGCGATAGCGCGTGGCATGCACGTAGTCGAGCGTCAGTGGGAAGTCCCAGTGGCGCAACAATTGGCCGGTCAGGTACAGGCCCCCGTTCATGACGCATAACACCAGCGGGAAATCACCGGCACACTCGGCTTCCACCTTGCGCGCGAGCTCGCTGATGGCGAGGTCGACACTTGCCTCGTCGAACAGTAGTTCGGCATTCTGATGAACTTGCTGGGCTCGGTCTGCATTCATATCAGGAATTTTCTACCACGATGGAATCTGCCAGGTGAATCGTCGATGTCGGGAAGGCGACCTCGGCATGATTCGCTTTTATAATATCCGCAATTTTCAGCATCACATCCTGCTTCACCTCGTGGAATTCTACCCATCGCGTGGTACGGGTAAAGCAATAGATGAAAAAATCCAGCGACGAGGCGCCGAATTTATTGAAATTGACCATCATCGTCTTGTCGGCATCGATCGCCTCGTGCTGGCGCAACATCGCCTCTACCTCGCTGACCACCTTGTCCATATTGGTCAGGTCAGAATAGCGCAGACCGATCGTTTCATAGATCCGCCGGTTCTGCATGCGCGACGGATTTTCGACAATGACCGTGGTAAACACCGAGTTGGGCACATACATAGGTTGTGATTGAAAATTCCGAATCACGGTTACGCGCCAGCCAATCGTTTCTACGGTGCCCTCGATTTCCCGGTCCGGTGAGCGAATCCAGTCACCGACGGCAAAAGGTCGGTCAAGATAGACAATCAATCCGCCGAAAAAATTGGCCAACAAATCCTTGGCGGCAAAACCGACGGCGATACCGCCTACCCCACCCATCGCCAAAACGCCGGAAATGCTGTAGCCCAGTGTCTGCAGAATAACCAGCGCCGCGGTAATAATAACTGCCAGACGCAACAGCTTGCCGAGTGCCAGCGCAGTCGTCTTGTCCATCTGCTCGGCCGTCTTGATATAAGCTTCTTCGCTACCGCGGATAATGCCAAGCACAAACCAGGTGATACACACCAGCACCCCGATGTCGCGCACCGATTCCGCATAGGAGAATAATTCACTCCCGGTTTTCACCAGAATAACATCCGCCGCAATTGCGAGCCCCTGCAGCCAGATAATCCAGCCGGTCGGACGCAACATCGCGGCAAACACGACATCATCCAGACGATTCGAGGTCAGATGAACTCTGTTACCCAGTTTGCGCAGCAAGCGTCGGGCAACGAAGCTAACCAGTGCGGTCACCAGCACCACCACAAACACCTGCAGCATCCATGAGTTACTCGGCGTAAGGCCGGGAATCCACTTCTCCAGTTCCAACATCATTCGAAAAGATCTCCTCCTTC
>Ga0316196_10001154_pt1 | contig 11381 bp, 7 predicted proteins | sample Eddsed2cm_MG_FD_204938 | JGI IMG/M metagenome (GOLD analysis project Ga0316196, IMG submission 204938) | Coastal sediment microbial communities from Maine, United States - Eddy sediment 2 cm | ecosystem: Environmental > Aquatic > Marine > Coastal > Sediment | place: USA: Maine | collected... | reverse complement strand
GCCCACCCCGGTAGCATCCGGTCCCAGTTGCGGTCGCGCCGACGACGGCAATGAGGGCGCCACCTGGCTGAGGTACTCCAGAACCCGGGTGCGTGCCCAGTAGAGGTCAGTGCCCTCGTCAAAGATAACGTAGACATAGGAATCCCCGAAGAAAGAAAATCCGCGCACGGTACGGGCGCCGGGCACCGACAGCATGGCGGTGGTCAGGGGGTAGGTGACCTGATCCTCAACGACCTGGGGAGCCTGCCCGGGGTAGCTGGTCTTGATAATGACCTGTATATCCGACAGGTCGGGAATCGCATCCACCGGTGTGTTTTTCACCGCAAAGAGACCCATGCCCACCAGGATCAGCGTGGCCAGCAGCACGAAAAACCGGTTGCCCAGGGACCAACGGATAATCGCCTCAATCATGAGCGGCTCCCATGTGGTGCCCCTGGTGATCAGCGTGGACATCTGCTTTCACTTCGTGATGCATGCGCTTGAAGTCCGAGGACCTGCTTGATTCCGAGTCCAACAGGAACTGGGCGGAGACCACCACGGTATCGCCCTGCTCCAGGCCCTGCAGGATTTCTATCGAATCGTCATCCATGCGCCCGGGGGCCACGGCCACCGACTTGAAGCGCCCCTCGCCCAGGGCCAGCACCACGCGGTCCTGTTCGCCGGTGCGAATCAATGCTTCCCGCGGCACTACCAGAACATCATCCTGCCGCGCCACCTCGATAACCACCTGGGCGAACATGTTGGGCTTCAGGGTCCTGTCGTCATTGGCAAAACGCAGCCGCACCCGCAAGGTGCGGTTTTTTTCATCCAGCGACGGATAGACGTAATCCACCTGGCCGCGCCAGTTGCGCCCGGGCGCGTAATCCAGGGTCATGGTCACCGGCTGCCCCACCTGTACCAGCGCTGCCTGGCGCTCAAACACCTCTGCTTCCACCCAGACATCATCCAGGGCGCCCACCGACATCAGGGTGGTTCCGGGCTTTACGTAAAAGCCCTCGCGTATATTCAGGTTGTCGATCACCCCACTGTGGGGGGCACGGAAGGTGACCGTCTGTCGCACCTTGCGCTCGCGCTCCAGTGTGGCGATAAACTCCGGGGTCAACTGCAGGGCCAGCAAGCGGTCCCTGGCCGCATCGACCAGCCTCTCGCTGTTGCGCTTCAGCGCCAGCAGCAACTCTTCCTGGGCATTCACCAGCTGCGGTGAATACAGTTCATACAGAGGCTCACCCTGCTGCACCGGGTCACCCGCCGCCTTGACATACAATTTTTCTATCCAGCCTTCCACCCGGGGATGCACATGAACCAGTCGGTCTTCGTCATACTGCACATAGCCCACGGTGCTGATGCGGGTACTGAGTGCACCTCGCGCCACAGGCGCAGTGCGCACACCGAGGTTATTCACCACCTCTGGGGAAATCTCCACAGTCCCCGCAGCCTGCGCATAGACCGGTACCAGGTCCATACCCATGGGGGACTTGCCCGGCTTGTCGCGCCGGTAATTGGCATCCATAGGCGCCACCCAATACAGCGGCTCATCAGCGGCAGTGGCAGACTGCTGCGCCTGCGACTGCTCGCCGGTGTTGTAGAGATTGTTGAGCAGGGCTCCCAGCAGCAACCCCGCAAGCAGAACCAGCACCAGCGTTAGCATCTGTTTCACGACTCATCCCCCCCGGCACCAGCGCGCTGGCCCGCAAAAAAATAGTTCAACTGACTGATGACCTGCAGTCGGTCCACTTCGATATCCAGGGCTTCCACCCGGGCATTCAATTCGTCGATGCGCGCGCGCACCACCTCGGAGAAATCACCATCATCACGGGTATAGGCGGTGAGCGAGGCCTCCGCCTGCTCCTGCATCTCCTGCAGCAAACGCGAGCGATACAGCTCGCGACGCTGCTCCAGTCGCTGCAGCCTGGAGCGCTGGGTGGCAAAGGCGGCCATCATTTTGCGCAGCGCCAGCCATTTTTCGGTGCGCAGTGCCTCGGAATCGGCAATCGCGGATTGCACCTGCTGATCCTGTCGCCTGGAGGTAAACAGTGGCAGGTCGAAAGCCACTCCCACGGAGAAAAAGTCCGCGCGGTCATTGCCCATGGGGTCGTCCTCACGATAGCCGTAGGCGGCATTGACACTCCACTGGGGCCGGTATTTCTGCTCAGCCAGCTCGATACCGGTCTTGCTGGCATCGATTCTGCGCTCAATGCTGAGTATGGCCGGATGCTGCTGCAGGTGACGGGCGAGTACCGGCGCCGGTACCTCGCCGTTGTCACTGTAGAGTTGTGGCTGCAACAGCTCCAGTTGCGGCAGGGTGGGGGCAAGTTCCATATCGTACCGGTCGCCGTCGTTCCAGACAGGGTCCATCGAATCCTCTGCTGCGGGAGCAAGCAGCAGCCACTCTCCCAGCCTGGCGCGCGACACCGCACGCCGCTCCTGCAGCACTGCCAGACGGTCTTCCAGGCGGGTCAGCTCCAATTGGGCGCGCACCAGATCCTGTTGTCGCGTGCGGCCCAGGGCCGAGGAGTAACTCGATTGCGCCACATCCACCAGGTGTTCGAAAAGCTCGCGATCCAGCTCGATGAGGCGGATTGATTCCTGGGCCCGATAGGCCTCCAACCACAGCTGCGTGATATTGGCGGTCACTTTCGCCCGACGCTCATCTCTCTGGTGCGGGTACTGGGAGCCCAGCAGGGCCAGACGCTGACGGCTGAGCGCGCGCGTATCTCCCCGGGGAAACTGCTGCATTACCCCGACCTTGAACTGGGTCATGTTCTCCTGATCGAAGTCCCAGCTGTCCGTGGGCACATTGACAAAACCCACGTTCACCACCGGATCCGGCAGAGTGCCTGCGGCGGTGCTCTGCGCCTGCAATGCCGACTCGCGGTATTCATTGCCCAGCAGCCAGGGGTCATTGTCCCGGGCAATAGCCACCACCTCGTCCAGGGTCAGGGCGGCCTGGGCCGGCCAGGCGAACACCCACACGGCACCCAGCAGCAGGCACTGCTTCACTACACAACGCACACACAATGACATGATTGCCAGTCCTCTTTCCAATTCACACCGCTTGCGCGACCAGGGAAAATTTCCCGTGGCGCGCGAAAAAACACTGCTGTCGCCGGCGTCAGGTCCACGCGGGAACGCAGACGCCAGGCGCAACTATCCTGTGTCAGGCGAAAATGGGTGGACGGTAGAGAGAACTACTCTGGAGTATGGGCGCGGAAGCGGTCTGCGCCAGTATAAAAGAAATGGGATGTGCCGTGTCCCAGGGCGGCACGAACAAGGGCACGGCCACCGCGGATTGGCATTCACTCATGGAACAGAAGCCGCCACCGTCACAGCAACCGCTGCCGCTCTCAGCTACCTGGCCAGACATGTCGTGGCCGGAGTGATCCATCCCCACCATGTCGGGAGCGCTTGCCTGGGAGGATGAAGACATCATGAAACAGGGCGCGCCAACAGCCACCAAGGACTGGCCGGTGTAGGCAAGCAGCAACAGCATGACAAAAAGGTGCCTGGTCTGTTTCATAGTGCTCATTATAGACACAATCAACGCCTGGTGTAGCCCCTGTGAAAATGTCTCAAAATAGTCCAGGCGTTTATCAGGCCTGCTCAAAGGGAAAAACGCTGGCGCAGGAAGTGGGAGATGCCGTCTTCGTCGTGGTGGCCTATCACTGCCGTGGCTGCCGCCTTGACGTCGTCCCTGGCGTTACTGGGTGCATAACTTTCATCTGCCAGGGCAAACATACTGAGGTCGTTATCGCCGTCACCAAAACAGATGACGCGGCTTACACCCAGGTCGCTCTTCAGCTGGGCCACGGCATCGCCCTTGCTGGCCGCACTGTGGTGAATATCCACCCAGTGCAGCTCATCGCCCTCGCTGGCGATCCCCGCATAGGCCACCAGGTGCTCCTCATCACGCACCATGCATTCCACAGCTTCGATGGCCTCGCGCTGTCCCAGCGCAGAGATGTTGGTGATGTCCGCCTCGGCGGGAAGCTGAGACACATCCAGTAATGCCAGGCCGCGCTCCAGTTCAAACACCTGCGCCAGCTGATGCTCTGCCTCGGTCTGCAACGGGGGGTGATAGACCGCATGGTAGTTGCCCGGCTCGACGGTGAAAATAAAGGGCGTCACGGACTGTGCCGTGAACGCATCAATAACACTGCGGATCTCGTGATTGTTAAGCAGGTTACTATGGCTGTAATGGTCGTCCAGTGGCCGCCAGATCATCACCCCGTTCTTGTAGATATGCGGCAAGTCAAAACCGTGGCCCGCCAACAGGTCCCGTGCAGCGTGCAGCGTACGGCCAGTGGCGACGGTATAGGCAATACCCCGCTGCTGCAGGCGCAGCAAGGTCTCGCGGGTGTGGGTTGACACCCTGGAGCGCTTGTTCAGCAGGGTGCCGTCGAGATCAAATACGATCAGGTCCATATCATTGCCAGTCCAGGTATACGCTCATAACCCGGTGGACGTGATGCGCGCCCCGGGAGTCGGCTTAATCCGGTTACGGCTACCTATATCCAGATCATGCAGCCCAGTTCAAAGGGATGACTCATGGCCTCATTGTAAGGGTACATACGCAGCTTGTAATACTGCAGACCAGCAATCTCCGGTTCCAGCTCGATGGCAAACTCGGTGTACTCGCCATCGGCGCCTACGGAGGGAATCTCCGCGCGCTGCATGACCTCGAGTTCGCCATCGGGTTGTTCACGTCCCAGCAGGCACTCCAGTTTAACGTCCGGGGCCTGCAGACCATTCAGCCTGGCGCGCACCCGCAGAGCGATTTCATCATCGTGATACAGATGCGCGGGCGGCTGCAGCATCAACTCAAGCTCCACGCCCGGCCAGGCGTGCCGCACCCGCTGTTTCCATGCGGAAAGGCTGCGAGCCAGCTCCGCACCGTTTGCGTCCAGCTTGCGCCGCTGCTGCTGGGCCGGCCAGTAGAACTTCTTCACGTAGTCCATCAACATGCGCTGGGAGTTGAAGCGCGGGATAGTGGACTTCATTGATGCCTTTGACATCTTCACCCAGTCCGGCGCGTAGCCACCCCCATCGCGGCAATAGTACTTCGGCAGTAATTCGTGCTCTATGATATTGAGCAGGTCATTGCCCTCCTCGCGATTACGATACTCGTGGTCAAAGCTGGAATCCCTGGGGTTGATACCCCAGCCATTCTCCCCGTCGTAACCCTCGGCCCACCAGCCGTCCATCACACTGAGGTTGACCGCGCCGTTAAGGCCGGCCTTCTGACCCGACGTGCCGCTGGCCTCCAGCGGGTATTCCGGCGTATTCAGCCAGACATCCACGCCGGTCACCATGTGCCGCGCCAGCGCCATATCATAGCCCTCCAGCAGGATGACCTTGCCGATGAAGTCCGGGTGCATGGAGTAATCGTGAATCATTTTGATCAGGTGCCGGCCCGGCTCGTCGTGCGGATGGGCCTTGCCGGCGAAGATAATTACCGCGGGTCGCTCGGGGTCATTGAGCACTCGCGCCAGCCGCTCGGGGTCGGCAAACAGCATGCCGGCGCGCTTGTAAGTGGCAAAGCGACGGGCAAAACCCATGACCAGCACGTCGCTGTCAGAGCCATCGATAAAACGCACCATGCGATCGATAACGGCGTCGCTGATGCCGTTGCGCCGCTGCTGCCGCAGCACCAGCTCCAGCACCCTGCCCAGCATCTGCTGCTTCAGCGCCTTGTGAATACTCCAGTAATGATAGTCGGGAATCTCGTCCAGGCGCTCCCAGTACTCCTCGTTCAACAATTCGTTGCGCCAGTCATCGAAGCGCAGGTCGAACAGGCTGACCCATTCACGCGCCAGGAAAGTCTGCAGGTGCACCCCGTTGGTCACATGGGTAATGGGGTTTTCCCGATGCGGTATCTGCGGCCAGATGCCCGCTTCCATTTCCGATGCCATGCGACCGTGGATGGCACTGACGCCGTTGTGAAAACGCGAGCCGCGCAGGGCCAGGCTGGTCATATTGAAACCATCGCCGCCATTGAGCCCCAGCGCATAGACCTCATCCATATTCAGGCCTATGGCCTCGGGAATTTCTGCAAAGTACTTGCTGAACAGTTGCCGGTCGAATATATCGTGACCCGCGGGTACCGGCGTATGGGTGGTAAACACGGTGCCCGCTGCAACCAGTTCCAGGGCACTGTGGAAATCCAGCCCCTCCTCCATGCGAAAGCGACAGCGCTCCAGGATCTGGAAAGCGGCGTGACCCTCATTGATGTGCCACACAGAGGGTCGCAGGCCCAGCGCCCGCAGGGCCCGCACGCCGCCCACCCCCAGTACAATCTCCTGCTGCAGGCGCATTTCCTTGTCGCCGCCGTAAAGCTGGTGGGTGATAGCGCGGTCTTCAGCCGAGTTGTCAGGGATATTGGTATCCAGCAGGTAGAGCGTGATATGCCCCGCCTGGGCGGTCCACACGCGCACCTTCAGCATCCTGCCGGGGAACCGTATATCCAGGGTCAGGTGCTGGCCATTATCGGTCAGGGTAGGCACCACCGGCAGGTCGTGTGGATGGGAGCGGGTATGGGTTACCTGCTGGTGGCCGTGGCCGTCTATGGTCTGGGTGAAGTAGCCCATATCGTACAGCAGGCCAATGGCCACAAAGGGCAGGCCCACGTCACTGGCCGCCTTGCAATGGTCCCCGGCGAGAATCCCCAGGCCACCCGAGTATATGGGGAAACTCTCGTGGAATCCGAACTCCAGGCAGAAGTAGGCGATCAGGTCTTTTTCGGGATCGAACAACTGCGCCAGCTCCGGCCTGCCGCGATTCTCCCGGTAGGAGTCATAGGCCGAGGTCACCCGACGATAGTCTTCCATGTAGGAGCGATCCACAATCGCCTCGTCCAAACGATGCTGGGATGCACGGCGCAGGAACGCCTTGGGGTTGTGGCCACAGGCCTCCCATAAATCCCGGTCCAGGCGATGAAACAAAGAGCGTATGGAGCGATCCCAACTGTATACCAGATCGTTCGCCATCTCCTGCAGGCGCGCCAGTTCCTCCGGAATACGGGGCTGTACTTCAAGCGGATAGATTGAGCCGGGCATTGTTACTACCTCATTGTTCTGGCGCCAAGCGATACAGCGCAAGGTAACGCGCTGCGCTCTGCTGCCAGGAAAAATCCTGAGCCATGGCGGTCAACTGTAATTGCCGCCAGGTCTCCTTGTCCTGCCACTGCCGGCAGGCGCGCTGCACCGTCGCCAGGAAGTCCTCTACCGTGGGTTCGCGGAACACAAAACCCGTGGCTGTTTGCGAGGCCATCGCCGCGGCGCTGGCATCCACCACCGTGTCCGCCAGTCCACCCACCGCGCGTACCAGCGGCAAGGTGCCATAGCGCAAGCTGTACAACTGGTTCAACCCACAGGGTTCAAACAGGGACGGCATCAGGAAAATATCCGCCGCCGCCTCGATCCGGTGGGCCACAGATTCATTATAGGCCAAGACCACCGCAATGCAGCCAGGGTGTGCATCCGCCAGCGCCTGCAGTTGTTGTTCATACAGCGCATCTCCGGTGCCCAGGAAAACCAGTTGCACCGGCAGCGCTAATAGCTGTGGCAATACCGGCAACATCAGCTCCAGGCCCTTTTGCTGGTCCAGCCGTCCTACAAAGCCCAGCAGCGGCAGGTCGCTGCGCACCTCCAGATCCAGCGCCTGTTGCAGAGCCTGTTTATTCAGACACTTGTCCGGCAGCGAGTCGGTGTCGTAGCGATGCTCGATATAGGCATCCGTGGCCGGGTCCCAGGTAAGCGTATCAATCCCGTTGAGAATGCCCACCAGCCGCTCCCGGCGCTGCTGCAGCAGCCCCTCCAGGCCCATTCCCCCGGGGGCTTCACAAATTTCCCGCGCATAACCGGGGCTCACCGTGGTGATATAGTCCGCGTAAACCAGCCCGCCCTTGATAAAACTGATGTTGTCATAATATTCCATGGCATCGCCCTGCCAGAAATGCCCGGGCAGCTGCAGCCGGTCAAAGGTCGCGCGATCGAACAGCCCCATATGTGCCAGGTTGTGAATGGTGAATACCGTGAGCGGTCGCCGCTGTTCCAGGTGCACCAGTGCGATGGCCGGCCCGGTATGCCAGTCGTTACAGTGCAGCACGTCAGGCTGCCATTCGAGGGCCGTATCCCGCGTACTGATCTGCGCAGCTGCCCGGGAGAGCAGCATAAAGCGCTCGGCGTTGTCCGCCCAGGGCTTACCCTGCGGGTCGTGGTAGGGGTTCCCCGGACGCTGGGAAAACAGGGGATGCTCCACCAGCCAGGTTACCAGCGCGGTATCCGGCAGCCGGGCCTCCAGGATGCGCACGGTTTGCCCCGCCAGTTGCAGCTCCGCCACCAGCGGTGGCCGGGTATCCAGGCTCTCCAGCAGATCGCCATAGGCCGGTAATAGCAGGCGCACATCGACACCGTTTTGCCGCAACACCTCGGGCAGGCTGCCCGCGACGTCGGCCAGCCCGCCGGTTTTAACCAGCGGATAGGCTTCACTGGCAACAAATAACAGCTTCAATCAATGCTCCATCGACCGTTGCAGAACCAGTGCCCCCAGCGGCGGCAAGGTCAGGGACAGGGAGTCTTCGAACCCCATCCACGGGCGGGCTTCGCTGTGAAGACCCAGGAAATTACCCACATCGCTGCCGCCGTAAAAACGTGAATCCGAGTTGAGTAGCTCGCGGTACATACCACCGGCGGGGACACCGATGCGGTAATCGCGGCGCACCACCGGGGTAAAATTCAATATCACCACCAGGTAGCTGGCGCCATCCCAACGCAGGTAACTTAGCACAGACTGGGTGGCGTCATGGCAATCGATCCACTCAAAACCGGCGGCGGTGAACTGATTGCGATGCAGGCTGGGCTCGTCGCGGTACAGCCGATTGAGGTCACCCACCAGCTGCTGCAGACCCACATTGGGCGCCTGCTCCTGCAGTTCCCACGGCACCTGTCCCCGGAGCCGCCACTCTGCGGGATCGCCGAGTTCGTCACCCATAAACAATAACTTGGCGCCGGGATAGGTAAACATATAGCAGTACAGCAGGCGCAGATTAGCAAAGCGCTGCCACTCGTCCCCGGGCATCTTGCCCAACAGTGAGTATTTCCCGTGCACCACCTCGTCGTGAGAAAACGGCAGCAGGAAATTTTCCGAGAAAGCGTACATCACGCCAAAGGTCAGCTTGTCGTGATGATACTTGCGGTAAACAGGTTCCTGGGACATGTAGCTCAGGCTGTCGTGCATCCAACCCATGTTCCATTTCATGGAAAAGCCCAGGCCTCCCACCCAGGTGGGGCGGGTAACCTGAGGCCAGGCTGTGGATTCCTCGGCAATAGTCAGGGTGCCGGGGTGGCGACCGTGGGTCAGGGTGTTGAGTTCGCGCAAAAAATCGATAGCTTCAAGATTTTCCCTGCCGCCGTAGCGATTCGGCTCCCACTGCCCGGCCTTGCGCGAGTAATCCAGGTACAGCATGGAAGCCACCGCATCCACCCTGAGCCCGTCCAGGTGAAACTCCTCCAGCCAGTAATTGGCACTGGCCAGGAGGAAATTCTTCACCTCATTGCGGCCGTAGTTGAAAATCAGGGTACCCCAATCGGTATGCTCACCCCGACGCGGATCCTCGTGTTCATACAGGGCGGTGCCGTCAAAACGCCCCAGGGCGTGGTCATCCCGCGGAAAATGGGCGGGCACCCAGTCCAGAATGACGCCGATATCGCGCTGATGCAGGTAGTCGACAAAGTAGCGGAAATCGTCAGCACTGCCAAAACGCCGTGTGGGGGCAAAATATCCGGTGGTCTGGTAGCCCCAGGAATCATCCAGGGGATGCTCGGTGATCGGCAACAACTCCACGTGGGTAAAACCCAGGCGGGTGACATAGTCAGCAAGTTGCACCGCCATCTCCCGGTAGTTCAGGAAATCGCCGTTCGCGGCGCGGCGCCAGGAGCCCGGGTGAAACTCGTAAATGGAAATGGGCGCCTGCTGCCAGTCCCAGTGCTCGCGCGCCTGCATCCAGCGCCGATCAGACCAGGCGTAGTCATCAGGTGGGCAAATAATCGCGGCGGTTGCGGGGCGCATCTCGAAGGAATTCCCGTACGGGTCCGCTTTCAAGCTCAGTTTGCCATGCGCGTCGCACAACTCAAACTTGTACTTCTGACCCGCTTGCGACCCCGGGACAAACAGCTCCCACACGCCGCTGAGGCCACGCACCCGCATCATATGGCTGAGCCCGTGCCAATCGTTGAAATCCCCCACCACACTGACACGCCGGGCATTGGGCGCCCAGGTGGCGAAACGCACCCCACTGACCCCCTGGTGCTCACAGCAGTGGGCGCCCAGCACGCGATAGATGTGCTCGTGCCGACCCTCGGCAAACAAATGCAGGTCCAGGTCGCCGATGACCGGCGCAAAGCGATAAGGGTCGTGGCCCTGTCGCCACTCGCCCTGGTCCCTGCGCCAGCGCAGCTGGTACTCCGGCGCGTCCGGGCCGGGGATACTCAGGGTGAAAAAATCGGTGCGCGGCTTACGCACCATGGGCCGGCACTCGCCGTCAATGACTACCTGGGCTTCTGCGGCGCCAGGCAGCAAGGCACGCAGGCGCCATTGGCCGCCAACCCGGTGACAGCCCAGTACCTCAAAAGGGTCCTGGTGCTGCCCCGCCAGCAGGCGACGGATACCTGCGTCCAGGTTCGGCTTGGCTGTGGTTGTTTTCATTGCTTATCTACTGATTTAGGTCAATCATAAGAACAGGAAAGACTCGCGCTTATTGCCCACAATACGTACATTAGGCGTTCGTCCTCCGCGTCGCTTGATGGTAATCAATTAAAGTTACCCTAACCAGCTCACAGATCAATGAATATACGATGAACGATCAGGATTCAGGCAGGTATGTCAGCCGCCTCACCCGCGATACTCTGGCGCTGGTTCTCGCCGGAGGCCGGGGCTCCCGGCTGAAACAGCTCACCATGTGGCGCGCCAAACCCGCGGTGCCCTTTGGCGGCAAATTCCGCATCATCGATTTTCCGCTGTCCAACTGCGTCAATTCCGGCATCCGCAAGGTGGGTATACTGACCCAGTACAAGGCCCACAGCCTGATCCAGCACATCCAGCGCGGCTGGGGCTTTATGCGCGGCCAGTTGGGCGAGTTCGTGGAATTATTGCCGGCGCAGCAGCGCCTGGAAACCTCCTGGTACGCGGGAACCGCCGATGCGATCTACCAGAATATTGATATTATCCGAACCCACAATCCCGAGTACGTGTTGATACTGGCGGGCGACCACGTGTATAAAATGGACTACGGCCCCATGTTGGCCGCCCACGTGGAGGCCCAGGCGGATATCACCGTGGGCTGCATGGAAGTCCCACTGGAGCAGGCCCACGCCTTCGGCGTGATG
>Ga0316196_10001149_pt1 | contig 11394 bp, 10 predicted proteins | sample Eddsed2cm_MG_FD_204938 | JGI IMG/M metagenome (GOLD analysis project Ga0316196, IMG submission 204938) | Coastal sediment microbial communities from Maine, United States - Eddy sediment 2 cm | ecosystem: Environmental > Aquatic > Marine > Coastal > Sediment | place: USA: Maine | collected... | reverse complement strand
TGCGACTGGCGATACCTTCGCTTTCAAGTACGTTCTTGAAGTGGTTGATCGTGATCAGCGATTCAGATGAGGTGAGTTTTTTCATGTGAATTCGCGGTGCAAGCACCGCTCCTACGATTTGCCCCCAAGCGTCCGCAGGAACACTTTCGGGTCCCCACCTTCTTCAAGCACCTCAACCAGTGCCGAGCCGACAATTGCGCCGGCCGCGTGCTGAGCGACGTTAGCGACATCACCTGGGCCCCTTATACCAAAGCCCGCGCATACCGGAATGTTCGAAACAGCGGTCACGTCGTCAAGGTAGTCGGCAAGGTCATCAGGAAAGCCGACATCGCCACCCGTAATACCCGTAATCGTGACTGCATAGACGAATCCGCGCGAGGCATTGCAGAGCATCTTGAGCCGCTCCCGCGGCGTCGCCGGTGTCACGAGCTGAATGAGACCCAGCCCTTCCTTCTCGAGCGCTTGCCGCAGCTCCCCGCATTCCTCGTACGGCAGGTCGGGCACGATAAACGCGCAGACCCCGGTCGCCCTGGCTCGCTCAGCCAGCCGTTCGTAGCCAAAAGCCAGCAGCGGGTTGAGGTATGACATCATGACCAGGGGCGTGCCAAGCACGCCTGCCATTTCGAGCTCGCCGAATATCCACTCGAGGCTTACACCGTCCTGCAGTGCGGCGTAGCTCGAACGCTGAATCGTCATGCCGTCCGCCATCGGGTCGGAGAATGGGATACCGAGTTCGATGACATCACCAACCTCGGCAATTGACCTCAGCGTGTTGATGAACTCACCCGGCTCCGGGTAACCAGCCGTAATAAACGGCACCAGCGCGGGGCGGTTTTTGTCGTTTGCAGCAACGATAGCTGCCGTTAATCGTTCATGCGCGGGCATGCGTGCGAATCCTTGCAGGGTACTTGGTTAATGTTGGCATGTCCTTATCGCCGCGTCCGGAATTTCCGATCAGGACGCGCTTGCCAGGGTTTTCCTGTGACCATTTTCGCGCCGCTGCATAAGCATGTGACGTCTCCAGTGCCGTCAGGATGCCCTCTGTCTCGCAAAGCTCTTCGAGTGCCGCGAGCGATTCATCGTCGCTCGCGGAAACGTACGTGACCCTGCCGGTCGCCTGCAGCAAGGCATGTTCCGGGCCGACGCCGGAGTAGTCCAGGCCGGCCGAAATGGAATGTGTCTCCTGAACCTGGCCGTCGTCATCCTGGAGAATCATCGTGTAAGAGCCCTGCAGTACGCCCGGCGTGCCCGTCGCCAGTGTCGCAGCGTTTTCCCCCAACCCGTTACCGGTACCGCCCGCTTCAACACCGATGAGTTCGATGTCGTCTGCCAGCAATGGGTAGAAAAGGCCAATGGCGTTGGAGCCACCACCGACACACGCAAACGCGACATCCGGAAGGCCGCCCGCCTGATCGATCATCTGCTGCCGTGCTTCCACACCAATGACCGACTGCAGTTCTCGCACCAGGTAGGGATACGGATGCGCCCCGACAGCGGAGCCAAGCAGGTAGTAAATACCGGACGGGTCGGTAACCCAGTTGCGCAGCGCCTCGTCAATCGCAGCACGTAGCGTCTTGTCACCGGTTTCGACGGCGACAACTTCGGCGCCGAGCCGGTGCATGCGATCGACATTCGGTGCCTGGCGCTCGATATCCACCGCGCCCATGTACACGCTGCAGGGCAATCCGACGCGCGCGCACGCAGCAGCAGACGCGACTCCATGCTGGCCGGCTCCTGTTTCGGCGATGACCCGTTTTGCGCCAAGGCGCTTGGCAAGCAGTGCCTGGCCGATCGCATTGTTGATCTTGTGCGCACCGGTGTGTGCGAGATCTTCGCGCTTCAGCCAGACATCGGTGCCCCAGCGTTCGCTCAGTTGCGGCGCATGGCTCAGTGCCGTAGGCCGCCCAACCCATTCCCGCAATTCCCTGCGATAGTCTTGCTGAAACTTCGGATCGTGCAGGTAGCGGCGAACACCTTCGTCAAGGCGCTCGAATGCCGGCACCAGCGTCTCTGGTACGTAGCGACCACCGAATGGTCCGAAGCGACCCCGCTCATCGGGCAACTCGCCATTGATCTGGGCCTCAAGCAAGGTTCGTGCTTCGTCAGCCCCCAGTTGCGACTTCATGCTTCCATCTCCGCGGCGCGCACTGCACCGATAAACTGCCTGATTTTCTCTATGTCCTTTACACCCGGTGACGACTCAACACCGCTTGATACATCAACACCCCACGGGCGCGCTTCTCGAATCGCCCGGGCGACGTTTCGTGAATCAAGTCCACCGGCAAGAACCATACGACCCTTTTTGGACAGCGCGGCTGCGCGCACCCAATCCACGGTCTCACCAACGCCACTCGACTGCCCCTCGTAGACAAACACATACGGCAGATCCAGCGACGGGACGCGACCGCCTTCACGAAACACTGGCCAGGCCTGGACATGCGGCGGAACGTCCAACTCCGCGAGATCCTCAATGTCAGTCTGCAAAATGTCCGGCGCAAAATTTTCCAGCACTTCCTGCCACTCGTCGTTTGACGGGTGGCGCATAACCGCAACCCGTTTAACGCTGGCTCCCACACCACGGACGGCCTCGAAGGCCTGCTCAACACTGACCCGACGCGGTGATTCGGCAAACACGAAACCGATGGCGTCCGCGCCAGCATCGATAGCGGCTGCAACAGTTTCCGCATCACGCAGCCCGCATATTTTTACGAATACGCTCATGCCGCAATCCTCTCGCTGCCCGCTGCACGCATTTCCTGAACCAGCGTTGCCGGAGCATCGCTGCGCATTAGCGCTGTACCCACCAGCGCCAGCTGATAACCGAGTCCTGCCACCGCAGCAGCATCCGCAGCATCGTGCAGACCACTCTCGGCAACGCAGCGGCCTGCCGGAAGCGCAGGCGCCAGTTTGCGAAGGCGCTCCGGGTCGACATGCAACGTCCGAAGATCACGCGTGTTGACACCGAACAACAGCTGTCCATCCTCTGCCCTCTGTTGATCGGCGGAGTTATCCAGTAACTGTGCTGATCGCAGCAAGTCCTGCTCGTCGAACGACTCAAGCAGGACGAACAGTCCATGCTCGGCAGCGCAATCAAGCATGGATCGAAGTTGTGCATCGTTGAGCATGGTCGCTATTAATAGTACTCCACTCGCACCTGCCGCCCTCGCTTCGAGAACCTGCACGGGATCGACCAGGAAGTCCTTGCGCATGACAGGCGTACTCGGAACGGCGGCAACGACGTCCCTGAGGTGGTCGAGTGACCCATCAAACCGGCTTGGTTCGGTGAGTACCGAGATCGCGGCCGCGCCGCCATTTGCGTAGTCCCGGGCACGCTGTGACCTGTCGACACCCTCGGCCGCGAGTTCGCCTTCGGCCGGCGAGCGATCCTTGATTTCGGCAATAACGTCGAACGTCCCGAGGCGCAGCGGAACGATTGCTTTGTCGAGTTCAGCCGCCGGGATATTGGCAGTCGCCGCAGCGCGTTCAGCACTCATTGCAGCCATGGATTGCAGAAAGTCGCTCATGCCATCTCAAAGTGTTTCTTTAGTGTATCCAGAAAGGCGGCCGCAGTACCGCTATCAATAGCTGCCGCTGCCATCTCGACGCCCTGTTTCGCATCCTTCGCGCTCCCCTGTAGCTCAAGCACGAGCGATGTTCCCATCAGAAGTGCGTCGCGGTGGGCGCCCTTGTCATCACCGGCAAACACGCGCACCAGTTCCTGCGCATTGTGCCCGGCGTCGCCACCGGCCAGCTGCTCTTCTGAACAACGTTTTATGCCGTAGTCTTCCGGCGTGCGCCGCAGCTCATTGACGCTACCGCGGGTCACATCGAACAACGCAAACTCACCGACCGGCGTCGCCTCGTCCCACCCGGGTTCGCCATGCACCACGAACGCTCTTTCGATCGGCATGCCGGCCAACGCATCCGCCATCAAGCGGGCGGCGGCGATACTCCAGGCACCGATCAGCTGAAACGGTGGTGCGGCTGGATTGGTCAGCGGACCGAGCATGTTAAATACCGTTCGCACGGCCAGCGCGCCGCGCACCGGCATGACTGCCTTCATTGCCGGATGGTAGGCCGGCGCGAACAGGAATGTGAAACCAGTTGCCTCAAGACAGTCGACGGCGGCTTTCTCCTGCAACGGTAGCGGCATGCCCAGGCACTCAAGCATGTCGGCGCTACCCGACTGGCTCGAAATGGAGCGGTTACCGTGCTTGACCACCCGCGAACCGCAGGCCGCCGCGAGCAAGCCCGTTCCGGTTGACAGGTTCAGGCTACCCGAGCCATCGCCACCCGTACCGACCGTATCGACCGTCGGCGCACCATCCGGTATCGAGGGGCGCACGGCCAGGTCACGCATCGCTGTAGCAAAACCGCGAATCTCGTCGGCGGTCTCACCTTTGGCGCGCAGTCCTGCCAGCAGCGCGCCGGCCAATGCTGCCGGCATTTCACCATCCGCCAGCTCACGCATCAAATCATGCGCCTCACGCTCGGTGAGAGAGTTGCCGTCGAGCAGCCGGTCCAGCAGTGCGCTGTATTCTTTGCTCATGATGTCGTCATCTGGAGAAAGTTCGCCATAAGCAGGTCGCCCTCGGGCGTCAGCACGCTTTCCGGGTGAAACTGAACGCCTTCGAGCGGTAAGCCCTTATGGCGGACGCCCATGATCTCACCACGTTCGGTCTCGGCTGTTAGCTCAAGGACGTCGGGCAACGATTCGTATTCGGCGCACAGCGAATGGTAGCGCCCGACTTCGAGCGGTTGCGGGAGGCCCTCGAAGATCGTTTTGCCGTCGTGCTTCGCCGCCGAGGTCTTGCCGTGCATCAGGCGCCCGGCTCGCACGATGACTCCACCGAAGTGATGCACGAGACATTGATGGCCAAGACAAACACCGAGCACGGGCACACGATCGGCAAATGCGGCAATCATGTCGAGCGACACACCCGCATCTTCCGGGCGTCCCGGCCCCGGTGAAATTACAAGGTGCGTGGGTTCGAGCTGCAGGGCCTCATCGACACTGATTTTGTCATTTCGATACACCATCACCTCGGCGCCCTTTGCTGCGAATGCCTGCACAAGGTTGTAGGTAAACGAGTCGTAGTTGTCGATCAGGAGCATGCGCACGTCAGAGCCCCTCCCCGGCAATCTCGAGTGCTCGTCTCAAAATCGCACTCTTGGCGAGCACCTCCCGATACTCATTCGCCGGCACGGAGTCCGCGACGATGCCGGCGCCAGCCTGGAAACTGTACTCGTCACCCGAGAAAACGAGCGTTCGAATCGTGATCGCCTGGTCCATGTCACCCGAGAGGCCGAAGTAGCCAGCCGTCCCGGCATAGAGACCTCGACCGACATTCTCCATCTCCTCAATGATCTCCATCGCGCGCACCTTTGGCGCGCCGACCAGCGTTCCTGCCGGAAAACTCGCCGCGAACAGATCGAACTGGTCACGACCCGCCTCCAGCTCGCCTTTGACGCCGCTGACGATATGCATGACATGACTGTAGCGCTCGATGGCGCGATACGGATCCACGTGCACAGTACCCGCCTGAGCCACGCGTCCGAGATCATTACGAGCCAGATCAACAAGCATGACGTGCTCGGCCGATTCTTTGGGGTCAGCAAGTAGTTCTTTCTCATTGGCGACATCTTCTGCCGTCGTCGCCCCTCGTGGCAGCGTTCCCGCGATGGGCCGCAGCGATGCAGTACTGCCGTGCAGCTTGACGAGAGCTTCAGGCGATGAACCTACGACCTTGAGATCGCCGAACTCGAGAAAGAACATGTATGGAGACGGGTTCAGCAGCCTCAGCGCACGGTACACCTCGAACGGCGACACGTTCGAGCGGCCGCGGAACAGCACCGAAATAACGATCTGGTAGATGTCGCCTGACGCAATGTACTCCTTGCACGCCTCCACGCGATCGCAAAACTCAGCTTCGCTGAAGCTCGCCTCAGCTTTTGAGATTTCGACGGCACCGTTGCTGCTGGGTACAGGCCCTCGCAGGCAACGTATGACGTCGCGGCGCAGGGCTTTTCGCTCCGCTTCCGGACCATCGTGCAGTAACGCAACCCGACGCGTCAGGTGATCGAACACAAGCAATGACCCGGGCGCGACGAATGCAGCGTCGGGAAGGTTTCCCTGCGGTGCCGTGTTCTGCGGCAGGCGCTCGAACAATCGCACAACGTCGTATCCCGACACACCGACAAGGCCGCCCGCGAAGGGCAAGCCTTCCACGTCGGGCCCGGGCCTGGGTGCTTTCGACAGCGCTGCGCGCAGTGCATCAAGATATTGCTGCTGGCTCGTTGGCCGCGCCGTTGCTTCGCCATTGACCCGCAGCGATTCACCGTCCATGCGTACCTCGAGGGCATCACCAAAACCCAGGAAGGAATAGCGGGCGAGCCGTTCGCCGCCCTCCACACTTTCAAGAAGGAAGCGCGGTTGCAGGTCGTGCAGTTTCAGGTACGCCGAAACCGGCGTATCGAGATCTGCTGCTATATCAAAAGGTGCTTCCATTTTTCGTGCCCATAAAAAAAGCCCACCCCCACGTTGGCGGAGATGGGCTTTTGGTCATTGTGCTCAGCTAATAGTCAGCCAGCCGCCCTCTCCTTGCGGGGCAGCCACCACCAGTTGTTACCGTGAGCGTTCATGGCGCGAGTATCCCCGGCGCTTGTACAGAGGTCAACGGTTGCGGGTGAAACTTGGAGCCTACAGCTCGTAGAGCATCGGCAGGACCAGCGAAAAGCCTATCCACATTATGATTGTGAGTGGTATGCCCACCCTGAGAAAGTCGCTGAACTTGTAACCACCTGCGCTAAGAATGAGCAGGTTGGTCTGATAGCCGTAGGGTGTCGCAAAACTCATGTTGGCGCCGAACAATACCGCGAGAATAAAAGGTTCAGCGCTGACGTCGAGTTGCGCGGCGATGCTAATGGCGATCGGCGTTCCGATAGCTGCTGCAGCATTGTTCGAGACAACATTGGTCATCAACGTCATGAGCAGCATGAACGCGCTCAACATCATCGGGATTGGCAGACCAGACACAGCACCGACAAAGCTCAGGGCCAGATAGTCAGCCATGCCCGTACCCACCAGTGCACTGCCGAGCGCAAGCGCCGTGACAATGATCATCACCACGGGAATCGACAGCGCATTCGTCGCATCTCGCCAGCCCAGGCAACCGGTCACAATCATGAGGCCGAGACCGACCAGCGCACTAACTGAGATCGGCATGATTCCCAGCGCCGCCGCCGCGACGACAAAACCCATGATTGCGAGCGCGCGCTTCGCATTGTGCGTATGCGGCAGATCTGTCGTGCCATCCAGCACCAGCATCGAACCGCTGTCCTTGAGCTTCGAGATGGCCTCGCCTGAGCCTTGCACCAGCAGCACGTCACCTGCACGCAGACGGATCATGTTCAGGTCACCGGTAACCTGCGAACTCGGCGCACGTGCACGATGCAGCGCGAGCGGCATCAGGCCATAACTGGTCGTAAAGCTGGCCGCGGCAAGGCTTCTCAGGTGAAGAGGCGAACCGCGGGTTACGACGACTTCCGCAAGCTGCTGGCCTTCAGCCTTGAGTGGCGTTTGCTCATCAACCGGATGCTCGATGTCGGAAATGTTGAATAGCGTTGCGCCCAGCATCTGTTCATAGTGCTTTAGGTTCTCGGGGGAGTCTTTGACAAACAGCCTGTCGCCGGGCTGCAGTATCACCGATGGCAACTTGGCCAGCACGAGTGATTCGCTGCGCTGGATTTTCTCGATACGCATTTGCCCGCCCGCCTTGGCGAGCACTTCCGACAACGCACTGCCATCCGCAAATCCACCTTCCTTGACATGCAACTGTGCACTGAAGACCCGCGGGGTCGTATCGTCCATGGGCGGCGTGCGGTCCGGCAACAAACGCGGTGCCACCAGCCACAGGAACAGCAATGCGACGCCACCGACCATAGCGACGGGAAGCACCCACTCGAACATGGAGAACTGATGTTCGCCGAGATCCTGTGCAATACCCACCACGAGCAGGTTTGTCGATGTGCCGATCGTGGTCGACATGCCACCGATGATTGTAGCCAGACCCATCGGCAACATGACCTGGGAAACCGGGAACTTTGACCGCAGGGAGGCACCGACGAGGATCGGCATGAGCAAAACAACAATTGGCGTGTTGTTCATGAACGCACTGAGAACGGCCCCGGCAAGCAACGTGATAAACGTTGCAAGCACCGGACGCGACGACCAGGCCCGCCCCACGACGTTGGCCAGTGGCTGCAGTGCGCCGGTTGTCTCCAGCGCCTTGCCCACCATCATGAGTGCGCAGATGGCGACCAGCGCCTCGTTGCCGAAGCCGGCAAAAAAATCGGCCGCGGTGAGTGCGCGTTCGCCATCCTTTACGTACGGCACGATCTCAAAGCCGACGACCAGGATAATCAGAATTGCGAGTGACGATGACTCAAGCGGAATCTTGTCGCGCGTGAAAAGGAATAGCGCGAGGACCGTCAGGAACAGAACTGCGATGCCATGTGCGTCGGGAGTCATCGACTGCACCGTATCTTAGATTATGCATGTACTGCAATCTGGTGAATGCGCCCCCTATGCTGTAGTACCGCGGCGGCCTGTTGATGGAAACTTTTGAAGTCCTTCAGGTTCCACGCAAGGAGCTCCGGCGGCGCTCCAAACGAGCATGTGTCTGCGTAGCGCAGCAAAGGCAACAGGTTGGCATAGCGTAGATCGGCAGCACCGGGTGGAAATATCGACCACGGAGAGATCACCAGAAGGTTACGATGCCGAACGGCTGTCGCTCTTACTTCCTGCCTCCAGCGCCGTGACCAGCCATCGCGCGATCGACCGCCCGGCATCAGGCGTGCGGGGTCACCCTGCTCCAGGGCCGGCACATTGCCTTTGCTGCTCGCCAGGCGCTGCGACTGTGTCAGCGCGACATCCCTTATGCGGCGAATTAGCTGGCACATTTCGTCAAGCACATGGAACCGGGTGGGATCAGCCTTGCGGCGTTGAACCAGTGTGCCGATACCGGTGAGATTTATCGCCAAACGCCGATTTAACCACCCGTCATGGCGCATCTGTGCTGTCGGCCAGCAGGCATGCGAGTGCGTTTCATCGCCCACCTCAACCCCGGCACGAATCGCCTCTTCGAGCGCCGCCTCGTCGAGATCGCCGTCGATGTCGGCAAAACTCGAGATATCGACAGGCACATTGACCCATGCGGAACCTGTCGGCGCCTGTATGTCTGCAGACGGAATGATGCCGCTTGCTGTTTCGACCGGCAGCAGGCGACATTGCGAACTGACAAATGACACGTAGACCGGCCGGACCATGGTATTCGAGCGCTCCTGCCAGAGTTGCTCCCAATGGCACTCCTGCATCAGTTGCTGCGACGTACTGACATAAAGAGGTCCTGTGCCCAGTTGAGCGTTGCGTATTTCCCAGGCGGTGAGCGGTGCCAGTGATGTTGCATCGACCAGCAAGCCTATCTTGCACGACCGTGCTCCCGCATCATCCAGCGCCGCGCCCAGCCGCTCGCATAGAAAGCTGAACGTATCCGCACTGCTCCTGTCGGCACTCGACCAGCGCACTGCGATTGATAACTTCGAGCCGGCCATGGCGAGATCGAGAATCTGCTGCCTGAGATAGGCTGCAGCAGCTATTGACTCATGGATGAGGGTCGCATCTACAGCCAGCGCTACACCCGAAATGCAGGCACCGTCGATGACGAAAGGAGTATGATCACGGTCAAAAGCCATCCTTGGTATTCTCTGCAACGCAGGCCCGAAGCGCCGCTCGCGTATCTGGGCAGCTTAATGAGATTTTGCTAACTTGTACTTCCTGAACACATCGAGATATCCCAATGCCCTCTTTTGACGTCGTAAGCGACTTTGATGCTCACGAGGCGAGCAACGCTATTGACCAGGCGAATCGCGAGGTCACCACGCGATTTGATTTCAAAGGTACTGGCTCCAAGTACGAGCTCGACGGTCAGGTCATTTCCCTGACCAGTCAGTCTGATTTTCAGCTACAGCAGATGCTCGACATTCTGCGACAGAAGCTGGCGAAACGTGGCATCGACATCGCCTGCCTTGATGAAAAGGAGCCGGAGTTCAGTGGCAGTGAAGCACGCCAGCAGGTCATCCTGCGCAAGGGCATCGATTCCGACCTCGCAAGAAAACTGGTGAAGATGGTCAAGGGGAGCAAGATCAAAGTACAAGCTGCAATCCAGGGTGATCAACTGCGCATCAGCGGCAAAAAGCGAGACGACCTGCAGTCTGTCATTACGCTTCTGAAGAAGGCGGATGTCGAGCTGCCACTTCAATACGAAAACTTCCGCGACTAAAGACACACAGCTATGAGTACCGGGGCACACAAAACCTTGCGCCGCCAGGACATCATGTTCGAGGACAAGGACCAGGCTCTGCGCGACGATGTACGCACGTTGGGCGCAATGGTCGGCGACCTGATCAGGGAACAGGGCGGCGAAGAGTTGTTTGATTTCGTTGAAAACGCCCGGCGTCGCTCCATTCGCCGGCGCGAGGAAAATGAAAAGCCGGGCGAAGAGCTCGCCAAGCTCGTCGAAAACCTGGACCCCGATCTTGCACTGCAGGTGATTCGCAGCTTCTCGACCTACTTCCAGATGGTCAACACCGCCGAGAAGGTACACCGTATTCGTCGGCGGCGAGAATATCTACGCGAGGTTGGTCACTACCAGCCTGGCGGCTTCGAGGACACGCTCGTCAAGTTAAAAGCCTCGGGCATGACTGTCGATGAGCTGCAGGAGCTGATCAACACACTGAGAATCGAGCCCGTTTTTACTGCCCACCCGACGGAACCTACGCGCCGCACGATTTTGCGCAAGGAACAGAACATCGTTCGCTACCTCGTCGACTTGCTCGACCCAACCATGACCGCTCAGGAGACACACGCCTGCCTTGCCAATATTCGGCTGCTGATCACAACGGGCTGGCAGACGGATGAGCATCCTTCAGAGCGGATGACGGTCGCTGACGAACTTGAGCACATCCTGTTCTTTATGACCGATGTTCTCTATCGATCAACACCGCCGTTCTATGAAGACATCAAAATGGCTTTGTCGCGAATCTATGGCAAAGACGGCGAGAAAATCACTGTGCCCTCCATCCTGCGGTATGCCTCGTGGGTCGGCGGCGACATGGATGGTAACCCGAACGTAAATGCCAAGACGATTCGCGCCACACTTGCTCGCCAGCGCTCACTGATTCTTGACCTGTACTTCAACGAATGTGCGTCTATCTCTGCAAAGCTCAGTCAGACTAAAGAACGCGTCGGTTTCAGTGAAGAGATCACAGCGAAAATAGATGAGTACCGCGGTGTTTTCCAGAACGCCTACCATGCCGTTCCCGCTCGCCATCGGA
>Ga0316196_10001142_pt1 | contig 11403 bp, 13 predicted proteins | sample Eddsed2cm_MG_FD_204938 | JGI IMG/M metagenome (GOLD analysis project Ga0316196, IMG submission 204938) | Coastal sediment microbial communities from Maine, United States - Eddy sediment 2 cm | ecosystem: Environmental > Aquatic > Marine > Coastal > Sediment | place: USA: Maine | collected... | reverse complement strand
GAATCCGAGCGCTGCAGCCGAGCCGCTACTAGAACCGCCGGCGAGGCGCGAGTGATCGTAGGGGTTGGGTGCGGTGCCGTAGAGGTCATTTTCGCCGGTGGCGCCATAGGCGAATTCGTGCAGGTTATTCTTGCCGAGACAAATGGCACCTGCCTGATTCATGGCCTGGATGCTGTCGGCATCATGCTCTGCAATATTGTCCTGCAATACCCGCGAACCACCCGTAGTCGCTATGCCGGCCACGTCGAACAGGTCTTTGCAGGCATAGGGAATGCCCGTCAGGGTGAGTGCGCTATCGGAACTGCTGTCGGCCAGTTCAGCTTTGCTTCGCGCGGTCTCCAGGTCGAGGGAAATAAAAGCCTTGCTGGTATCGGCATAACGCCCGATACGTTCGGCATACAGGTCAATCAGCTGTGTGGCGCTGATATCTCCCGTGCGTAAGCGACGGGAAAGTTCGCTGATCGATGCAAAGGCTGGTTGCGTGTTCATTTGGGGGGAATATCGCCAGCTGGTGGCGTCGAACCGAGATCGATTTTACGCAAACACTCGAGCTGATCGAGCAATTCCTGGAAGCCGGTTATGATGCCAAGTTTGGGGTCGACCAGTTCGGCGATTTCGACGTCGTCCCAGGCATAGCTGGCGAGCTGGTCGCGCAGTCCTATAAGGGTTTTTTTCTCGAGTTTTTGCATGGCGCAAGACTGTGTTTTATTGCTATGAGTTAGCGCCGAGTTTACGCTAATATCCAGTCATTCCCAATCAACATAGTCGAGACAGACGGTGCCTAAATTTCTTAGCAGGCAACAGGTCGAGCAATACCACGAACAGGGTTTCGTGGCGCCTGTTGACCTGATGTCCGAAGATGAAGCCAGTGGCTACCTGCAGCGGCTGCAGGTGGCCGAGGCCGAGTATCCCGATGATCTCAATGCCGAGAATCGCAATAACGCCCACCTTGCCTTCAGCTTTCTCGATGAACTGGTACATCATCCACTGCTACTGGATGCGGTCGAAGATTTGATTGGTGATCGTTTTTCGCTGTGGGGCAGCGTGTTGTTCATCAAGGAGCCGCAAAGCAAGGCATATGTTAGTTGGCACCAGGACGCGACCTATATGGGCATCGAGCCGCAGAATTTCGTCACTCCCTGGCTGGCCCTGTCACCGAGCAACCTCGAGATGGGTTGCATGAGCATGATTCCGGGCAGCCACAAGGACCCGATTCACCGGCACGAAGAAACCTTCCACGAAGACAATATCCTGACCCGTGGTCAGCAAATCGAGGATGTTGATGAATCGCTGGCGGTCGATCTGATCCTGAAGCCCGGACAGATGTCGTTGCATCATGCGAGGACAATTCATGGCTCACGCCCGAATCGCAGTAAGCAGCGGCGGGCTGGTTATGCCATTCAGGCTTATGTTCCGCAGGGTGGGCGTCAGCTGGTGGGAGAGAACTACTGGCTGCCGATGCGAGGTGAATGCAGCGACGCGGATTTTATTGAGCTGGCGCGACCTTCTGCCGATATGGACCCACAGGCTGCAGCCGAACGTCAGCGAGTAAATCAGAACTGGGCCGATATTCTGTATCATGGCGCAAGCCGCAAGCGCAGCTATTGAACGAGTCATTCTAGTGTCGCGAGGGAATACATGTTAACTGAAGCACAGCAAGCCGAGTTCTGGAAACGCGGCGTTATCGTGGTCGAGTCGGCCTACAGCGAGCAGGATCTTGAACCGCTACGCGCACAGCATCAGCGTTGGATCGAGGAATCCCGAGAGCACGCAGGTCCTTTTGGTGAAATGCTGGACGGGCGGCCGCGCTTTGACGTCGAACCTGTCCATTGTGCGGCGGCACCTGCTTTGCGCAGGGTTGCTTCACCGGAGGAAATTTCGGATGAGTTTCTTGGCCTGATCGAAACTGGGCCAATGCTGGAAGCAGTGGCCGATCTGCTCGGCGAAAATCTGCGTTTCCATCACGGCAAACTCAACAGCAAGTTACCCGGTAGTGGTACGACAGTGAAATGGCACCAGGATTTCACCTTTGATCCGCATAGCAATGACGATTGCATCACTGCCATGCTATTCCTCGACGATATCGACAGCGAGATCGGCCCGGCGCGAGTAGTGCCCGAATCTCACCGCGGAGAACTGCATTCGTTGTGGCAGGATGGTCGTTTTACCGGGGCGGTTGCCGACGAAATCGCGAGTCAATGCGAACGTTCTGCGGTCGAATGCCTGGGCCCGGCCGGCAGTCTTTGTTTGATGCATACGCGTGCGCTGCACGCTTCGTCGGAGAATCTGACGCAACGCCCGCGCTCGCTTTACATTGCCACTTTGACAGCGGCCGATGCCGTGCCACTGGCACCCTGCGCGTTGCCGAGCATACACGCCGGTCGTATCGTGCGTGGCCGTGAACCAGGCGTCATTCGCTCGGTTGCGTTCACTATGGAAACACCCGAGATTCCGAGCGGTGCGTCCTTCTTCGCCCAGCAGGCTGGCAGCTAGCCGATTCGCACCTGGCAGGCTTGCAAGAAGAGCGCTCTGCTAACTAGTGAGACAGTAACAGGCAGGTAGGCGTGCGCTTAAGCAAATCGCGAGTGACGCCACCCAGAATTATTTCGCGCAGGCGTGCGTGGCCGTAGGCGCCCATGACAATCAGATCGGCGTTCATGTCCGCTGCCTGGCCGATGATGGCTTCGCTGGCACCGAGATCAGCGTCGCCGAAACCGCTCGATACAGCGTTGATCCCGTGAGAGTCGAGCAGTTTCATTAATGCCTGTGCGTGCGGATGGCCATTTGCCATTGTGTAGTTACCGTCGTCCGGTTCCGAGGACAACACCACGACGTCATCGGCGCGCGTTAGCAGCGGCATGGCTTCGCGTAACGCGTGTGCGGACTCGCGACTGGCATTCCAGGTCAGCAATACCCGACTTCCGGGAGTTTGGAGCTTGCCGCTATGCGGTACCACCAGGCAGGCGCAGGCGCCGTCAAACAGCAGCACATCGGCCAGGCCATAACTGGTGTTGTCCGGGTCCTCGGGGTGATCCTGGCCCAGTATCAACAGATCGGCATACTTCGAATGTTCGCGCAATATCGGAATGATCTCACCTTCGACCACCTCGGCCTGCAATGTCACGCCGGCCTTTTCAGCAAGTTGCTGGTAGCCAGCTACAGTTTCACGAGCCCGTGCCAGTGCTTTTTCAGTGACATCGGTCATTACATCAACGCTAATCTGCGCTTCGATATAAGAAGGCACGACATAGGTTGGTACGACCAGCATCCCCGTTAGCGAGGCTTTGAATTTCTGCGCCAGTCCGAAAGCGACCTCCAGTCGGTTGCGACAGCCGCTGCTGTTATCCAGATGCAGCAGGATATTCTTGTATTTCATCGTTACTCTCCATTGCAGGGATAGCGCAATGATGCCTTCCGCCAGCCATCATCGTGTTGATTTGTATCAATACCCGTAAGGTATGGCGAAGATTGTACGTGTTTATGTTGAATTCGCCAGAACGGATTTCATTTCGCAGCGGGTCCTGATGAGCCGATGGCGAAGTGACTATCGGAATGCTTGGCGGGATGGCTGTCGGGGAGCTGTTACCGGTTAAAACGCCGCGAGGAGCCGGGTTTATCAGGACTCCTGGTCCATCACCCAGCGAATGGCGCGCTGGTTCAGTTCGTGTGCGGATTCGAGCCCGAGCTTCTTCTTGATGTGAGCCTGATGGGTTTCGATGGTTTTGATACTAAGGTTTAACTGGCTGGCAATCTGGCTGACGGGAACACCCTGTCCGATCAGCTCGAATACCTGCAACTCGCGGTTGGAGAGGCGCTCGATATCGCGTTTCTCATCGCGCACATCGACCAGGCCGTTCAGCATACGCTCGGTCATGGCTTCGCTCAGGTATACCTTGCCAGCAAGTACCTGGCGTATGGCGCGAACGATATTTTCCTGGGCTTCCTGCTTGTTAATGTAACCGCGTGCTCCGGCTGCAAGTACGCGCTCAGCGTAGAGGGTTTCATCGTGCATCGACGCGACCAGCATCAATATATTCTGGTTGCGTGATTTGATGCGCTCGATCAGATCGAGGCCACTGCCACCGGCCAGCGACAGGTCGATAATCGCCAGATCCGGACTATCGCTGTCGATCAGCCTGAGCGCTTCGGCCATGTCTGCCGCTTCACAGCAAACTTCGAGGTCAGGGCAGTCACCGATCAGTTGCGCAAAACCGCTGCGCACCAGTGGATGATCGTCGACTATCAGGATTCTTGGCATAGCTTATGGTTAACCATTCATGTTTCGATCATGAAGTAACATCTTACCTCAGTGCCGTGTTCTGCAGAGGAGCGGATTTCGAACTCCGCATCGATCAGGCCGCAGCGATGTTGCATGATGCGCAGTCCGAGCCCCGCTGATTGTTGTGGCTCAGCATCGAAGCCCCGGCCGTTATCGCGTATCGCCAGGCAGCCACGGTTTCCGGCCAGCCCCACCGAGACCTCGATGCGACTCGCATTAGCATGTTTTATGGCATTGTTGATAGCTTCCTGGGCGATACGGTAGAGGTGCAGCGCACTGCTGTTGTCAACAATACGAATGCGTTCATTCAGCGTCAGAAAAATGCGGATGTCGCTTTGTGAACGAATCTCTTTGACCAGGTTTTCCAGTGCAATGGTAAAGCCCTCGGCATCGATATCCACCGGTATCAGACCGCGCGACAGTGCGCGCACCTGGCCAACGGCCTCGCGCAATCCATGCGCAAGTTTAGTGGCGAGTTCGTGTTCCGGTTTGCTGGCTTTATTCAGCAGGCTGGTGGCGAGCAATCCGAGGCCGGTGAGTTGCTGTCCCAGGCCGTCGTGCAGTTCCTGGCCGATACGGCGCTGTTCGTTCAACGGAATTTCGAGAATCTCCCGCTGCAGTTGCTGTTGTTCGCTCATGTCCATGATGACGCCCGCGAACAGGCGTACATGGCTGGTCCTGATGTCACCGATCGACAGGTAAATTGGAAAGCGCGTACCGTCCTTGCGCCTGGCGACAAGCTGTCGACCACTGCCGATAATTCTCGGGAAGCCGGTTTGCAGGTAGCGCTGCATATAGCCGTCGTGGGCCCGGCTTGTTTCTTCTGGCATCAGGCACTTGAGCGAAGCACCAATCAGTTCCTTCTGTTTGTAACCAAAAATCTGCTCGGCGGCTCGATTGACAAATTCGATGGTTCCGCTGGTGCTGGCCAGGATGATTCCCTCGCGAGCGGTCTCAGCCAGCGTGCGAAAGGTTTCAGCCTGCTGATCGATGACCTGCTCGATAGGCCGTGATATGCGGAAAAACAACCGGCTGGCGATAAAAATAATCAGGATCGTCATGCCGAAGGCTATCAGGCTCGTTATCATGAAGGGTTGGCGGATCTCGCTAATATCCATCTTGCCTACCAGGCCAAGATCAAGGATGGCAATCGGCTCGTGCGCAGCGAGTACTTCGACTCCACGATAATCCAGTCCGGTCATCACCCCCGACATTCCGGACAAGGCTCGGCGCATGGGCTCCGCCCAGAGCCCGTTGAATGGGATCGAGCGCAGTGTCTGCGCCTGGGCCTGCGGATGCCGATGGGCAAGCACAAACTCGATTTGGTCGTTATTTCGCCGCGCCAACGCAAATTCACCACTAGTGCCGAAGCCTTCGAATTCCTGATGCGCCGCGGCTACTTTTTCCAGCGTCGATTCCCCTGCCACAGTGGGATTATTGTCATTATTTTCGAGACTGTCGTACTGCGCTATGGCTTCAATCAATCGAGCCTGGCCTTTGACCGTTTCTACCAGGCGTAAACGGTGTTGCTCGATGGCCGTGTTGTACAGGCTTAATATCGATATAGCGCTGACCAGCAGTGCCGCTAAGGCCATGATCAGAAACAACTGGTTGAAAGGTTGGCGTTGAATCACTTGTGCTCGCTAGGTGTGCTTCTGTTGCAGGGTTATGGTTTGCCTTATGGTATCTGTTATGCCCCTATATGCCCATCAGGAAAACCCCGATGGTCAGAAATTTGATAAGGCGTCATGATAAGTGCACTTAGTTAGAACTAATATTACGGAGTTGCCATGCTTACCCAGGTTCAGTCACCTCACTTTGTTCATGAATGCCATATCTGCGAACCGCGCGGCGGATGCCTCGGTCTGCAGTTACTGGACAGCCCTGAAGCACAGCAACAACTCAGCAATGCCAAGAAGATCAATCGCAAGGCGGAGCACGTGTATCGCGAGGGCGAAGAGGCGGACTGTTTCTATGTACTGCGCAGTGGTTCTGTTAAAAGCTACCTGGTAACCGAAGATGGCGAGGAGCAGGTATTGGGATTTTATCTGCCTGGCGATGTGTTCGGTCTCGATACAACTGAAGAACAGCTGCGCATGTCTTCAGCCATTACGCTGGAAACCACTTCGCTGTGTCGTTTTCCGCATGCCTATCTGGGTGATAAGTCGCAGGGCGCCAATTTGCTGAAAATCACCGCGGAACAAATGCAGCGTGATCACAACCTCGTGCTGATGCTGGCGCGCAAAGATGCCGACGGTCGCATCGCCAGTTTTCTCGATGATCTTGCCTGCCGTTACCGCTCGCGGGGTTACTCGGCCGCAGCATTCGTGTTGACAATGTCACGTCAGGACATCGGTTGCTATCTAGGGCTCGCAGTCGAAACAGTGAGTCGGACTCTGACCCGCTTTCAGGAATGCGGTGTCCTCAAGGTTAATCGGCGCGAGGTTGAAATTCTGGATCATGCTACCTTGCGCAAGATTGCCGGCACCCGGGTCAGTTCTTCCTCACCGAGTTGCTGGCAGCAGGAAGTTGAGCTCAAGCCGGTGTGATTGTGATGTTGATGACTCGGTCGGTTCAAGGTGCTGGCCGCGCTGTAAATGCCGAAAGCCATTATCAAAACGCCGGCTGAGGTACGCACCAGGGGGGCCTTGACCCATTCCTTCAGATAGCTGAATGCCTTCCCGGCGAGTAACATCGCAGGCAGGGTTCCGAGTCCAAAACCAAGCATCAGCACCGCCCCGTCAATGCTGTTTGAGGTGGTCAGCGACCAGGCAACAACGGCATACACCAGGCCACAGGGCAACCAGCCCCACAGGCCACCCAGCAAAAACGCCTGGAACGGGCTTCGAATCGGAAACAGACGCTGCGCCAGCGGCTGGATATGCCGCCACAGGTGCGAACCAAGTCTTTCAAGTACGGCCAGGCCACGCCACCAGTTAGCGAGATAAAGGCCGAGCGCTATCATGAAGGCCGCAGCGAACAATTTACCCGCCACCGGACTGACGCCGAGTTGCGCGAGGCCGGCGCCAAGAGTGCCTGCCAGCAAGCCGACCAGAACGTAGCTGAAGATACGACCGGCGTTGTAGGCTAGTTGATAGCCTAGCAATGATACCGGGCGCTTACTCAGGTCATCGGTAATTCCCATATTGAGGGCGGCAACAATGCCGCTGCACATACCGAGGCAATGGGTTGAGCCAAGCAGGCCGACGATTAGCGCGGCGGCAAAAGTCAGTTCGACCGGCATGGATTACTCGACCTTCGCTTCGGGGGCAATGTAGTTGGGCGTTAAGCGGGTCTGACTGTTCTGTGGATATTGCAATGATCCGGTCAGGCGCCAGTCCGCGGTTTGCAGGAAGACATTCCAGCGTCCGGGACCCGGCAATTGCAGCTTGTCTTCGAGCAGGTAAAGGTGGTGATTTTCAAAAACCAGATCCTGATCCAGGCCCGGCCGGGTGGCGTGCACCAGGCGCAGCTCGATACGTTCGCCCGGAATGACGCTGACTTCGGGGTCGAAGCGGATTTTGACGCCGCCAAAATCATCGAGACTAAGACCTGCCGCCAGACCGAGTTCGTGGGCGAGCTGGTCGCGCGCCAGCACCAGGTTGATCTGTTTGCCTTTGCGGTAGTAGTCGTCGACTACCAGCCCGGACCAGGATTGGATGGCAAGCGTGATCATCACTACGCCCATTACGACAGCTGAGGATGGGATCGCGATCAGCATCCACACCAGTGGTTCCTGTTTCCAGTGCCGAACCTGGCCATTGGTTGTGCTATCGGCCGTGCTATCAGTGAGCTGCATCAGGATTTCCCCGGTCCAAGGAAGCGCGCTTCTTTGCTCGCGTTCAGGTGGTTGCTATCTTGCGCCTGCAGATGGAAGCTGACCTCCACGCTGCGCGCCTCGAGATTGAATTCGTCGGCCTGCAAGCGCACCACCATTTGATAAACGGTCGCGGCCTCGACTTCTATTTCCGGCTGATCGCTCACCAGCTTGAGGCCATCAATGCCCTCGGCCCACAGGGTGTAGCGATGCGGTTTTGAATCCATGTTCAGAATTTTCAGGGTGTAAACGTTTTCGATCAGGCCTTCCGGAGTTTCACGATAAAGCGTGTTTCGGTCCCGGATTACGTCGAGATCAAGGGCTACGCGCTGCGCCACGTGGGTTACCAGTAATCCGCACAGCAACAGCAGGATAGCCGCGTAAACCATGATGCGCGGGCGCAGGATTTTCTGTCCTTTACCCATGGCCGAATTCTCGGTGGTATAGCGAATCAGGCCACGCGGATAGGACATCTTGTCCATGATTTCATCGCAGGCGTCGATGCAGGCCGAGCAGGCTATGCATTCGTATTGAAGGCCATCACGGATATCGATGCCGGTTGGGCATACCTGCACGCAGACATTGCAGTCGATGCAGTCTCCGAGGCCGACCGAGGCAGGTTCAACTCCGCGCCGACGCGATCCGCGCTGTTCACCACGTTCCGGATGATAGGCAACGATCAGGGTGTCCGAGTCGAACATGGCACTCTGGAAACGGGCGTAAGGACACATGTACTTACAGACCTGTTCACGCATGAAGCCGGCATTGCCATAGGTAGCAAAACTGTAAAACAGTATCCAGAAGGTCTCCCAGGGACCGAGGCTCAGATTAAGCAGTTCATCAGCGAGTACGTCGATAGGTGTGAAATAGGCAACAAAGGTAAACCCGGTCCATAGCGAGAAGACGATCCAGGCCGTGTGTTTAAGCGCTTTGATGCGGAACTTGGCGGCGCTCATAGGGGCTTTGTCGAGTTTTTTGCGCTGGTTGTGCTTGCCTTCGATCTTGCGCTCCATCCACAGGTAGGCTTCGGTCCACACGGTTTGCGGGCAGGCATAGCCGCACCACACGCGACCGAGCAGCGCGGTGAAGAAAAACAGTGCCAGACCGGCGAGGATCAACAATGCAGCCAGGTAGATGAAGTCCTGCGGCCACAGGGTCAGTCCAAACAGGTAAAACTTGCGCGCCGGCAGATCGAAGAGGATTGCCTGGCGACCATCCCACTGCAGCAGGGGCGTGATGTAGTAAATGCCGAGCAGGGTTAACAGTGAGATAACGCGTAAGCGGGTGAAATAGCCGCTGACTTCACGAGGATAAATCTTCTTGTGCGCCTCGTAGAGGACGGGTTCGCCGGGGGGTGCTTCAGAGGTTGCCATTCAGTTTTACTGCCTTGCGGCGGCTAATGTCCCTGCTTTTCAAGAAAGCGACAATTTGAAATAGTGAAGTACAGCGTGCCGAAGCTGGACAGTAATGCCAGCAACCAGAAGAGGAGAAAACCGATGCTGTAGGCCGCTACGGGGCTGATGTCGATGTCGAGGTTAAATGGGATCAGGTCACGTGGATCGAAGGCGGAAAAAAAGACGCCACTGGCGACGATCGCGATGATGAACGATGGCCACAACACCGAGATCGCCTGCTGCGATCTCGGTATTCTGTCCGGAGTAAGTGAATGCATTACTGTTACTGCTGCTGCGACAGGCTGTAGATATAGGTCGCCAGCAAATGTACCTTGGCCTCTCCGAGGAATTCTCCCTGCGCTGGCATTTTGCCGGCACGCCCCACGGCAATAGATTCCGAGATACGGGTCAGTGATCCACCGTACAACCAGATGTTATCGGTCAGGTTTGGTGCGCCGAGTGCGGTGTTGCCGGTGCCATCAGCCGCGTGGCAGGCGACGCAAAACATGTCATATTTGATCTTGCCCTGCGCAGCGAGCTCTGAAATGGTGGCTCGCCCTGACAGGCTCAGAACGTACTGGGCAACCTCGTCGACACCGCGTTCACCGCCAAGCGCTGCTTCCCATGCAGGCATCGCAGCCTGACGGCCCTGCATGATGGTGGTCTTGATCTCCGCGGGGGTGCCGCCCCACAGCCAGTCGCCATCGCGCAGGTTGGGATAACCACGCGCCCCGCGAGCGTCCGAGCCATGGCAGGTGGTGCAATAATTGGCGTACAGGCGTTCACCGACCTTGAGCGCGGTCTCATCCTTGGTCAGATCAAGAATTGGAGTTTGCTGGTAGCGCGCAAACAAGGGACCTACCTGGGCATCCATGGCCGCGACTTCCTGTTCATAGGCGCCTTTCGATGTCCAGTCGAGCAAACCGCTGAACTTGCCGAGGCCCGGGTAGAGCAGCAGGTAAAAACCACCAAAGGCGATGGTGATATAGAACAGGCCGAGCCACCAACGCGGCAGGGGATTGTTCAATTCCGTCAGATCTCCGTCCCAGACGTGCCCGGTATCCTCAACCGTGCCGCTTTTACTGTGTCCAGTGGACATCCAGCGCAACAGCCATACACAGGCCAGTATGCTGACGATGGTCAGAATGGCGATATACCAGTGCCAGAAATCGCTATTAAAATCGGCCATCTATCTACTCCGATGAATTTTTGTTTTGCGGGAAAGGTTTGTCGCTGTCGGTTGACGGCTCGTCGTCAAACGGCAGGTTCGCGGCTTCGTCAAACGCCTGTTTGCGTTTGCTGCTATAGGCCCAGAACACGATACCGAGGAAGGTAACCATTACGACGATGGACCAAAGCGCTTGCAGCAGGGTAAAGGTCATCGTTATTTCCTCGTCTTCAGCTCGATACCAAGACCTTGCAGGTAGGCGATCAGGGCGTCGAGCTCCGTCTTGCCTGCGAGCATCTTCGGCGCGCCCTCTATATCCGCGTCACTGTAAGGTACACCCAGCGTACGCAGGGTTTCCATCTTGGCCTGTATGTCGCTATCGTCGAGATTGTTTTCGGCGAGCCAGGGGTAACCCGGCATGATCGATTCGGGTACCACGTCGCGCGGATTGACCATGTGCACGCGGTGCCAGTCGTCACTGTAACGCCCACCGACGCGATGCAGATCCGGACCGGTGCGTTTCGAGCCCCACTGGAACGGACGATCGTAGACGAATTCGCCCGCCACTGAGTAATGGCCATAACGCTCAGTCTCGGCACGGAAGGGGCGGATCATTTGCGAGTGGCAGAGGTAACAACCCTCGCGCACGTAAATGTCACGTCCTTCGAGACGCAGTGCGGAATAGGGTTTCAATCCTGCAACCGGCTCGGTCAGCGAATCCTGGAAAAACAGCGGAACGATCTGC
>Ga0316196_10001139_pt1 | contig 11425 bp, 12 predicted proteins | sample Eddsed2cm_MG_FD_204938 | JGI IMG/M metagenome (GOLD analysis project Ga0316196, IMG submission 204938) | Coastal sediment microbial communities from Maine, United States - Eddy sediment 2 cm | ecosystem: Environmental > Aquatic > Marine > Coastal > Sediment | place: USA: Maine | collected... | reverse complement strand
GCGGCACCGCCGGCATCGGCGCCTACTCCGACCCAGATCGGCTGCGTCAGCCCTTGCTGCGGGTCAGCGAGGGCGGGGAGCAACGCTTCGAGCCGGTGAGCTGGGACGCGGCCTTCGACTTCATCGCCAAAAAGATGAACGCGATTGGCGAGCACCACGGCAAGGATCGCATCGCGCTGTTCTCGCACGGCGGAGGCGGCAAGCATTTTCGGCGCATGCTCCAGGCCTTCGGCTCGCATGCCTACGCCCACCCCTCGTTCGCGCAGTGCCGCGGTCCGCGCGAGACCGCTTTCGGGCTGACCTACGGCGAAGGCGTCGGTTCGCCGGACCGCACCGACATGGGCAACTCGCGCTGCATCGTGCTGATCGGTTCGCACCTGGGGGAGAACCTCCACAACAGCCAGGTGCAAACCCTGATCCAGGGGCTGAACAACGGCGCGACGCTGATCACGGTCGACCCACGTTTCTCGGTCGCGGCCTCCAAGTCCAAACACTGGCTGCCAATCAAGCCCGGCACCGACATCGCGCTGCTGCTGGCCTGGATGAACGTGCTGATCAACGAGGGGCTCTACGACCGGGACTATGTGGCACGCTACTGCAACGGCTTCGACCAGCTCGCCGCCCACGTGCAGCCCTACAACCCCGAATGGGCCTATCTGGAGACCGGGCTCGAGCCGGCGCGTATCCGCGAGACTGCGCGGATCATGGCAACGGCTGCGCCGGCGACGCTGGTCCACCCCGGCCGGCACGTCACCTGGTACGGCGACGATACGCAGCGCAGCCGCGCGGTCGCGATTCTGAACGCGCTGCTCGGTTCCTGGGGCCGCCCCGGCGGCTTCTACAGGCAGGAAAAGGTCGCGCTGCCGGAGTTCCCGGTGCCACAACCGCCGCCACCGAAGGAGGACTGGAAGGCGGTCGTGCAGGGCGACTTCCCGCTGGTCTCCACCGGCATCAGCAACAAGCTGGTGGAGCATTCGGTGGGCCCGGACGCCTACATCAAAGGCTGGTTCGTGTATGCCACCAACCTGCCGATGACGCTGCCGGGGGCGAACGAGCAGATTAAGTCGGCCGCCGAATCGCTGGACCTGATGGTCGTGGTCGACACCATGCCGGCCGAGATCACCGGCTACGCCGACGTGGTGCTGCCCGAGTGCACCTACCTGGAGCGTTACGACGACCTCCGCAATGCGCCCGAGCGCACACCGACGCTGGCCCTGCGCATGCCGGCCTTTGCGCCCAGCCACGAGACCAAGCCAGCCTGGTGGATGGCCAAGGGCATTGCCGAGCGGCTCGGCCTGGGCGAGTACTTTCCCTGGCAGGACTACACCGAGGTGCTGGACTGGCAGCTAAAGCAGGTAGGCTCCTCCCTGGCGGAAATGCAACAGATCGGCGTCAAGCGTTCCCCGCGCAAGACACCGGTGTACTTCGCCGGTGACCAGCCGGCCGAGTTCAACACCCCGAGCGGCAAAATCGAGCTCTACTCGACCTTGCTGGCCGACGTCGGCCAGGACCCCCTGCCCCGATACACACCGCCCGAGCGACCGCCGGCGGGGTTCTATCACCTGAACTACGGCCGCGCGCCCGCCCATACCTTCGGCCGCACGATCAACAATCCGCAGCTATTCGAGCTGATGCCCGAGAACACGGTCTGGGTGCACCCCAGCGCGGCGGCCAGGCTCCGCGTCGCCAGCGGCGACTACGTGGCGCTGGAAAACCCTGACGGTCTGCGCAGCAACCGTATCCGGGTCCGGGTAACGCAGCGCATCCGGCCCGATTCGGTGTTCCTGGTGCACGGATTCGGCCACAGCGACGAACGCCAGCGGCTGGCAAGGGGCGTGGGCGCGGACGACGCCGCGTTGATGCACAACGTTAGAATCGACCCGATCATGGGCGGCACCGGCATGCGTGCCAGCTTCGTCACCTTGGTCAAACGCGAGGTGAGCTGACATGACCACTTATGCCATGGTGATCGATACGCGCACCTGCATCGGGTGTGGCGATTGCGTGGTCGCCTGCAAGAATGAGAACAAGGTGCCGGCCGGCCTGAACCGGGACTGGGTAGTCGAGGCGACGCGCGGTGAATACCCCAACCTCGAAACCGAGTTCCGCTCGGAGCGCTGCAATCACTGCGGTCACGCCACCTGCGTGACCAACTGCCCGACCGGCGCCAGCCACTACTGGAAAGACACCAACATCGTCCTGGTGGCCGCCGAAAAGTGCACGGGTTGCAAGGCCTGCATCGCGGCCTGCCCCTATGACGCACGACTGCTCATGCACCCCGAGGGCTACGTCGACAAGTGCACCTTCTGTCATCACCGTGTCGAGCAAGGGCTGGACCCGGCCTGCGTGTCGAGCTGTCCGACGCACTGCATGCATTTCGGCAATCTCGACAACCCTGACAGTGTGGTCAACCGACTGCTGCGGGAGCGCCGCCACAAGGTGCTGATGCCCGAGACCGGCAACCAGCCAAACGTGTACTACCTGATTTGAGTGGTCTGAACCTATGAGGAGTGTAAACGCACGGACATGATCGAAGAAGTCCTGGCCACGGCCCGCTACAACGCCAAGATCGATCCTCAGCTCGGCATCTGGACCTGGGAGATTGCCTTCTACCTGTTCCTGGGCGGCATGGCCGCCGGGATCATGCTGTTTTCCGCCTGGGCCGTGCTGGGGCGCAGGCAGGACGAGCTGCCGTTCGCGCACAACCGGTTCGCGCTGTGGGCGCCGATCGTGTTGTCGCTGGGCATGACCACGCTGTTTCTCGACCTTGAGTACAAGATCCACGTGTACCGCTTCTACACCAGCTTTCAGCCGACCTCGCCCATGTCCTGGGGCGCCTGGGTGCTGGTGCTGATCTACCCGCTGATGATCGTGCAGACCCTGTCGACGCTGCGCGCAGGTTACACGATGCTAGCCGATCTGCTGGAGAAGCTGCCCGGCGGTGCCGCGCTGCTGGATCTATGTGAAGCGAATCGGCGCCTGATCGCCTGGCTGGTGATCCCGCTGGCGGTCGGACTCGGCATCTACACCGGCGTGCTGCTCAGCGCGTTCAGCGCACGGCCGTTCTGGAACTCCGGCATTCTGGGGCCGCTGTTCCTGGTCTCCGGCATGTCCACCGCGGCGGTGCTGCCGCTGCTGATCTCGGCCCGCGGTCCGGAGCAGCGATTCTTCGAACGCTCGGATCTCGGCCTGATCCTGATCGAGATCACGCTGATCGGGCTGTTACTGATCAGCCTCGCGACCGGCGCCGAGCAGCATTTGCAGGCGCTGGGCCTGATCACTGGCGGCCAGTACACGGTGCCGTTCTGGCTGTGGTTTGTGATGCCCGGGCTGCTCATTCCGCTCGTGCTCGAGATCGCCGCACTGCGCGGCATCCGCGTTGCCGGGCTTGCCGCCGCGGTGCTGGTGATCTTCGGCGGCTTTATCTTGCGCTACCTGATGGTGGAGATCGGTCAGGTCAGCACCTGGACCGAGTACGCCCTGCAATTCGACCCGCAGTTACTGGAGAGGCTCACGCAATGAACGGTTTGCACTCCACGTCTAGGCGCCTCGCGATGCTGAGCGTGGCGGTATCGCTCCTCGCCGGCTGCGGCGACAACACCGCCCTGGACCGCCAGGGTATGGCAGCGGCACTGGCGAAGACGATCGCCGCGGAGGAGGACCACGTGACCGTGGCCGAGCTCTCCGACTGGTTGATCAAGGACCAGCGGGACTACGAGCTGGTGGACATCCGCGAAAAGACGGAATTCGATACCGGTCATATCCAGGGCGCCCAGCATATCCCGCTGGCCGGTCTCCTGGCCGATAACGCGTTGGCCGCCCTTCCCCAGGGCCGCAAGGTCGTCGTCTATTCAAACGGCACCGCCCACGCCGCGCAGGCGGCTGTTTTGCTGCGCCTGGTCGAGCGCGACGCCTACGCGCTGCTCGGCGGGTATAACTACTGGCAGGCCTATCTCAACGACCCGCAGAGCGCCGGCGTGGACGAGATGGACCCGGCCGAGCGCGCTGCCTACCAGGCGGTCGCCTGCTACTTCGAGGGTGAATACATGGCCGCGGCCGGGCTGATCCCGAAGGTGGCCGCGGTCTCGACATCGGTGGACACACCAACGCCGGCCACTGCGGCGGATCCCCTCGGGTTGGGTCTCGAGCTTGGGCTCGGGTCCGATGAGGCCCGCGCCGGCGTCGCCCCCGAACCGGCAGCGGAACCCGCAACCGATTCGCTGGGCCTTGGGCTGGATCTCGGACTCGGCAGCGACGAGGTCAGGTCGCTGAAGCAGAACCAGCCACCAAAAGCGGAAGGCAGCGCCCGCAAGCTGCTGATCAAGGCCGAGTGCTGATGGACTTGCCGGGGTTCAGTGGACACCTGACTTAAGCTGCGCTAGGCAGCGGAACATAGTTTCTTTCAAACTCCAGCGGGCTGAGGTAGCCGATCGAGGAGTGGCGTCGGATGCGATTGTAGAACACTTCGATGTACTCAAAGATTTCACGGGTTGCTTGAGCTCGTGTATGGAATAACCTCTCGTGAACAAACTCGACCTTCAAGGTGGCAAAGAAGCTCGGCCACGGCATTGGCCCAGCAATTACCCTTGCGGCTCATGCTGCACGTGATGCCAGGTGCTTTGAGCATCTTTTCGTATCAATTGTTAAGACCTTCCTTGATGGCCATCCCCAGTGCTCGCAAGGTCAATGCCTGGTCAATGTGCTTGTTCATAGCCCAACCTACGACACGGCGCGAATACAGGTCGAGGATGACGGACAGATACAGCCAGCCTTCCAGCGTCCAGATGTAGGTGATATCACCCACCCAGGCCGTATTGGATTGCGTGGTGTTGCGGAAACGCCTTTTCCGCTTGCCCCGTAGATTATGCTCACGCATCAGACGGGCCACGCGATCGCGACCGACCGTGTGACCTTGCGCGAGCAACTCACGGTACACCCGAGGGCTGCCATAGATGCTACGGGACAGCTTATGCACCGCCTTGATATCAACCACCAGTGCCCGGTCCGAACGCCCACGTGCGCTCTCAGCGCGCTTGCTCCAGGCATAGAAGCCCGATCTGGACACTTGCAATATCCGGCTCATCAGCGTTACCGGATGCTCGGCCTTCTCCGCCGCTATGAATCGATACCTCACGTCGATTCCTTGGCGAAGAAGGCCGTCGCTTTTTTCAATATTTCGCGCTCCATTCGTAGCTGACGATTCTCTCGACGCAGTTGCGAAAGCTCCTTACGCTCGGCTGTCGTCAAAATCTTTCCGGCGCCACACCCTGCATCGGTCTCGCTCTGAAGCACCCATCTGCGCACGGCTGATTCGGTTAGACCCAAGTCACGGGCAACCGACGAAGCCGCTTTTCCACCGTCCCGAATCAAGCCAACAACTTCAGCCTTGTACTCCGGCGTGAATGAACGTCTCTTCCTTTCCATGATTCACCTCTCCCGGGCATTGTCGCCCTATCTGAGGTGTCCACCAACTCCAGGAAAACCCATTCCGGGTCAACTCCTGATAGCGGACATTCAATTTCGGTAGTCGAGACCGTGCCTTGTCGTCCACGCTGACTGGTGGCACATTGTTACCCACAAGTCATCGAAAACCGACGAATTGAAGACTTACAATCACCGCAAGGCTAAATCGGCAGTGACAAGAGAACTACAGATCAAGTACTTAGGAAGCCTCTGATTTATTCTGGACGCAGCAGATTGTAGGGTGAAATGTGCAGATTCAAGGGGCGGAACGGGGGGCAGATCGCGGGTAATAGTTGTTCTATTGCCAAGATCTGCAACGATGAAGCTGTGCATTTCAGTCCCAAGATGCTCGTTCACGAATAGATCAGAGGCTCCTTAGGCTCAGCCAATCATTCTGTGTCGGCATTGTAGTAACGATGAGGCACAGAAAAGAAGGAACAGAGATGAAGCAACTAAAGTCGACCAAACGCAAAGAAAAGGCATTTTGGCCGACAGGTGTATTTTTTTTAGTTTTATTGGGCTCTGGAGTGGCGAGCATACATTATCTTTTTCAAATCAACAATGAACTCAAGATGGTTCTCAAGCACGAGATACCCATCACCGAAATGATAACTCGAATTACGATACATAAATTGGAGCAAACGTCCTGGCTCGAGCGGGCGCTGCGCCACGCGGAAGTAGCAGCCCATGGTTCACAGAACGATCAAGAAAACACAAGGCTGCTAAAAGAAGCAAAAGGCAAATTTAAGGAACTCACCGTCAAGGTGAGCGAAGAGATTGAAACCGCTTCAAAAATGAGCACGAAAGCTCAGAAACTAGCTCAGGCAGAAGAGTTGAGAGTTGAGCTCAAGCGTGTTGACGAATTGCTCGCATCCATACGGGAAGAATACGCTGATTATATCAAGCGCGTCGATGAGCTGTTTACTCTATTTGCGAATGGAAACATACGTGAAGCGGAACTGGTCGCCAACGAAACAGAAAAACTCGAAGAAGGCTTCAATCAAAAATTGGAAAGCTTTTTGTTTGAGACCGAGGAAATTACTCGCCATTCCTTGTCAAGCATTGGAGAAAGAGAGGGAAAGGCAATAATAGTTATCGCGTTGATTATCAGCATTGCTCTGGTGTTCACGATTATTGCGCTATTCCTTAATTCTAGTTATAAGGTCTATCAAAAGGTTCGCGCCTCGCGACATGGCCGTAGTCAACATAACACCTGATTACCGCCGTGGGGCTATTGAGGCACGTTACGTCCGCTATCGATTGTTGTGCTGCTGCCGTAACGACTTCCCTTGCCTAAATCTGCTGTTAGCCTATCCTAACTGATCCAGGTTCAGCGCAGATCCCAGATCCGGATTATGAGCAAGTAACCGGAGAGGAACTTTTTCTTTACTTATGAACGACACACTAATACTCATTTCTTTGCTATTCCTTTCGGGTGCTTTTTCCGGTTCTGAAACGGCTCTAACAGCCGTCACATTAGCTCGTGCGGAAGCTTTGCAGAAAGATGGTCAGGGTGGCTCCAAGGCATTGCTTCAATTGAAACAGAAATCCACAAGCATGTTGATTACCCTATTGATTGGAAATAATCTGGTCAATATTGGCGCATCTGCTTTTGCCACAGTGGTGGCTACGGAACATCTTGGAGCATTGGGTCCAGGGGTGGCGGTTGGAGTGTTAACTTTTCTGATCCTTGTGTTCGGTGAGATTACCCCGAAAAGTTTGGCGATTCGTCATTCTATCAGGGTTTCTCTTGCAGTTGCTCCCATCGTGTTGCTATTAATGCGGATACTATTTCCCCTGGTGTGGATATTTGAACATTTGATAACTCTTGTTCACAAAATGACCAACATCAAGGAAACCCCAACAGTAACAGAAACGGAACTAGTACATTTGTTAAAGTACGGCACTAAAGAAGGCACTATTGAAAAGGATGAGGCAAAGATTATTGAGCGAGTGTTTGCTTTTAACGATTTGGTGGTGGCGGATGTGATGACTCCTCGTCATAAAGTTTTCTCATTGAATGAAGAGACCACTATTAAGGAAGCCTTACCAAAAATCGTGGGAGTTGGCTTTTCCCGTGTGCCCGTTTATTCGGGATCCATTGAGAATATTTCTCATATTGTGCACTGGCATGATATCGCTACTGCCATTGCTAATAATCAGATAGACAAACCCTTAAAGGAGATCGGTATTGATCCCATATTCGCACTACTCAACCAACCTATCGATCAATTGTTTTATGATCTTAAACGTCAAAAAAGGCATCTTAGTATTGTAGTGGATGAACATGGCGACCTGAGGGGGGTGGTTAGCATGGAAAATCTACTGGAGGAGATTGTAGGTGAAATATATGATGAGTCAGATAGAAAACGGCCCTCTGGAATCACAAAGCTGGATGATGGTATTGAAGTAGATGGGGGCGTGGATTTGGGGGCAATCAAAGAGTTCTCCACGGTAAATATACGCGGCAAGAACTCGGATAGTGTTAGTCGATGGATTGTAAACGACATTGAGAGGATACCTAGAACCGGTGAGCAATTTGAAATTGATGGATTAACGGTAGAAATCAGACAGGCCTCAGGCCGTCGTATTCATAAAGTTAGAATTAAGACTACTTCGACCAAAGACTCATCCAAATCAGAGCAGTAGTTCCGACGGGATATTACGCTCATCCACCCCCTCATTTCAGACGGAAGCGAACAAGGTTGAGGTAGCGCGGTGAGCCTGGAGCGCGTCGGCGAAGGCTTAGGGAATTCTTGTCAGCCAGCTCTCGTCCATGTTCGGCATCAACTCGTTGATCATCAGCCCCTGTCGGAACAGCGAATGGGTGCGCTTCTTCTCGGTGTTGGCCTTCAGGTAACGCTCGTAGCAAACCTGTAGTCCGCAAGTAGTCCGCAGGTAGACAGATCGCCGTCTCCCGCCGTGCGCCATGAGGCTGTATTCGTGGTGAAGCCCGCTGAGAATCGCGCGCGAAGTGACATGAAAGCCGTCGGCAACCTGATGGTTCGGAGCGCTTTGCAATCGTACCGATGTAGCTGGTGGCGGATCGGGCACTCCAAGACCCAGCGACATATGAGGGCGACCGCTGTTGTAATGCTTGACCCAACTTCGCGGGAGTCGCCGCAAGTTCCGATTGGTCGCATTCAATGCCTTGGCGAAGATGCTGTCGGGAGCGTGGATCAGGAATCGATACTCGTGCTTGAATGGAAACGCTTCTCGAAGTTGCTGAGAGGCCCATGCGGCGGTCGGATGCGCTGTCACGTTGCAGTGCAAGACCCGTCTCGTTCCATGCTCCATCACAACCCATATGTAGAGCACTCGAAACGTCGCTGTCACCGCGATGCAAGAATCGTAGGCGACGATGGCTTGGGCATGGTTGCGAACAAACGTCGACCAGCGCTGATCCCCTCGCGGACTTCCCGGTGGCCGGCGAGGCATGTATTTCCGCACCGTCCTTGGTGAGACGCATCGCTAGAGTTTAAGGAGCGACTCGTTTGCGATTCGCGCCTCACCCCACGAAACATTCTCGATAGGCATCCGGCGGATGAGCGCTTGGAGTTCTGGCGGGATTGGCGGGCGCCTCGGTCGAGATTTGTGGCGCCAGAACAACCGAAACCCCGCTCGGTGCCGCCGAGGCAGCGTCCGAGGGCCGACAACCACCAGTGCGTCCCGCCAATCGAACCAACGTGAAAGCACGACTAAGGACACGCGCTCAGCTGCACTCGGCCGGCTGTGCTTCACGTCCCGCTCCTGGTACATCGCCAACTGCTTCCGGAGAAAAAAATTCTCCGAGGCCAACGCCCGTCAGGACCGCAGCAGAAGCCGCGCGAACACAGTGAGATCGACGAGCAGTCGGACTAAGACTTTGGCGAGACACATGGCACCGGTGATCACGCCACCGTGTGTAGTCCAAGTACCATACCCTGGCCTTCACATCTTGGAATTACGGCGGAATCCAATTATTGCGGAGGCGTCGCGCCAGCACACCCGACGACATGAGCGGCGAATGCGCCGGTTCAGATCACGGGGGCAGGCGCAACGATTCCTGTCAGTCGAGGTGCAAGCTCACAATCTCTTTCGCGTCGGACGCTACCTGATGCGAGCGACGTATTACCGGCTGTTGCACACCAGGTCGTTCGCGACCTGGAACTTGGTGACGTCCGTCTAAGATGAGACGAGCTGAATAACCTTCGCGGTTTCTCTCGTCTCTGATTTGGTAACTGGACGAAGCCGTGCAGAGCACACGAGCAAAAGAATGACTTGACCCCTGTCAGGTGTCGGGTTTCATTCGCGAATGATCCGGAGTTTTCGACACAAGGAATTGAGGCGTCGCTACGAAAGCAATGACGTTCGTGGAATCAGTCCTCAACACCTAAAGCGCCTCCGGACCATCCTCACTCGACTCGATGCCGCGAATGCGCCCGCAGACATGGATCTCCCGGGATTGCGGTTGCATCCGCTGAAAGGCGACTTAAGAGGATTTTATGCGGTAGACGTGTCTGGCAACTGGCGCGTGGTCTTTCGATTTGAAAACGAGGAACCGCGCGATGTGGACTACGGCGGCTACCACTAGGGAGCAACATCACCATGCCTATGAAGAATCCACCACATCCCGGAGAGGTTATCCGGGAACTTTGCCTCGCCCCCCTTGAGTTAACCGTTACCGATGCGGCCAAGGGGTTAGGTGTGAGCCGCAAGACCCTCTCTGAGCTACTGAACGGCCACGCCGGAATCTTGCCGGAGATGGCCATCCGACTATCGAAAGCGTTCGGCGGGAGTGCGGAGAGTTGGCTAACGCAGCAGATGCATTACGACCTGGCACAGGCTCAAGTCCGGGCCGATTCAATTCACGTGCAACGATTTGAAGTCGCGTAATGTCTTGGGGGGGTGTAGCACCGCTTCCGATTCAGGGAAGGCAGAGGTCCAAGTTTTCGAACATCTCAAAGAGGGATCACAGATGACACTTGTACACCCCGGCCGAATTCTGAAACGTGAACTCGCGGCACGCAGTGTGTCTGCCAACAAGCTCGCTTCGGCGCTTCGCGTACCTTTAGGAGCCTCTGATCTATTCGCGAACGTGCATCTTGGGACTGAACTGCACAGCTTCATCGTTGCAAATCTTGGCAATAGAACAACTATTACCCACGATCTGCCCCGCGATCCGCGCCTTGAATCTGCACATTTCAGCCTCCAATCCACTTCGTACAGAATAAATCAGAGGCTCCCTAAAGCCTTCTACCAAATGTGTGACGAATTACCTACGGTGCCGGAACCAAGGTCGCTTTCGTTTCTGAGACCCTCGATTTCCCGCCGCGGACCGATGACCACCAGCACGTCGCCCGCGGCCAGGACGTAGCTGGGCGCGTTGGTGCGCAGCAGCAGCTCCGCTCCCCGCTGCCTGTCGATGACACCAAGAATCAGTATGTCGTGGCTGCGCGGCTCCAGATCGCCGAGGCGCTTGCCAGCCAGGTACGCACCCTCCGCTACGGTGACTTCGCTGACCTCCAGATCGGCGACACCGAACAGCACTTCGTACAGCGTCTCGACGATCAGCGGCCGGCGAATCAGGTTGTGGACCCAGCGTGCGGTGAGCAGAAAGGGGTCTATTGTCTTGTTGGCGCCGGCGGCCAAGAGCTTGCTGCTGGAGGCAGGCGAATCGCAAATACTGACAACGGTCAGATCAGGCGCCAGGGCGCGCGCGGACAGTGTCAGGAAAAGATTGCTGGCCGTCTCCTCGAACAGACAGAAGATCATGCGAACCTCGCCGCCCACACCGATCGACTTCAGAGCTTCGTCGTCGGTATAGTCCAAGTGCACGGCATCGAAACCCTTGGATGTGGCGGCCTCCACCCGCACCGCTTCGGCGGAAGCCAGCAAGAACCGCTCGCCTCGCTCACGAAGCGTTTCGGCCATCGCCAACGCCAGTCCACCGCAGCCAAAAAGGACCACTTCCTCACGGTCG
>Ga0316196_10001138_pt1 | contig 11429 bp, 9 predicted proteins | sample Eddsed2cm_MG_FD_204938 | JGI IMG/M metagenome (GOLD analysis project Ga0316196, IMG submission 204938) | Coastal sediment microbial communities from Maine, United States - Eddy sediment 2 cm | ecosystem: Environmental > Aquatic > Marine > Coastal > Sediment | place: USA: Maine | collected... | reverse complement strand
GCCGCCGACGATGTGCTCCAGGTATCCCCAGGACGTCAATTTGCCGTCAGCAACCATCTTGTCGTAGACAGGTGCGAAGACTTGCGTGACGATCGCATCGGCCTGCACTTCGCGGCTGTCGCAGACGTAGTAGGTGGAGAATGCGGCGCTGCCAGCCGCCGATGTGCCCGCATTGCCGGCAACGCTTCTCCAGATGTAGTCATCGTGCGCATTGCAGATCTTGCCGAACTCGTCGCCGAGCTTCTTGTTCTTGGCTTCGGCCTGGTCGCCGATCTTCTTCTGCGCGTCCATCAGTGCCTGGATCGTCGGTGCTGTCGAAAACGTCAGGCGACGCCACTTGCCACCGGTCTGGTGCGCATAGAGGCCGTAGCCCGTGAGACTGCCATCGGCAACTGCCGCGGCATAAAGTGGCTGATCGAGCGTCATATAAATTTCGTCAGCGCGCTCTTGTTTGGTCACATCGCAAACAAAATAGGTGCCGTAAACATACGATTCCGCAGGCTCGTCCGCTGCTTGCGCCGCGCCGGTAATGGCCAGCAACAGGCAAGTCTGGAGCAGAACTGCTCCCTTGATATATTTTCTCATTCTAGATTTCCCCAATTCCGGGCGATAACTGGCCCGGTGGCAGTGCCGGGACTATATACCCTGCTCAGTTCAGGCGTATGCCGAAATTCGGGATGTCCCGATTACGCCAGCGTTAGGCGCGACTGAAAATCCACGTGTCCGTGGTTCGAATCGCTGCTTAACAGAGTCACTTACTGGCTGGCGATCAGCAGGTGCACGGTATGTGCTGCCTGTTCACCGTCGAAGGTTGGTCTACTCGCGTGCGCTTTCTGTATATGCGTCTTGTCGGCCAAACAAGTACGCATCCATCGCCAACGCACCGTATGTTTCACTCTCATGTATTCGACGACGTAGCTCGCCCGGCTCTGTCGCACCCATCGCGCACAAGAGTGGGAGGAAGTGCTCTTCTGTTGGGTGGTTTAATGCGGCGTCCGGTGCGAGGGCGCGATAGTTGGCAATATCATCGCGACGATCATCTGCGACAGCCCCTGCCAACCATTCCCGAAACCCGATCACCCAGTCTGGTACTTGATCATTGTGCTGTGCACGAAGCGCATAGGACAGGTTATGCGTCGTACCACCCGAGCCAATGATCAATACGCCTTCTTTACGCAGGGGTCGAAGCAGCTCACCGAGGCGGAAATGGTATGCCGGGCCCTGTCTTGCATCGATTGACAGTTGGACGACTGGCACATCGGCATCCGGATACATCAGCGACAGTGGTATCCATGCGCCGTGATCCAGGCCTCTCGCCGAACTCTCGCTTGTTGACAGGCCGCCTGACTGCAGCAACGTGCTTGTGCGATGTGCGAGATCCGGATCCCCAGGTGCCGGATATGAAATATCGTACAACTCTTCGGGAAAGCCGCTGAAGTCGTAGATTGTCTTCGGAGAGAGACTCGTCGTTACGGTCGCGGTCGGAGCCTGGAAATGAGCGGATAGCAAAAGTATGGCTCGAGGTTTTCCGAGGCTCTTTCCGCAGCTAATCAGGAATTGATGTGCTGGACCGTTTTCAATGGCGAGCGTCGGCGCGCCATGTGATACGAACATAGTCGGCAATCGCGTCATCCGGGTTATGCCGCTGATTTCACGAAGCGCTGACTGCGTCCGGGAACTCGCAGTGCGAACGCGCCATCACCCAAAAGCGCCTGGACGGCGAGTGCGACTGCCCAGAATGCCGGGAACTCCCAACCACCGCCCTCATTCGAAAACATCCAGCCGGCACCGCTGTGGACAACGACTGCGCCGAGAAGGATCGGGATCATTGCGATCGAGACGTAGCGAGTGAAAACGCCGGCAATCAATGCAAGTCCGCCGATGACTTCGATGCCGATCGTCGCATAGGCGAGAAAGGCCGGAAGACCCAGCGAAGCGAAGAATCCGACAGTGCCTGCTGGCGTGAATACCAGGATTTTCAGGAGACCGTGAGCCAAGGCCAGGGTACCTAATGACAGGCGCAACAACGTTGCTGCGTAAGATGTGAGTTGTGTGTCGTTCATTGTCGTGCTCCTTAGTTTGCTTGTGTTGCTTGCTGTTGTTGCAAGGTACATAACAATAAAAAAGCGATAAACAGGCTTTCTATGGAATAACTATCAATGTAATGTTGTTTATATGGACACTATTGATGGCATGCGGACATTCGTGGCCGTGATTTCGGAGGGATCGTTTTCCGGCGCCGCAGAGCGCTTGAACATGTCGCCGCAACTGGTCAGTAAATATGTCGGGCAGCTCGAGACAAGACTGGGCGCGCGATTGCTGAACCGCTCAACCAGACGCCTGAGCATTACCGAGGCCGGACAGGCCTACTTTGATCGATGCCAGTACGTGCTGGCGGAAATTGACGAGATGGAGAGCGCAGTAGGCGATGCGACAGTCGCGGCGCGAGGCACGTTACGAATCAATGCCCCCATGACCTTCGGCACACTGCATTTGTCCAAGGCGATTGCCGAATATCAGTGCCGCCAGCCGGAGGTGAATGTTGACCTTACGCTAGACGACCGCGTGGTCGACATTGTCAGCGAAGGCTATGACATCGCTATACGCATAGGCCAATTGCAGGAGTCCTCCCTGGTAGCGCGGAAGCTGGCGCCGGTTCGCCTGGTGGTCTGCGGCTCTCCCGACTATCTCGCGAAACGAGGCGTGCCAGGTTCGCCGGACGAGCTGGGCACTCATGACTGCCTTCGATACACGATCGCTTCCGGCAACAGTCGATGGCGATTCGCACATGGCGGGGAAGCACATGACGTACGAGTCAACGGGAGTTTCTCTGCCAATAATGGCGATGCGCTTCGTCTCGCCGCGCTAGCCGGAACAGGCCTCGTTATGCAGCCGACTTTTATCGTCGGCGACGATGTTCGGGTTGGTCGACTACAGCTCGTCCTCGAGGACTACGAGATAGAGCCAATGGGCGTCTACGCTGTATACGCTCACAGGCAATACCTGTCCGGCAAGGTTCGTACGTTCGTCGAATTTCTCGCCGACTACTTTGGCTCACCACCGTATTGGGAATGTGGCTGATTGGGCAGCCTCAGCTGCTCGTGGGCTAATTCTCATTTCCGGGCCGGTCACCGTAATTCGGGTACGTAGCTACGAACCAGTCGGTCGGTGGTTCGAATCGCTGCTTAACAGAGTCACTTACTGGCTGGCGATCAGCAGGCGCACGATATGTGCTGCCTGTTCACCGTCGGCAGCGGTGTATCGCATGACGAGGTCGGAGCGACCATCGTCGTCGACATCCTCGGATGCAACCAGGTCCCCATTGCGAGGCAGATCCACTTCTATCCTGGTCGACTCGTCGGCAAACAGATTGTCGTCTGCGACCCCATGAGACAAGCTCAGTTGGTCGTCCCGCGTCTGCATCATCAGGTCCTTGAGCCCGTCACCGTCGAAGTCGGCGACCGCAACCGCTGCGATATCGATTTGGCCACTGGCCATGCTGAAATGGACATTGGTCTTGGTCACGTAGTTAGGTTCCTCGGCGTATCCACCGTCGGGTGTCATGCGGAAAAAGTTCAGCCGCAGCGACACGTTGCCGGATAACAGCGCTCGGATCACGCGCGAGAAACTCAAACGAACTTTTCTTACAACCAGGTCCTGCATACCGTCGCCGTCGATGTCAGTCGTGACCATTCCGTACTGCAGGCCTTCGGAAGCGAGCAGCGCGTCCTCGGCTTCGCGATAGACCAGCGACTCGCCCTGCCGACGGCCCAGATGCAGGCTCAGGGTATTGCGCTTGTCGAAGACGCCCATGCTCATGGTCGACTCGATCAGTATGTCCGGCAGGTTGTCGCCGTTGCGGTCCTCGATCGAGACAATGCTCTTCTGGCTGAGCCCGCGCTGATCTACGGACCCCGCTCCTGCCTCCAGCGCTCTGAGTTCGGCCTCGGACAGCAGGCCGAGTCCGAGTTGCACGGTGTCGGGTTTGCCCTGGTAGCGGTGGCCGGGCAACTGCGGGTAGACGCGCAGAGTGTTGCCGCGCCACACGCCGAGGTCGGTAAGGCCGTCGAAGTTAGTGTCGCCGCTGAACAGCGGTCGGCTCTCGAAGCTGACCACGCCGTCCGTTACGGTCATGCGGCTGCTTTCTTCGAGCAGCGACTCCTCGCTGAGACTGCCGTCCGGCTTTTGCAGCCTGATCCTGTACCCGGCCGTGTCGGGCACGATCAGGTCGTCACGACCGTCGCCGTCAATGTCGCGGAAGAAATCGATTGGCACGATGTCGCCGGACCGCTGTTGACCGTAGATGGAGCGGATCTTGATGACTTCGACAAACTCGCCGTCCACCAAGCTGTATCGCAACACGCGGCCGGGCTCGATGAACAACAGCGCGTCGTCGTCACCTAAACGTCCCACGTCGTAAGCGATCAGGTTGGGGCCGGGGTTCAAGGTGGTCAGCGGCTCGGCGCCGGATTCGCGTATCGAATCCAGTGAGTAGATCGCCAGGTGTTGCTCATGGGCGTCGTCACGCCCGGCGATCAGGATCTGCCGGCGCCCGTCTCCATAGAAATCGGCCACGAGTACCGGCTGCTCGACACGGAAACCGGTATCGACCACGAACTCTTCAAAATCGTTTTCAGAGGCACTGGCAGCGCCGCCGGCAAGAATAAGAAAACTGAGGGAGAGAATACGCACGGCGGTCAATATAACAGCCATTTGTCGATTTTCGATCCGACATCCGGCTCAGCCCTTGTAAGCCAGCAAACCATTTTTCAGTTGTGGAAGCATTACGAGCCACTGCCGGCAACTGGTTGAGGCCTGATCACCCAGTATCACAGCGGCGCGCATCGAGCGGCTCAGGGCGTTGGCATATAACCGCTGGTAGTAAGAAACTCTACTGACGCAAAACGGCAGTATCTCTTCGAGTGTAAGGCTGGAATCCAGTGTCTCGGCGAAGGCGTCATAGAATCGGCCAATCGCGTCGGACACCGAGTTGTCTTCGGCCAGCATGTCGGACGGAGTAATCGTCCAGGTCATGTCGCGTTGCAGTACACACATCCCGGCGTAAGCTGCGCGTCTGTCGTCCGACCACTCGTTCGGGGCGATGAGGCTCAGCGACCACTCGCCATTGATCCAGTAAAGATGATTTGCTGTGCCGACCACCGGGCGATACTTGAAGGTCGCGGACAGAACAAGCATGGATGTGAAAAATTCCGCCAGTAACTGACGCGAGGGTTTCGCGGTGACGCCCATCGGCTTACTCTGATACCAGTCGAGTAGAACCCCGTTGAGGCCTTTGCCTTCCGGGTTGCCATCTGTCTTAGGTGCGATGGCGGAGTTGCCGGAGTTGAGATGTGTTAGTTCACCCATGTCCTCACAAATATACGGAAGTTGAGGGCGGTTACATGCCAGGGAAACAACTTGTTACACGGAGGACGGAGACGCAATAATGGGATGCTCGTATTCGTTGCCCTTTCTCACAATAAGCTGGACGTGCTGACTGTAACGGCCCCCGTGTAACAAGTTGTTTCTCCTACGGCGTGACGTCTGGTCCTGTCGCTGGCATGGCTGTATGTTCCTACATCATTAACAACATCGATCTACTCAGGAGATACAACATGGCAAACCACACCAACGATTGGTCCGAGCTGGCCATCTCTTTGTACGACAAGCTCACTGGCCGTAATGCTGAAATTACGTATGAAGCCGACAACATGGAACTGCAGGTGCCTAGCGGTGTTGGCGCAGATGCAACTCACGCTTTGTGGAAAATAAACGGCAGCCTCAAGATCCGCACCCGTGACGGCGTCGAAGCCTGACACCAGGTTTCCCATCGACGTCCACGGCGACCTTTATCTGGATAGCCCGTCGGGCTCCCGGCTAATACTGAGGGCTGAGGGATCTGAGCTGTATCTCGCCGTACCTCGCTGGGCGGAATTTCAGCGGCTGGGGCCGCGATCGCTGATGACGCGGCGGCGGGCACTCGTGACCACAATCCGGGCATTGCGAAAACTAAGCCTGACTCTGCGCATTGATGTTGCTGGTCATCGGGCCTTCGGCCTCGGCGCCGGTGTCAGGACGACGATGCTGGCGCGCCTGCTCGGACTGCCGTCGGCCGACATCCGTCTATCCACCGTCATCAATCTCCTCAGGGCGCGAGCTGCAGCGGCTTGATGGCGAGATTCAGGCCGGTGCTGTGGCTACTCGAACGCTTGCACCGGCTTGAGCCAACGGCGAGACTGACAGTCCACTTCTGTGGCGGATGATTTCGATGGAACTCGTTGTTTTCGATCTTGATGGCACGCTCTTGAATCGAGAGTCTGTAATCTCTGACTACACGCGCGAGACATTGCAGCTGCTGACCGAACGCGATATCGCCTATACGGTGGCGACCGGCCGCACCCTCCACGGCGCGCGCGCGATCCTCGACGGCCATCGCTTTCAGCTGCCGCAGGCATACAAGAACGGCGTCATGATCTGGCACCCGCGAACGAAACACTTTTCCCATGGAGCCACGCTTACGCCAGGTGAGCTGGGCAATGTTGTTCGTGCCTGTCTTACACAGGGGCTGACGCCTTTCGTCTTTACGTTCGACGAAGGCCACGAGAGCACTGTGTACCATCCGCCGCTTCGGACGAGCATTGAGCATGAGCTCATCCTAAGCATTGGCATTGAAGAACCAGTGAACGTGCGCCCTCTGGATGATTTGTCTTCGGATGCGACGATCACCCACGTGAATGCCATCGGCGATGGCGAGGCCATCAATTCGGTGCTCCGCACCGTGAATGACGAGCCGCATCTAGTGGCCTACTCCGGTGTCGCTCTGGAAGGTCAGCAATGGCGCTGGCTCGATATCCACCACAGCGATGCGAGCAAGGGTGGCGCCATCACGACGATGAAGAGACTGCTCGGTCTTGAGCGTGTCATTTGCTTCGGCGACAGTGACAACGACTTCAGCATGTTCGAGGCGGCCGATGAAAGCTACGCACCCGCCAACGCCAATGACAGGATCAAGTCTGCCGCCACGGCGGTTATCGGACATCACGACGAGGATGGTATCGCGCGTTTCCTGCGCGAACGCTTCGCGCTTGATGCGAATTGAGCGGGACACGAGACGCGCCCAGGGACCTGGATCGATTGGAACGCTGGATTACCGATCCGTTGCTCCAAAAAAGGAGTAACATCGATATCCGCGCGCAATTCTTCGCACGACATTTTCCAGGTTAGCACCGTGTCCTCAGTCAAATCTCGCGTCGTCATAATTGGCGGCAACTTTGCCGGCCTTGTCGCCGCGTCCCGCCTGTCCAACGATCACGATGTGACCGTTATCGATGCTCGCGCCGATTTCGAATGGACGCCCAACATCCATGAAATCCTGTCGGGGGTGAAGAGCCGCGAGGGCGTTGTGTTGCCGCGCGCGGACTGCGTCAACCGCTACGGCCACACCTTTGTGCAGGATGTCGTTAACGGGATCGACCGCGACAACAGCCGGGTGACGACCGAGAGCGGGCTGACGCTGCCATACGATGCTTGCCTGATTGCTGCCGGCAGTGTGAGGACAACCTTCGGGGTCGAGGGTGCGGACCAATACGCGCTGGGTTTGCGCTGGGTTGATGACGCCATGCGTATCGCGAGCCGACTCGACAAGCTTGCCACGCGGAAGCGTCGGGCCTCGGTCGTTATTGTCGGTGGCGGCGTGTCGGGAATCGAAGCGTTGGGTGAAATCCTGCGCCGGCGCGAGCAGGGCGACGAATTCAATATTCATGTCGTTGAGCTCGAGGCGAGCATTCTCGACGAACAACTCGACGGCCTGGCCAGCGATGCGGCACAGCGCTTCGCGCCATATCCGGTGACAGTGCACACGAATGCGGTGGTCAAACAGGTGGGCACGAGAAGCGTCATGCTTGAGAGTGGCGAGAAGTTAACCGCGGACCTGTGTATCTGGTCTGCCGGTATGGTGCTGCCGGAGTTTCTGCGCGATGCCGGACTCAAAGAAGCCGATGATCCATGGTTGCCCGTGGACGAGACGCTCAAGAGTGTTTATGCGGACAATATTTTCGTTGCCGGCGATTGTGCAGCGTTGCCCGAGCCAATTCGCAAGCAGGCCTACTATGCAATGGACATGGGTGAGGTTGCGGGCGACAACATCGGCCGTCTCCTTGAAGGCCGGCGACTAAAACAATTCCGGGCAAAGCCCATGCCGATGCTGGTTTCTTTCGGCGACATCACGACGTGGCTGATTGCGGGCGAAACCGCCGTTGCCAGCCCGCTGCTGGCGGCAGCCAAAGAAGGCGTTTACCAGGCCACGATGGCGCGCCTTGCATCGCCCCATGAGCCGCTGGAGTATTCGGCGGGTATCGTGAGCCGGGCCGTGACGGCCACACGGCAGCTGCTGCTGCCGCAATTAACACCGCGTAAGCTGTTCCTCGGGCTCACCGGCAGCCGCATTATTTTCTGAGCGCAGAACCTGGATTCATGAGCCTTTCCCCCCAGAACATTCTGGAAGATGTCTTCGGCTATCCAGAGTTCCGGGGACAACAGCAATCGATAATCGAGGCCACGCTGCAGGGTCGCGACTCCCTCGTGATCATGCCGACAGGCGGCGGTAAGTCCTTGTGTTACCAGATTCCGGCAATGCTGCGGGAGGGAACGGGTCTCGTCATTTCGCCGCTGATTGCGCTGATGCAGGATCAGGTCACGGCGCTGCGTGAACTCGGCATCGAAGCGGAGTTTCTGAATTCCAGCCAGTCGCCTGATGAGAATCGGGAGGTTATAAGCAAGCTTCGGCAGGGCAAGCTGCAGCTCTTGTATGTCGCACCAGAGCGCCTGGTTGCCGAGCACACCAAGTCATTGTTACGCGACATACCTTTGTCAATCATCGCCATTGATGAAGCCCACTGTGTGTCGCAGTGGGGCCACGATTTTCGCAGCGACTACCTGGGGCTGGGTGATCTTGGTGATTTGTTCCCTGGCGTCCCGCGCATGGCGGTGACGGCCACTGCAACGGATAAGACGCGGGAGGAAATAGTCGCTCGACTCGAACTCAACGAGCCCGAAAGATACGTCGCGCCGTTTGACCGACCAAATATCAGTTACGCGGTGCAAGTCAAAACCGATGCTCGAGGCCAATTACTGAAGTTCCTGCAAACGCATCGCGGCGAAGCAGGAATCGTCTATTGCCTCTCGCGCAAGAAAACAGAGAGCATAGCCAGTTGGTTGTGCGGGCAGGGCTTCGAGGCGTTGCCGTACCATGCCGGACTCGCCGCCGAAGTGCGTTCGGAGAACCAGCGCCGCTTTCTTGCTGAAGATGGTCTTGTGATCGTCGCGACCATCGCATTCGGAATGGGTATCGATAAGCCGGACGTGCGCTTCGTTGCCCATCTCGATTTGCCCAAGAGCATTGAGTCCTATTACCAGGAAACCGGCAGAGGCGGCCGAGACGGCGAGCCCGCTGATGCCTGGATGGTCTACGGCCTGCAAGATGTGGTGCGTCTGCGACAGATGCTCGACGAATCCCAGGCAGGCGACGAGTACAAGCGCCACGAAAGCTTCAAGCTCGATGCGTTGCTGGGTTGGTGCGAGGTCACCGGCTGTCGACGTCGGCCGTTACTCGCGTATTTCGGCGATTCGCAAGACGAGGACTGCGGCAACTGTGACGGTTGCTTAACGCCGGTAAACACCTGGGACGGGGCAGAAGCGGCCCAGAAACTGCTGTCGGCCGTGTACCGGTCAGGCCAGCGCTTCGGTGCCGCACACCTGGTCGATGTACTGCTGGGAAAAGAGACCGACAAGGTTCTGCAGCATGGTCACGATCAGCTCAGTGTCTTCGGCATTGGGAAGGACTTGCCTTCGACCACCTGGCGCTCGGTCGCACGCCAGCTCATCGTTGCCGGCCACTTGCGAGCGGATGCCGCTCGTTTTGGTGCGCTCGTCCTGACAGAAACCAGTCGTGGCGTCCTGCGTGGAGAGACGCCATTGCTTTTCCGCAAAGATCCGAAACGGACAGTCGTGGCATCGAGGAAATCGGCCAGGGAGCATGTTGTTGCTGAGGAAGATCTCGGTCTGTGGGAGGCGTTACGGGCGTGCCGGCAGACGCTCGCGAGCGAGCACAATGTGCCTGCGTATGTCATTTTCCATGACAAGACGCTGCAGGAGATGCTTGCGTATCGACCCCAGACGGCCTCGGAGATGCTGGGTATCAGTGGTGTCGGGCAAACCAAGTTGGACCGCTACGGTGACCGGTTTCTGGCTGTTCTTCGTGATGAGGCTGGCGCCTAGGAATACTGCCGATTACTTGCAGAGCTGGTAGCGATTACACACGAAGCCACGAGTCTCCGGCATGGGCCCCAGCTGCGCGATACCGCGGCGCTGCATCTGGCGTTCGAAGCGAAGAATGCGTTCGTTGTACTCGCGTATCAATTGTTCTTTGAGCTCATCCGAAACGAATGCATGCTCGAGTGAGTTTCGACCAAGCGTTTTGATTTCCTCCCACGACAAGCTGAACTCGGTAGTGGCCACGTAGAACTCGTCGGTCATCGTCGACTCCCACATGCCGCGATCGTCACTCGACAACGCGACCGGTATCCCGGTGCGCAGGTACTCGGGAAACGGGTGTTCGGAAAAATCATTCACATACTCGAGCAACAGGTTGCTGATGAGATTGATCTCGACGAGGTAAGGCCCGTGCCGCATCAGCAGCATCGTGTCCTCATCCGAAATCAGGTTGATTCCGTGGCCGATGCGATCGGCACCGAGCAACAAGGTGTCGCGCACGTGCTCGTTGGGTTCATCCACCTCACCGGCGTGGATCGAGAGCCGAACGCCGCTGTACTGCTGCCGCAGCTCACGCAGGGTCGGCAGGAACCGGGCCGGGTAGCCCTTATCGTTGTCCTCGCGGCCCACCATGTTGACGGCAACGAGCAGGTCGGGATTTTCGTGCACGAGCTTGTACACACGCCGCAGCTGGTCTTCGGCGTTAGGCAGGAAGCGAAGGATGGCGAGCTGGAAACGCACGGTGACGCCAAGATCCCGAACGTCTTTTCGCGCCAGCGCCTCGCGCAGGATATCGAATGCCTGCGGTGCATCGATGGTCTCGCCGTCCGGACCCTCGTACGAGCTAGCGCCAATCTGGTATTCGACGTAGACCATGCCTTCTGCCGCATAGGCCTGCAGGTTCTTCACCAGCGTTTCCGCCTGCAGCCAGGGATTGCGCGTGAGGGCGTTGAGTCGCTGCCAGTGTGTCTGGAAAAATTCGTCACGGCCCTCGTAGGGCTTGTCGAGCCGGATGCTGTTCATCCAGGCTGACTTTTCGCGATCGTCGAGGTCCGCGAGCCGCTTGTACTCGCCCTTCTCACACTCCTCGAGCTGCGCATACTCGAGCGCCGAGATGTTCCTAAATAGCAGGAAATAAGGGGCAGCCGTGAATGCGTTGC
>Ga0316196_10001136_pt1 | contig 11438 bp, 7 predicted proteins | sample Eddsed2cm_MG_FD_204938 | JGI IMG/M metagenome (GOLD analysis project Ga0316196, IMG submission 204938) | Coastal sediment microbial communities from Maine, United States - Eddy sediment 2 cm | ecosystem: Environmental > Aquatic > Marine > Coastal > Sediment | place: USA: Maine | collected... | reverse complement strand
GCGTCACGCGGAAAATTTCACCGAAGCCTAAACCTTAGGAGCTTAAGAAAATGAAAGACGACAAGAAAGTGACCACACCAAAAGACGATAGCAGACGAAGTTTTGTCAAAAAAGTAGGTGCCGGCACTGCCGGCATACTGGCGGCGGGTACCGCCCCATACGCCTACTCCGCGACTAACCCGATCAAGTGGCGTCTGCAAACTTACTCCGGCGCTCCGCTCGGCGCACACGTTATCAAGCCGCAGATCGAATCCTTCAACAAGGCCGCGCACGGCCAGATGGAAATCGAGCTCTACTACGCCGACCAGCTGGTTCCAACCGACGAGCTGTTCCGCGCGATGCAAAACGGCACGATCGACGCGGTTCAAAGTGACGATGCAACCATGGCATCCCCGGTCGACATCAGCGTGTTCGGCGGCTACTTTCCGTTTTCCACGCGTTACAGTCTCGATATGCCGGTGCTGTTCAAGTACTACGGTCTGAACGAAATCTGGGCAGAAGCCTACGGCGAAGTCAAAAACGTCGAGTGGATCAGTGCCGGTGCCTGGGATCCATGCCACATTTTCACCAAGGACCCGATCCGCTCCATCGCCGACATGAAAGGCAAGCGTGTATTCGGCGTACCGACCGCGGGTAAGTTCCTGTCGCGCTACGGCCTGATTCCCGTCACCCTGCCCTGGGACGATATCGAAGTCGCCATCCAGACCGGTGAACTCGACGGCGTTGCCTGGTGTGGCTTTACCGAAGCCTACGAAGTCGGTTGGGCTGACGTTTGCAACTACGCCCTGCTCAACAACGTCACCGGTGCCTGGTGTGGTTCTTACTTCGCCAACTCCAAGAGCTGGGCAGCGTTGTCACCGCAACTACAGGAGCTGTTCCGCATGTCGTGCAACGACTCGCACTACTATCGCCAGGTCTGGTACTGGGGCGGCGAAGCGGATCTGCGCGTGAACGGCAAGAAAATGGAACTGACCACCATTCCGGCGAACGAATGGGATCAGGTCGTTGCTGACTCTGCCGAGTTCTGGGAAGAGCTGGCTGCTATCAGCCCGCGCACGCGCAAGGTGGTAGATGCTTACAAGAAGTACGCAGCCGTCATGGAAAAAGCAGGCGTACCCTATCGCTACAGCTAGGGCTTCCTGTTAGACAAGGCATACAGAGGCGCTGTCGCCAGGCAGCGCCTTTTTTGTGTCCCCTGCATCGATGAGAGGATTCAGACCGATATCAAAACAGCTAGTGCAAAGATATCGCTTTTTAGCGAGTTGCCTGGATTTAACGAAACCTGCCACAACCGCTAAAGAACGCTAACTGTAGGCTCTTGCGAGATAGTCGACCAGGGTATCGTTGAGGTGATTGTTCGACTTCTCATTGGCGTACAGGGCAATCGAGAATGATGGCAACTCGGGCAACTGACCTGCATGCACGATCGCCTGGCGCTCGACGTTAATCACACACTCCATCTCGGCCCTGACGCCGAGATCGGCCGCGGCCATGGCATCGCTGGCGAGATCGTCATCCGACGAGACCACATCAATCCAGCCGATACCAGCAGCGTCGAGTGCGGCCGTCACCGTCGGGCGGAACGCACAATTTCTGGAAAAGCAAATCGGTAAGGGACGTCTTTTCCAGGCGACACCGTCTTGCGCGCCGGTCCACAATAAGGGTTGCGTACTGATAATCCTGCCGCCGGGTCCGGGTTCGCGTTCTGTCGTCAGAATGACGTCGTGCTGACCCAGATCGAATTGCTGCTTGAGGGCAAGCGTACCCGCCGCGGAAAACTTTATCTGCACGCGTGGAAAATCGCGGCTGAACTCTCGAATGGTTCCGGGGATATGTGGATAGATGACGTCACCCGGCGCACCGAGCCTGATCACACCCTCGTAATCGGGTGAAGTCAATCGGCCCATCGCTTCGTCGTTCAATGCCAGCATCTGATTGGCATATTGTAATAACTGCTCGCCCTCGGTTGTCGGCTTCATGCCCTGCGAAGAGCGGTCGAAAACACTCAAGCCGAGACTCGATTCGAGTCGCTTGATCTGCATGCTGATGGCAGATTGGGTCATGAAAAGGCGGCTAGCGGCGCGCGTCATGCTGCCGGCGTCGGCGATCGTGACGAAGCTGCGCAGGGTACCCATGTCGAGATTTCGGAGGCGATTTGGTGTCATCAATAATTGTGAAGTATCAGATCAATATAATTCGTTTCACTTATATCAGCAGGCTGGTCTATAGTCAACTTTCGTTAAGCAAGTGCACGATTAATTCACTTAAATTGATAGGTATCGCCATGACTCACTACACCAAAAATTGTTCACACAACGTTACCGCCAGTCTTGCCGGATTCAATGAGAGCCTGCTGCAACTGGTTAACCAATGGATGGACAATGTGCGCCTGAAGTCAGGCATTCGGCGAGAGCGTGCCACCCTGCTGACTATGTCGGATGCGCATTTGCAGGATATTGGCCTGGATCGCATGGCGGCCGAGCACGAAGCACTGCGTAATGACATCCCGCAGAACCGCGGTTCGTAAACAGCCACTAAATGCCCGTATGAATTGAGGTGTCCGGCGATTTACGCGATCGCCGGGCACCATGAAATATCGGAACTCACGGGATCAACACCAGTTTACCGGCAAATTGCTTATCCAGAAAAACCTGCTGCGCGCGGGCAATATCGGCAAGTGCGAACGATTCTGCCACCAGCGGTCGAATTTCTCCGCGCTCAATATATTCCACCAGATTTTCAAACACGACATCTTCCTGGAAAGTGCATCCAATCAGGGTCAGGTCCTTGAGATACAGGGTCCGCACGTCGAGCTCGACCATGGGACCGGCAATAGCGCCGGCAGTCGCATAACGCCCTCCCCGCTTCAGCACGTCAAGCAATCCAGGCCAGTTCGCACCGGCGACCAAATCGATGACGACATCGATGCTGTTGCTGCCGATCGCCGTCACCAGATCGGTGTTGCGGTCGACTACCGTATCCGCGCCGAAATCGCGCACCTCGTCCAGCTTTGCGGCACTGGCCACTGCCGTCACATGGGCACCACGGCGTTTGGCGAGCTGTACCGCGGCTGAGCCTACGCCCCCTGACGCCCCGGTAACGAGTACCCGCTCGGCGCCGACCGCGGCGCGATGTAACATGTTTTCGGCAGTAGAATAAGCACAGGGAATCGATGCCAGCTCGGCATCCGACCAGTCACAGTCGACTTTATAGGTCTCGCCTGCCGGTGCCTTTGTATATTGGGCGAAGCCACCGTCACATTCCGACCCGAAGGTCCAGCACTCGAAGGGACGATAATCGACATAGCTGCGCAACATGTTACGCACGATAACTCGCTCGCCGACTCGACTACTATCGACCGCATCGCCAACGGCGACGATTTCACCGCAACAATCCGCACCCTGGATACGCGGAAATTCCAGCGGCACACCCGACCAGCTCGCATCCCCGGCATCTACCTCGTCAAAACCACCTGCACCACCGCTATTGGTGTCGCTGTCGACCTTCTTTGAATACCAGCCGATCCGGGTATTGATATCGGTATTATTAATACCGGCTGCAGCGACCTTGATCAACACTTCGCTGGCAGCGGGCACGGGTACCGGCACGTCGCTACGGAACTGTAATTTGTCCAAACCACCGTGCCCGGTCAGAAGTACGGCCTGCATTTGCAGCGGTATCTTGTTCATGATGATTGCTTACTCCACCTGGTTTAAACGTTGAGCGAACGAGTATATCGCAAGCTATCGGGCACTCAACTCGACAACCCGTCTCACTGGTGAGGTCAGGTAAAATAGTGTCTATTGATACGGATTGCCAGGGCTTTCTATAATTGAGCTTGAGCATCTCGGCAGGCAGATTAACGCTAACCGGGAGCGGGATTTACTGGCCTGCGTCAGATTTATCCTGACCGGGAAATGTATCGCATCACTGCGAGGTTTCGTTTGCGAACGGCCGCGAAGATAACCCGGCTACGCATCAACCGCGGGAACAAATCCCTCGAGTACGGCCGAGCTCAAAAGAGTCCTGACTTCTTCGATCGCCGCGGGACTATAGGCTTTGGCGACATGCTTTCCCCAGACTGGTGCGGGCCAGGCGGCATCCCCGACAAAACGCACGATGTGATGCAGGTGCAACTGCGGCACCTGGTTGCCAAGTGCTGCCACGTTAAGCTTGTCACCTTTATAGACTTCCATCAGGAATTCAGATAATTGACAGGATTCACCCAGCAGTTGCAGGCGGTCGGCCTCTTCGAGTTGATATATTTCCCGAATATCGGCACGCGCCGGCACCAGAATAAACCATGGGTAATGGCTATCATTCATCAGCAACAGATGGCATAAGGGCAGACGCCCGAGCACAACGCAGTCATTTGCCAATTGTGGGTGTATATTCCTGGTTGTTGTCTGGCTCATAGTTTCAGTCTCAATCATGCGCTGTTGCGTTCGTGTTGACGTTGGCGCTTGTTGGCAACCCCGACCGAACCCACGACTTCAAGTCGGGGCGCGCCGAATTCAAGCCGCCCTTTCTGGCCACTGAGTTGAAAATCGGCTTCAAGCACGGCTCTGACCTGCCCCGCTTCGCGGTTCATGTGCTCGCTTAACACGTCGAACAACAGGCTGAACAGCCGCCGCAGGGATATTTTCCAGGTACTGCCGGCGAGTCGATAAAGGCTATCGCTGAGCTCGAGAAAATTACCGAACGGCTGCTGCTCAAGAATCAACGGCAGTGTATGCCTGAATCGTCCCGAATTAGCAATCATGTCCCAGAATCGGGCGAAGCGATTGACACGCTGCATGGTGGCAAAGTCGATATCACGAGTACTCAGGATGTTATAGGGGGCGGCCGGGTTATAACGCAGTTCGAAGTCCGCATTGTGGCGGTTAAGTGGCGCACCACGCAATCGCTTGAGTATACCTAGCTGGATTTCCTGCGGGCGCAGCGCTACCAGGCGATCGAAACTGCGAGCAAAGTTTCCCAGGGTATCACCGGGTAAACCAAAGATAAGATCCGCGTGAATATGAGCACCGGTATGTTCGCGTAACCAGAGCAGATTGGCGCAGGTTTTATCGTTATCCTGGCGACGGCTGATGGTCTGCTGTATCTCTGGGTCGAAAGTTTGCACCCCGATTTCGAATTGCAGCGAGCCGGGCGGGAACCGGGTTAGCACCTGCTTCAGTTTCTCCGGCAGGAAATCCGGAATGACCTCGAAATGCAGGTATAAACCATCTTCCATACGTGCCAGGAAAAACTCGAGGATAGCGACACTACTGCTCACCTTCAGATTGAAAGTACGATCGATAAACTTGAAATTACGCGCTCCGCGCCGGTACAAATCGTCCATGGCATCGAGGAAGCGCTGCAACTCAAACGGTTTTGCCGTTTTGTCGAGTGATGACAGGCAGAACTCACACTTGAACGGGCAACCGCGCGAGGCCTCGACGTAAATCAGGCGGTTGCGCAGGTCTTCATCCGTATAAAAGGCATAGGGCAATTCCAGTTCATCGAGTTTACTCGCTCTGCCAGCGATGAGCTGCGACGCCATCGGTCGCTTTTTCAGCAGGTCATCACAAAGCTGACGGAAACTGATTTCACCCGGCCCGGTAATAATGTAATCCACCTGCTCGGCCAGTACGGGCAGGTCGTCGGCGAAGCTCACTTCGGGGCCACCGACTATCACCACGGTTTGCGGGGATACCTGCTTGAGCAACTCAATCACTCGCGTGGTTTCGGTGACGTTCCAGATATAAATACTGAAACCGATGATTCTCGGCTGCAACGCCAGCAACTGCTCCACGATATCGGCAGGACGTTGCTGAATGGTGAACTCCTGGATTTGCGCGCGCGACTGTAATTCCTCGAGGTTGGCGTAAAGATAGCGCAGGCCGAACGCGCTGTGCATATAGCGCGCATTGAGCGTCGTTAGAATTATCTCAGTACTCATTCTGGAAAAATGTCAGGCAGGAGGAGCCTTCCATGAGATACTGATGTGGCGTTAAACATAGGGCACTCTACAGGTTTTCGAACTGGCAGTTGTCGCTGATGTCCTCGGCTTTAAAAGCGACAAAACCCGAGTATTTCATCAGATGAATCCGACAGCTTATTGGCGCGCAGTATAGGCTGACAGCATTTCAAACACAAAATGTGTCGGATCGGATACGCGCGCAGCATATGCATCGGCTGACAACCATGGGGCGCAAGCTATCAATGATGGAAGCCTTGATTGCTCGATCAACGCAGGCCAGCTCGTATTATAGTCTGGAGCGTTGCAGAATCTGCGACACTGGGAATATTTGTCTGGTTTGAACGGTAGCAGTCAGGCTGACCACAGATTGAACCGCGGGCTCCAGACCTGAGGGGCAAGGTGCTCGTGTGTAATCAACGAGGCGGAGGATCTGGCGATAGCGTGGCGCGCGACCCGGTCGCTGCGCGCCGACAGCGCTTAGCTCGATTTCTTGTTGTTCTTTGCTACGTTCAGATTATCGTCTTTCAATTCGCTAATCGTTTGCTTCAGGTCGTTCGTGGTCCTTTCCTGTTGAAACAGGCGTTCGGTCATGTTCTGCAATTGATCCCTGATTGCCTGTAGCGTCATCTTGACTTCTGATTCAAACTCGTCGATATCTTTACCCTCGCTCGGGCTGTCCGGAAAATAAAGGATACGGCTGTTGTCTGAATCCAGCTTGACCCCGAATAAAGTATCAACTGTGGAATCATCGACCAACACCAGACTGGCGTCATCACTGTCAACCGGGGGGGATTGTTCGGACTTGAGGTCGTCAGCCAGGCTGTCCTCGTCCATCGTGAACTGGATAGCATCTTCGTCACCATAGTTGAGGTCGATCACTTCGTCATCGTCCTCAACCTCGCCAGCGATCGCTGCCCGAAGTTCATCTTCTGCTGCTTCGACATCGACCGTAAACGCCATATCGAAATCATCCGCAGTCGCATCAAGATTGATCTCAAGCGATGCGTCATCCTCCGCCATCCCTGATTCCTCTGTCTCGGGTAAATCATCGAGTTCGCTGATCAGACCATCAAGCAGATTGTTGCCCCCATCATTGAGTTCATGGCTTTCCAGATCAAGATTTAGATCGTCAGGTTCTGAATCGTCATCCAGATACTTACCTATCTGGATGTCAGTAATGGTCGATTCGCTATGGCTCGATTCACTGTCCTGTATTATTTCAATATCGCTAACGGCTGATTCGCCACTTTCGCTGAATTCAAAATCGGCGGTCTCGGGCTTAAGCTTAAAATCAGGATCATCGGCTTCTGAATTGTCATCCAGATACTTATCTATCTTGATATCAGTAAAGGTCGATTCACTAAGGGTCGAATCACCGTCCTGTGCTATCTCAATTTCGGTAAAGGCTGACTCGCCACTTTCGTCGATATCGCTGAAATCGAAATCGGCGGTCTCGGGTTTGGGGAATTCCAGCTCGACAGGGCTCAGGCTCTTATCCTTACCATCGGCGAACAAGTTGTTATAGGGAGCAAGCTCATATCCCATGATTTCCACCCTCTCCCAATAGTCCGCGCCTGCTTCACCCATATCCTGCATCACTTCAGCACAGGCCACAAAGTCAACGACATTTCGAGTGGCGTAATAAGAATCCATTAAGCGAGCAAGGAAATCGGCACGCTCCGGATCGACTTCCATTCCCTTCAAAAGCAACTCTTCTGCATTATCATAGAGACCATAGGCAAGATAAACGTCGGCTTCTTTCAAGGTAACTTCCAGGTCGAGAATTTCACCGACCATACCGGGCATGGGCGTGGCTTCCTCCCTTAACGGCACACCATTGTTAGTGAAGATCACCTGGGTTTGGATGTATTCTTCATCTTCGTTATCGTCGATATCCAGGTTACCGGGAACACCGCTCTCGAGGGTCGCAGGGTCCTGGCGACCCAACTCAGCATGCTTTTCAAGTTCGGGCTCCTGAACAGCGATTGACGTATCAACTTCGTCGATTGCATCGACATCAGATGACGCGCCAATTTCTGCAACAAGCCCTGACACAGACTCGGATTCCGCGTCTGCGTTGTCCACCACAGGCATCTCGTGGTTGGCGACGGGCTCGCCCCTGCCGAGCGGAAATACGGTATCGGGACACAGTTGAGCATACATCATCTCGAGGCGCGTCTGATCCCTCGAATCAAGCGCTTCGAGCACGTTGCAGGAACGATCAACCAGCTCGCTGAATAATTCAGTGTTTCGGGTTCTGTGGTACAACTCCAGTAAATGTATGACCAGCGTGGGTTGACCAGGCTGTAGTTCCACGGCCAGGCGCATCAGTTTAATTGCTTCCTCAGTATCACCCCGGGAGAGAATCGCATTGGCCTGGGCGATGATTGCGGGCGCATTCGATGGGATAGGAGCCGCCTTGGGCAAGGCTACTGGTTGCTCCTCTTCCTCGGTAACCTTGACGCTATCCTGACCTGCCTTTTCTTGCTTCGCCGTTTCGTTAGTCTCGAGCGCTTCAGGCAGCGCCGCAGCGGACGCCGCTACTGCAGTTTTACGCCGCGACAGTATCTCCTGGCGCAACATCAGCAGCACCAGGGTAATCCAGATTCCTAATGCGAGGGTCGCCCAGCTCGGACGGGTGGCAATGAACCTGTCCGCAGCCTGTACCGAGCGACCAACAAATGACAAGGCTCCGTCGCTACCGATAACCGGCAATTGATTGATATGATCGTATCGTTCCTGCAGCGCGCGGGACCATTCGGGCATTTCCTGAATGCTGGCAGCAAGCGGCGCAGCATCGATGGCAGTCGAAAGTGAGTTCCCCGCCATTTCGGCATCGAGAGCGTCCAGCAGAATCGGATCTTCATTCAGCTCAATTCGAGTCGCCGCAACTCCTCCAATCTCGTTCGTCGAATCAACTTCTGCACTGGACGAGATTCCATTAATAGCAAATGCAGGGGGAGCATCTGCCGTGAGCGGGTCCATCGGCATGCTTGTTTCAGCAGTGGTGCCTGAAACGCCAGGCTCACGGGTAATGACAGCTTCCTCATCCATGGTGGACGCCGATTCCTCGAGCAACGCAATTGCGGTTACTCCAGCTGCGAGCACCTCCGACTCTTGCCTCGCATTGGGTGCAAATTCATTGATCACCGCTGCCCCTGAGTTCGATGGCTGTTGCGCGTCTGTCGCCAACTTTATTTGTTGCGCATCCATTTTCCGTATTTCTGCTACTGCAGGAACAGCCTGCTCTCCGTCAACGACTGTCGCGCTTTCATCATCAGGTTTAACTGGACTTGCGACCTGCACAACGGCCATCTGCTCACTGTAGGCGCGCCACGCTGCCGAATGCGAAGTCGCAGCAACCTGGTCTTCGAAAGGAATGTCGAGAACCTCTTTCAATTTCAGCCGATGCATGTTGTTGCGGGTGAAGGCTTCTGGATTGCTATTCCAGATTGCATACATCCACTGGTAGATAGTCAGATCAGGATTATCGGTCGCGACTGCGCGCGCCACGCGCCAGATGGAGTTCCCGTCAATTGTGGGGCCATACTTACGTTGCTGTTGTGAATTTACGGCGCCGACATTAACTGCCACGGACACGGGCTCCAGTTCTTCGATTGCTGCAGCTTCAGAGACGCCATCATCACTCAGTGCGATGGCTGGCTTCACTTGCAGAGCATTCTGATTATCAGCCGGGTCTTCATCTATCTGCCCGCTCGACGGAGCGGAAACCGTAGCTACCGAATCAACGATCTCAGTTTCATCTACATTACGAAAATTCTCTCCGTAGGCCGGGGGGTCGACCAGCACGTCGTAAGTACGCGATACCGTACTGCTGTCCCATTTCACCTCGACACGAAACTGAAACAGTGGATTGGATATGATATCCCTGGTATATAGCTGGATGATGGCGGTATCGGAGTCCATGCGCAGCAGTCGATACTCGATCTTCGATTTCGATTCACTGTCGATGCGGATAGAGAACTGTTCAGGATCGAGATCGATGTCGCTCATGCCGCGCAGCGTTACACTCGCCTTGAGCGGAGCGGCCAGATTTGAATCTATCTTAAGTTCGCCGAGGCCAAGCCCCACCCCGAAGCTACTAGACGACCACCACAGGGCAGCAACTGTAAAAGCAACTACAAAAGTTCGAATTAACACGCCTGATAACCTTTCCGGGCACAAAATATGTCTAAAAGTGTAGTACAGAAAACGATTTTTACTGTTGTGGAAACCTTGCGGGAGATTAATGTCCTGAGCTGCCACGTCGACTTTTAGCTGAAAGCATGGTTAGTATCGGTGCGACGGGGTCCGACGGTAACTTTCAGAGCTTACAAAAATATCGACATAGCGTTTATGTGTTCCATCCTTCGGATGTCACGATTTATCGCGGCCCGGCTGAAGTGACTATCGGTAGGAAAGTATCACGGCCGCACTAGCAGCCTGAATCTTATCGGCCAGTCGTTCCGATATCTCAGTCCTCGAGTTTCACTTCGTCGGCGAATCCATCCTCGAGCACTTCGTCTTTGATCTCAACCCTGCTGCCTATTGAGAGCTTGCCGAAGAATGTCACCGCTGAGATGACTCCGCTGCCATCTTTGTAGTTAGTGTTGGTGCCATCGTCAACCATGAAGGGAACGCCGAGCACGGTAATCGAAGCATTAGAAACAAACGCATCTACCTGTCCCCGGAGCTCGCTATCGTCTGGAGCAGCCGAGTCCAGTCGCTCGACCTTGCCGGCGGTAACCTTGTTAGCCGACTCGACACCCTCGACAACGACGAAGTCACCTACATCAATATCAGGGACTGCAAAATTCGGCAACTCAAGGGGCCCATTGTCCTCGAACTCGGTCTCACCATTGGTACGGATCTCGACAGCTCCAAGACCAGCAAAGTTGACCCCGAAGCGTATATTGTCTCCAGACAAGGAAGACACGAACCCCTTGAGGCTGGTTTCGATCTCATGTAATTCCAGCTCGTCAGCCATCAACACACCGCCGAGGATGTCGCCCTCGACCTCGACTTCAATCCCGTTACCCAACAGTGCCTCCGCGTTCGCCGGCGACAGGCTCGCCTGGCTCGCGTCGACCTGTTGGCCGTTAATCTTAAAGTCGTCAATACCCATGTAATCAGAAACAGGACCCTGCAAGCTGACCTCATCGACATCGTCACCAAGGCCCTCGTCCTCCTGTTCGATTTGTTCGGCTCGCACCAGGGGCCCAACCTGCTGGTAGCGCCCCTTGACTTCGACATAAAGACCGTTCACCAGGTCGTCAGCTTCGATCTCGGTATTGTTGTCGAAGGTAATTCGAAAGCCATCGAGCATAAACTCCTGGGTGGGTGGCACGTAACCGCTGATGGTGCCGCGCAGCTCGACCTCACTGCCGTTCACCAGCGTCTCTTTCCACTCGACGTAACTCGCAAATATTTCGCTGGGTGAGCTGCGATATCCGCTGATTTCGACGACATCGTC
>Ga0316196_10001135_pt1 | contig 11441 bp, 6 predicted proteins | sample Eddsed2cm_MG_FD_204938 | JGI IMG/M metagenome (GOLD analysis project Ga0316196, IMG submission 204938) | Coastal sediment microbial communities from Maine, United States - Eddy sediment 2 cm | ecosystem: Environmental > Aquatic > Marine > Coastal > Sediment | place: USA: Maine | collected... | reverse complement strand
GCAATCTTTGTCTGCGCGTGGATAATGCAGGCTGCTCGTATCCGAGCAGCTACACGGATGTTAAATTCTATCGCCAAAACATGCTTGAGCAAGGCGACCGGTACTACATCGACCTGGGCTTTGTGCTCACCGACGTGCCGTCCACGTTGGACCAAGGGATCTGGATCCAAACCGCAAATGCCCATCGTGGCAACACCCGGTCTAACTATCTTAGCTTTGATGTGGATCGAGCGGTCGATGTATATGTGGCTTACGACCCCGGACCTTCTGCATTGCCCAACTGGCTGCGGGGATATGAAGATACACGGACAACCCTTGGGGTTAGTGCTCCAGGCGGACGATTGCGCCTGTATCGTCGCAGCTATGCGGCTGGCAGTACGATCCAACTGGGCGGTGCCAGCGCACCTGGGGTGGTCGGAACCGTGTCCCGAAATTACGTTGCTGTTGTACGTCCGCGTTGACACAGCGAACCTCGTCCTACCATCGCCGGTTTCCGGGATGGCGCTGCTCACGCTAAACAGCCAGTTGCTCGGATTCCTCCGAGACGGTCGGGTGATCGATGCCTCGCGGCAGTGTAATCCGGGACCATGAAATGGTGAGATAGCAGTGGCCTACATAGGGGCGGCTGGTGTTCCGTCAGGCTTTTCGTGTAACGGTCCCAAACGACTCCGCGAAAGTTCTGGGCGCCATGGGGCCCTGTCGATGTTTCGGGGGCTCCGGGTCGGTCGTTGGCACAGCGATTGCGTTTCCCCTTGCGGGCCGCCGAACATTATCCCAATTCGGGAGTCCCTGAGTGATAGGCCGCTGATCATAAGTTTTTCCCGGAAGACCGTTACATGCTGACACGCAGGCAATTTATCGCACTGGGCGTCGCTGCCCTCATGCTGGGTGGGCTGGGCGCGAGTCTGCCCAAGCTGCGTCGATACCGTACGCAAATGCTCAAAACGCGACATCAGGTCGGGCCCAGGGATGAGTCCCCTATTGATCCGAGCCTGATGCAGACCCTGGTGGCTTTCACCGGTGCTCTATATGGGATCACGCTTGTTGAAGCCGATCGGGAGGAACTGGTTCGGCGAATTGAGTTCACAGCAGTCGAGGACAGCGGCTGGCGGCCCGAGTTTGCGTGGCTGGCAAAGTATGTAAACGACCAGGCCGATGCATTGGCTGGCAAACGCTTTTCGGATACCTCGCCTGAAGACCAGGATCACCTGATTCAGAGCATGATGTCAGAGCCTATCCGCGGTCGACGTCGCCAAATGCTGGCCCTGGTTTCGGAGCAGGAAAGGCAGCGCCGTCGGTTTCGCATTTCAACCCTTCGTCAGGTCCGACGGATCTATCAGACCTCGGGTGTGCCGTGGCGCCGACGCGGCTATCAAAGTTGGCCTGGCGTGCCGGGCGACCCCAGGGCATATACTCGACAAGGCCCAGATTACGCATGATGAAATCCAGTTCCTACGATCTTTGCGTCGTCGGTGCGGGCATGGCGGGTGGCATGCTGTCCGCGGTGGCGGCCCGGCGCGGCTTAAAGGTTCTCCTGGTCGAGGCCGGGCCGCGATTCGATTTCAGCCAGAGACTGGATCAACTCAAGCGATCACAATTGCTGAACGCCTCGCTTTGGCCTTGGGAAGATCAGGGACGAGACGTATACGTTGATACGTCCCAAGACGACTTGGGCTATGTCTACACCCTTAATGATTCGCGGGTGAAAGGTGTGGGGGGCTCAACGCTGCATTGGGGTGGGATGGCCCAGCGGCTGCAGGTTTCCGATTTTGAAACCGCAACCAGGTATGGGATGGGTCTGGACTGGCCCATCGGGTATGGCGATCTAGAACCGTATTACGCCTGGGCGGAGAGAGAGATTGGCGTATCGGGAGAGTTCAGCCCCGCCGATCCACCTCGCAGCACCCCGTTTCCCATGCCGGGTTTCCCGATGAAATACTCGGAGGCAGGGTGGGAGCCGGTCGCGCAAAAGCTTGGGATTCGATTGGACACCGTTTCCCACGCACGCAATTCACAGCCCTACCGGGGCCGATCACCCTGTGTTGCGTATTCAGTCTGTAATTTATGCCCCAGTGGTGCGCGTTACAGCGCCCATTTTCATGTTGAAGAAGCGGAGCGGACGGGCAATTGTGAGCTGCTGACCGAAACTGTGGCTCGTCGGATCGAAACCGATTCGGGTGGTCGCGTCGTAGCCATTCATGCCAGCGGCTTGCATGGTGAAGAATTTGAGATTCGCGCCCGACACTACGCCATTACGGCGCACGCGGTGGAATCGGCGCGGCTGCTGTTACTTTCGGATGTGGGCAATCACTCCGATCAGGTCGGGCGCAACCTCATGGAGCACTGGTACGTCGCAGCGGGCGGATGGCATGCGGAACGCAATTATCCAGATCGTATAGGCTTTACGACCCTGGAGACCCACTCTTTTTATGACGGTCCTGACCGGCGCGACCGGGGTGCGATCAAGGTTGAATTCGGTGGGCGCAGAGACCCGCTGACTTCTGCGGCTAGAAGAAATGTCTGGGGGCGGAAACTCGCTGAGCTGGATCGGGCTGAATTTGGTCATTGGCTCAGTGTTGGGGCCGAAACCGAACATCAGCCCAACCCGGACAGCAGGGTTACGCTCGACCCAGAGCAGCGAGACCAGTTCGGGGACCCGGCACCTCATTTGCGTTTCGCGCTCTCCGACGTGGACAGGCGGACGCATGAACGTGCGACCGAGATAGTCAGCACCCTGCTCGAGACGCGTGGGGCTCGCGAAATCATGACCACCGTCCGGTATGCCCGCGGGCATCACCACATGGGAACCTGCCGCATGAGCGCGGCACCCGAAGACGGCGTGGTTGACAGGAACTGCCGCGTGCACGGCAGCGAAAACCTCTATGTTGTGGGCAGCAGCGTCTATCCCTCGACTGGTGCACGTCAACCCACCCTGACCATTGCCGCATTGGCATTGCGCCTCGCCGATCAACTCACTTCGCCGCCCGGCTGACGAATCCACTGGGTTATCGCGCGTATCGCCTTTCGGTTCGCAGGGTCGCCGATGCCAGGTGCCGTGTCTCAGACATTGGGGGGGTGCTGCGCAACACACAACCAAATTTTCATTCGCCTCGCTGGGCGGGCGGTCTCAGGGCTTTGTCAGCAATCTATTCGGATGGGCGCTTCTATTCTCTCGATCGCATTCGCGTCACCGATGGTGAGCGAGCCTGTGAGCGAGTATCGATCCGCTGGATTGTCAACTTAATTTACAGCCCCATCGATTCTGCGGCGCAATTGCCTAATAAATATAATTTTTTTTCATGGGCATGTTTCCTGTATTGAGGGTAATATTGCACTCATTCGTCTGACTTTTGCCATCTGGCTCGTCAGCTTCGCCGAAAGCAGGTTTTTTTGTGAAAAGCCCTCTCATCAGTCTTGCGTCCCGTTTCGATTTGGCGGCGCGCGCCCTAAGCGCTTTGTTGCTTTCAGCGCTGGCTATCGGTGGCGCCTTCGGGGCTGAGCCGTTTGTCCAGGATTCCGGGGCCGCGGGCCTGATATCAATTGAGGTTGAAAACCACGATGCGAGTTACCCCTACTCGCAGCTTGTGATATTCGGCGACAGCATGTCCGACACCGGCAATCTGTTTGGCTTGACGGGGGGCGCGCTACCCTCTGACCCGCCCTATGCTCAGGGACATTACTCCAACGGGCAGGTGTGGCCCGAGTACGCCGCCTCCGCAATGGGTGTGCCGCTGCGCAATTATGCTTACGGCAGTGCGTTGACCGGCTATCAAAATCTTGATGGACCGTACCCTGGCATGCGAACCGGGCTGGACGACTATGTTGCCAGCAACTCTGGCGGGGTCGACCCGAATGGTCTGTATGTGGTTTGGGCCGGTGCCAATGACTTTTTCAATCTTTCCAGTTTCTCCAGCGGCGCTATCAGTGCAACCATTGATCAAGCCGTAAGCAACATCATCACCGCTGTCAGTCAACTCGCGGCTTTAGACGCACAGCACATTGTGGTTGGAACCCTGCCGGATTTGGGTCTCATTCCATACGCGACCGGCGGCGAGTCTTTGGGAAGCCCAGCTCAGTTGTCCAGCGCCAGCGCTCAGTTCAATACGCAACTGCGCAACGCCTTGGCCTCCACCGGGCTATCGCCTTTGGTGCTAGACAGCTACGAAATTCTGAACCGGGTCGTCTCTTCAGGCTCAACCTATGGTCTGACGAACGTCAGCGACCGTTGTGTACAGGCGTCGGGCGCGGTCTGTAGCTCACCATCCGACTATCTGTTCTGGGATGACCGTCATCCCTCGACGGAGGGACATAGGGTGCTGGCGGAGCAGTTTCTCGGCCTTGTGGGAGGATCTGCTGCCCCTCCACACGCCTGGACCGGTGCGTTCCCTTCAGGCGCCTCTGGCGGAAAGGCTATGGAAGCCAGCCCAAACACAAATGGCAACATCGATTCAGGCTATGTGGCGAGCAGCCCGCAGTTGCGATACCAGGTGGATTTTGTCAATGCCGGGGTGCACTACGTGTGGATCCGCGGCAAGGGGCCGACCTCCCGGGATGATTCCTTGCATGTGGGTCTGAACGGCGCGGCCGTATCTACGGCAGACCGTATAACGGATTTTACGGCGGCCTGGACCTGGTCGAAGGACACAATGGACGGGGCGGTTGCCCAGATCAACATTCCCAGTGCCGGTGTGCACACGATCAACGTGTGGATGCGTGAAGATGGTATCCTGCTCGACAAGCTGGTGTTGACCCGCAGCACGAGCTACGCCCCGACCGGCGCTGGCCCGGCCGAGAGTCCACGGGGCCAGGCTGCCCCGGTGGCGCAAACCCCGTTGATCACACCCGCCGGCGGCAGCTATACGGACTCGGTGACAGTCACCCTGTCCACCGGTAATGGCGCCGACACCATTCACTACACCACCAACGGCAGCACCCCGACAGCGGCATCGCCGGTCTATGGGGGTGACTTCGCCCTGACCGCCAGCGCGACGGTCAAGGCCATTGGCCTGCGATCGGGCTACGCCGACAGTGCCGTAGCCAGCGCCAGTTTCACGATCACGCCCGCGACGGAGGGCGGTAGCGGCTCGGGCGAGTACCAGCAGGCGGCGGACGGTCTTGTGTCCATCGAGTTGGAGAACCACGACAACACCACTTCGGCCAGTGGGCACAGCTGGAATACCGTGTCACGCACCGGCGCCTCGGGTACGGCGGTGCAGTCGCTGCCCAATAACAGCACCAATATCAACAGCGGCTACGCCAGCAGCAGCCCGCGCATGGACTATGCGGTGAATTTCACCCGTAGCGGGGTGCACTATGTTTGGATTCGCGGCCAGGGGCCGAGCAACAAGGACGACTCGCTGCACGTGGGCCTGAACGGCGCCGCCGTATCCACGGCGGACCGGATCACGAATTTTTCGGCGGCCTGGACCTGGTCGAAGGGCACCATGGACGGGGCGGTTGCCCAGATCAACATTCCCAGTGCCGGTGTGCACACGATCAACGTGTGGATGCGCGAAGACGGCATGATCGGCGATAAACTGGTGCTGACTCCCAGCGCAGGCTACACCCCGACCGGCGCCGGTCCTGCCGAGAGTATCCGCGGCACCGCTGCGAGCGGTTCGCTGGTATTTGACAAGACCGTTTTGGAGTTCGCCGTTGTATCTGGCGGCGGTAATCCTGCGGTCATGGGCGTCACGCTGCGCGCCGCCGATGGTTCCAATGTGCCGGTGACGTTAAGCACAAGCGATTCGTGGCTCAGCGTCACGCCGGCTTCGGGCTCGACTCCCGTGGGGACGGCGAGCGTATCCGTCGATCCAAGCTCTTTGGCGGCTGGTGTCTACTCGGCTTCAGTGACAGCCTCCGCAACGGGGTTTAATGCGGCAACCTTGGACGTAGTGGTCACCGCATCCCCGTCTCTGCCATTCGAGCAGGATTTCAGCGGTGGTGGTACGGCGGATTGGACGGTGGTGGAGTCCTCTGGAGATGCCAGCAACTGGCGTATCAGCGGTGGCGCGTATCAACAGCTGAACACCACCAGTCGAACGGTACATGGCCCCGATATCTATGTGGACGGAAGTTTCAGTTACCTGAACACCGGTCTTGGGCTGGCGGACTATCGTTTCAGTGTGGACGTGACCTCGACGGCCAACGATCCCGAGCAGATCGGCAGCGACCTTGGGATTTTGTTCCGTGTGCAGGACAAGGAGAATTACTACCGTTTTGCGCTGAACTCAAAGTTCGGCTACAGCGAACTGGTTAAACGCAAGGCTGAGGTTGGCAAGCCTGGGGTTTACAGCACGCTCGCGGTGGACAGTCGCGGTTACCGTCCGGGCAAGACCCTGCGTTTGGGGGTCGAGGTTGTGGGCCCGACCATGCGTGTATACGTCGCCGAAGCCGGAACGGTCGCCAGCGTGTTTGATACCGATCCGCTGTTCGCTGCGCGGGATTCGGACCACACCAGCGGAAGTATTGCGCTTTACACTCAGGCCAAGGCGCGTTTTGACAATCTGCGGGTCGATCCGCCCACCAGCGCGGCACGCATTGGCATTGCCAAAGCCGTTTCTTTTGGCGTTGAGACCGGCGCGGCTGTCCCGGTGGGGGCGGTGGTGAGCAACATGCCGAGTGGTGGGCGTGTTGAGTTTTCAATTGACGGTGCGGCTTGCGGCTCGGTCAGTCAAACCGCGCCGGGTTACTTTCAGTCCAGCTGCAGTGCGCCGTCCCAAGGCGAACACGAACTGGTGGCGCGCCTGCTCAACAGCTCCGGTGGTGAGTTGGATCGAGATACCAATTTGCCTGTAGGCAGTGAGGGAGAGGCCCTGCTGGTGATCGGAGACAGCATCAGCAATGGTGTAGGGGATCGTTACGGCACAGACAATATCTCACGGGATATAGCGCTCAATGGTGCACAGGTTGGGCCGCGAATGATCTCGATCAGGGGATACGACACTCCACTGCATGATCTTCTGACAGCGAGCACGTTGTGGACGGCACCCAATGGCATCGCCAATGCGGGTGTTCCAGGGGATCGCTCCGATCAGGCGCTGGATCGAATTGGTTCGGTGCTGGCACGCCACCCTGGAGCCAATCGGGCGTTGTTTCTCTTGGGCACCAATGATGTGCTCAGTTCGATCAGCCCATCGCCAGGCGCGTTCAAGGATATTTTGCAGGATCTGATCGATCAGTCAGAGGCGGCGGGCGTTGCGCCCATGTTCGCCAAGATCCCGCCGATTTTTGGGGTGTTCAAGGGCACTGTTTACACTAACCCGGCGAGCAGAAGCCACAATGTGCTGGTGCGTCAATACAACGCAGTCATCGACGAGCTGAATGACGAAAACCTGCTCAAGCCCGGACCTGACCTTTACAGTGCTCTGATGCCGGCGAGTGGCCCGCTGATAAGCCTGTCCCGGGATAACCTGCACCCGAATGCGTTGGGCCATTCGATGATGGCGCGATTGTGGTTCAATGCGCTCACCGGGGCCAACACCCAACCGTTTGTCCTGCGGGACCTGTGTCTCAGGCTGAACAGCGCGAGTTGCGAGTACCCAGGCAGCTACACCGACCCGGTTTACTATCAGCAGACGCTTCTGGAGCTGGGCAGTCCCTACTCGGTGGATCTGGGCAGCACGCTGACCCGGATTCCGAAGCAGTTGGAGGGCGGCATCTGGGTGACCACGGCGACAGCACACCGGACCAATACCCGGGCGGACTACCTGAGCTTTACGGTGGATCGGGCGGTGGAGGTTTATGTGGCCTACGATGGTGCGGCGAGCACGTTGCCCACGTGGCTGCGAGGCTTTTCAGCGACCGGTGAGACGGTGGGAGTGAGCGGTGCGGCGGGGACATTGGATGTGTATCGACGCAGCTATGTGGCGGACTCCAATGTAACGCTGGGCGGCGCCAGCGCCGACGGCAAGAGCGGGACCATCAGTGAGAACTACCTGGTGGTGGTTCAGGAACAGTAGGCAAAATGAACAGGCCGGGCAGATTGAATATGTTCAGGATCGTGGCTGCTTTGGGGGCATTGCTGCTGTCCCTGGCGGTGTATTCCGCGGGGCTGGATGAAGAGGAGAAGCTCTCGCTGGCACGGGATGCGGTGGAGAGTTATTTCGAGGCCTTGTCCGCGGGCGATGTCGAGCAGCTGGGTGAGCTGCTGGTGGGCCGCTATGGTGACAGCCGCAAGCGCATTATGGGTCATGCGGGCTACGATGAACGTCTGCGCGAGGCGTACTCGGGTGCGCGTTTTGACATTAATGAACTGGAGCTGTCGACCTCCACGGAGGCGGTGGCGCTGACCACGATGGATCTGTCGGGTGAGGAGCAATCCCAGGTACGTCTGTTTTTGAGACTGACGGAGGCCGCTGAAGGGCCCCAGTACAGAATCTATGATGAGGCGGTTGTCGGCACGGTCTATTGACCCCGGGCGTTTGACCGACGTTCAGTTCTTTTCTTTGGCTTGAATTCCGCCGATACGGGCTGTTTTGACCACCTTGCCCGATGTCTTGACGATTTCAACCGAATGCCCTGCGATCCGCAGACTGCTTCCGGGTTCCGGGATCGATTCCAGACACTCCATGATCAGTCCGTTCAAGGTCCGTGGACCGTCTATCGGCAGCGACCAATGCAGTGCACGATTCAGTGTGCGTATCGCGATGCTCCCGTCCACCAGATAGCTCCCGTCGGCCTGAGCCTGGATACCGTTTTGAATGGCAGACGGATCGGTGGTGAACTCTCCAACGATCTCCTCCAGGATATCTTCCAATGTAACCAGCCCCAAGAGGTCGCCGTATTCATCCACCACCAGGCCGATGCGCCGACGTTGCTGCTGGAAATTGAGTAACTGGGTATTGAGCGGCGTATTCTCGGGTATGAAATACGGCTCTCGTATCAGGCGTTCCAGATCGTCCTTGGACAGGCTTTCTCTCTGATTGAGCAGGTTCACCACCTTTCTCAGGTGCAGGAAACCCACAGCATTGTCGACTGTGTCCCTATACACCAAGAGTTTGGTGTATTGGCTGTTGGTAAGCTGATTTCGGATGGTCTCCCAGTCGCTGTCCAGATCGAGTCCGACCACATCATTGCGTGGGACCATGATGTCCTCCACGGTGGCTTCCTGGAGATCCAGTATGCTCAGCAGCATTGCCCGGTGCCGTTTCGGAATCATGGCCCCAGCCTCCAGTACCACCGTTCTGAGTTCCTCGGGACTCAGTCGATCGTCGGAGTCACCGGAGGTGGACACACCCAGAGGCCGAAGCAGCAGGTTGGTCAGGCCATTGACCAGCCAGACCACAGGATAGAGCAACCGGAGCATCGGACCGAGAATCCAAGAGGCCGGAAATGCGATGCGTTCAGGGTGCAACGCGGCCAGCGTCTTTGGCGTAACCTCGGAAAAGATCAGAATCACTAGAGTCAGAATGCCCGCACCGATTGCGATGGCACCCTCACCGCCGATTCGAAGTGCGATCACGGTTACCAGTGATGATGCCAGGACATTGACAAAATTGTTTCCCAGCAAAATAAGGCCGATGAGTTGATCAGGGCGTTCCAGCAGTCGCGCCGCCCGCCGGGCGCTGCGGTGTCCCAGGCGTGACAGGTGACGCAGTCGATACCGATTCAGGGACATGAGACCGGTTTCTGAGCCAGAAAAGAAACCCGAGAGAGCGAGCAACAGAACCAGGACCCCGAACAGGGCCCATAAGGGGATAACGTCCAAGTTTGAGTGGGCCTCGCGTGCTCCGACGTGTCCTTCCTAGGTTCTCGCGTCGGTGACTGTCAAGGGCCGATGGCCGAGGGCCGCCGGCACAAAAATTAACGATTCAGGATCAATTCCAGAACAACCTTGCTGCCGAAGTAGGCCAGGACCAGTGCGGTGAAGCCGCTCAGGGTCCATCGGATCGCTGTGCGTCCCCGCCATCCGTAGCGCCATCGGCCCCACAACAGAATGCCAAACACCGCCCACGCGGCAATCGACAGAACTGTCTTGTGGACCATTTGTTGAGCAAATATGTTGTCAAGAAATACAAAGCCGGATACCAAGGCGAGGCTTAGGAGAGCGAAGCCTCCGCCGATCATCTGAAATAGCAATGCCTCCATGGTGACAAGAGGTGGAAGACTCTTGATAAAACCACCGGGCTGACGGTTATGAAGATGACGGTTCTGAATCGCCAACAGCACCGCTTGCGCCGCCGCCAGCGCGAGCAATGAGTAGGCCATGATCGACAATAGAATATGGGATTCCAGTCCCCGCTGCGTATGCGGTATCACGTGCTCTGACGGAAACAGCAGCGCCAACACGATGGTCACGGCTGCGATCGGTAGAAGGGCTATGCCGAGGTTCTCTACCGGTTCCACCATGGAGGATACGACCAGCCACAGCGCGGCGAGCAAGGCGGCCAGGGACAGCGCATTGAACAACCCGAGGTTCATACCCTGGGGCACAAGGATCGCCTGATACAACAGAGTCGAGTGCAGCACGATGGCCGCAACAGCGATGGTCAGCAGGGCCGGCTTGAATGCGGCCAAGCCGCTACCCTCCCTGGACAAGCGCAAAGCGAGCAACCCACCTGTAAGCGTGTAGAGTAGGGCGGATACGCCCCCAATGATAACGTTATGCATGGATAGACTGCGGTCCCGGATGCCTCTCCGTGCCCAATAATCCGAGCTGCGACAGCTCGGAACTCCGACAGCACACGATCATGCGAGCGTTCGCGGGCGCCATCAACCCGTCGCCGGCCGCTGTCCGTGACAGAGGGATCATGGCATAAAGGCGAATGGGGTTGAAGCAAGTCAATCAAGTATAATCCGCGGTGCCAAGCACCAGAACCAGAGGGATGCCCCGTATGTTCGAGAGTCTCAGCGATCGCCTGATGGGCACTGTGAAGTCGCTGCGCGGCCAGGGCCGGATTACCGAAGACAACGTAAAGGATACCCTGCGGGAGGTGCGCATGGCCCTGCTGGAGGCCGACGTAGCTCTGCCGGTGGTGCGGGAGTTTACCCGCAAAGTTCAGGCACGGGCAGTGGGCCAGGAGGTCATGCAAAGCCTGTCACCTGGTCAGGTGCTGGTCAAAATCGTCAAGGACGAACTGGTGGAGGTGATGGGTTCGGCCAATGAGGATCTCGATCTGCGGGCCCAGCCGCCTGCGATCGTTTTGATGGCCGGCCTGCAAGGCTCGGGCAAAACCACCAGCACCGGCAAACTCGGCCGCCTACTGAAGGAGCGCCGCAACAAGCGGGTTTTGGTGACCAGCTGTGACGTGTATCGCCCCGCGGCAATCCAGCAATTGGAAACGCTGGCCAGCCAGATTGGCATTGAATTTTTCCCATCCAGTCCGAATGAGCAGCCGCGGGATATTGCACTGCGCGCGATGGATTATGCCCGCAAGCACGGCGTGGAGGTTCTGTTGGTGGATACCGCCGGGCGACTGCATGTCGACCAGGAGATGATG